>OCTW011555176.1_pt1 | contig 10407 bp, 7 predicted proteins | sample 1539671 | NCBI WGS metagenome assembly OCTW01 (sample SAMN02144230, study PRJEB22623) | gut metagenome | biome: sheep rumen | host: Ovis aries | place: New Zealand
AAATAGGAAATTATAAAAATGAAAGGAATATTATTATGAAAAAAACTCTCGCTTTATTACTTGCATTATCTGTCTGTGCATCAGCTTTTGTCGGCTGTGGCGGAAATGCTGACAGTTCCGCAAAAGCTGAAAACTCAGCCGCAAATTCTGCCGAAAGTTCAGCAGTCGCTACAGATGAAAGCACTTCCGAAGAAGCCGAAAGCACCGCAGAAACGGCGGAAACTCCCGCAGATGACTCGCTCTCCGCTCAGCTTCTCGCACAGTACCCCGTCAATGACGGCGCTTACGATTTTACCAAAGGCGCGACCGAAAATATGCTGGGCAGATCGCTTCTCTATCGCGGCGATACTTCGCGTTTAGCCGCAAAGTTACAGCGCGCGGTCGATGACCCCAAAGCGATAACCAATATCTGTTATCTGGGCGACTCCATCACAGCAGGTTCGGGTGCGACAGGTTCCGCAAAGCAGTACACCAACCTGATAAACGCATGGTGGGAAGAAAATATGGGCTACTATGTGCTGGGTACTAATGCGGGCATCGGCGCGACTGACTCTTACTGCGCGGTACACAGGGCTTCGCGTGATGTCCCCGAAGAGAGCGATATCATCTTCATCGAGTTTATAAACGATCAGGACAACGAGCTGTATCAGTCTACGATGGACAGCCTTGTAAGACAGTGCCTTGCTATGGAAACTCAGCCCGCTGTAATAATTATCGAGCCTTCCACCGAAGGCGGCGGCTCACCGCAGAACGCGCATTTAAAGGTCGCGCAGACCTACGACATACCGTTCATATCCTACCACGATGCAATCATACCCGAAATAGATGCGGGCAATTTCCAGTGGAAGGATACCTCCAACGACAACGTTCACCCCAACGATGCGGGTCACGCTGTTATGGCGCAGTGCGTGCTGAACCTCTTTGAGCAGGTCAAGGAGAACCTCGAAAACGAAAATAAGGAAGTCACCCCCTTTGACCCTGCGGCGGTAGAATCCCCCACAGGCGACAAATTTGCGGGCGCTTCACTGGGTTCGATGGACACCCCCGAAACTGTTGAGGTGGTCGATGCGGGAACTTTCACCAAGCGCATACAGTTCGCTAACTTCAACGGCGGCTGGGGCAGTGAGTCGGGCGGCAGTGCGACTTTCAAGATAAACTGCAAAAATCTGGGTATGCTGTATCTGAAAAATATCAAGGGCGATTTCGGTCAGGTGGCAGTCAAGGTCGATGACAATGAACCCGTCATCATTGACGGCGATTTTCCGGGCGGCTGGGGCAACTACGCCAAAGCCGATGAGATATTCTCTTCTGATGAAGCGGCAGAACACACTGTCACCGTAGAATTCATCAGCGGCGACGATAAGCCCAACTTCCAGATACTCAACTGGCTCATAAGCTGATCTGCCGATCAATTATCGTCCCCCGCCCGACAGTGAGGGAATGATATCACAGGGCTTGACAGATCGGGAAAAACGGTGTACAATATAGGCAAGTAAATATAAGGTGCTTCTGGATAAATATGGTAGCGAAATGGTTCATTACTATTTTATTTGAGGAGATGATTTCTTATGAGCGGATATACCGTTACAAATTCTATAGACCTTATCAATGAGTATTGTGATGACCCGGAACATTATAAATCATGGCAATTAAGAGAGGCTATCAATGATGCAGAACAACACTACAAGAATGGAAATGCTTCAAAAGAATGGTATGAGCAAGTAAAAAGGATACTTTCTCAATATACCTAAATCGATTACACTTACAGCTTGACATGTGATCTTATATGTTGGGCTGGTTTGAACGGATCATCTTTGCATACTAAGTTTATTCAGTACCTCATCACATCATCTACAAAAAACGCCGAGGAATGGCGGTTCCTCGGCGTTTATGCTGACTGCTTCTTTTTTCTGCTGTTCAGCCATATACAGAAGCCGTAATGTTTCAACAGCAGATATCAGGTTCATGATAACCTCCGCCGGAGGTCACCTTCTCCCGCCATCGGCGCGGGGAAAATACCTGTTCAGGGCTTGACAAATAGTAAAAAATGGTGTATAATATATCTGAAGATGTTTAATACCACACACATCATTCACAATAAACGCAGGAGAACTGCTCTTCTTCGGCGTTTTTCATGCCCAACAATATCCCCCGACAGCGTTTTGCAGTCGGGGGATATTATCATTTCTGTTTGAGTATGTCGGGGGTCGAGCCGATGCCGAATGCCTGTTCGTTCTCGCGGTACTGGATAAGTGCGCGGTACATGTAGACATCTTCGGGGGTGGTGACCTTTATGTTGCCGCGATTGCCCTCTACCATGTGGGCTTCCTTGCCGATGCTCTTGATAAGCGTGCAGGAGTCCACCAGATTGTCATAGCGGTTCTCGGTGGCACGTACCTTGTCGTGGTCTGCGATTATCTCGCCCAGATAGAAACTCTGGGGTGCCTGCGCCGCGTAGGTGTCCTTGCGGTAGGGTACTGTTTCGACAGTCTTGCCTGTGGTGGACATCAGTATGGTTTCAAAGCATGGGGTGCAGGTGATGGCGTTGCCGTTCTTCTTTACACCCTCGATGTTGTTGCAGATGGTATCGTAGCTGACCCAGGGACGGACACCGTCATGTATCAGTACGATGGAGTCATCGGGGTTCTCGCTCTGTGCCTTTTTAAGACCGTTGTAGATGGAATCCTGACCTGTTTCGCCGCCCTTGACTATGCCGCACACCTTGCTCAATGCGAATTTCTTCACCAGCTTGTTCATGTAGGGGATATAGTCCTCCAGCATCACGATGTATATTTTGTCTATCTCGTTGTGGTTCTCGAAAAGTTCCAGCGTGTGTACTATGATGGGCTTGCCGTTTATCTCAAGGAACTGTTTGGGTATGCCCGCGCCCATTCTCACGCCGCTTCCGCCTGCGAAGATAACTGCTATGTTCATGTGATTAGTCCTCCTTATTATGTTTCTTTTCTTTCATGTATCTTTTCAGCAGAGATACGACTCTCTCAGCCGCCCTGCCGTCTTCCTTGCTGCCGCGTGCTTTGAGGAATTCTTCCTTGTCGGCGGCGTACTTGTCGGCATCGAAGTTAAGTATGTTGGCTTCAAGCTGATCGTTGTTCTCGGCTATGGGGAAAGGCGTGCTGTCGAGCGGATAGTAGAAGCCCCTCTCCTTGTCGTAGGCTTTCAGGTCGTTGGCGTAGATGAAGCCGGGTCTGCCTGTCAGCACGAAATCGCATATCCAGCTGGAATAGTCGGTGATGCCGATATCGCACACTGCCATGAGTTCCTGTATATCATCGTAGGTGTTGCCGCTGAGGATATCGGGATTGTTCTTTATAGCCTTGACACCTGCCAGCTTCTTAGCCACCTTGAAGTGGTAGCGGTTGATTATCTTCCACTTGCCGCCGAAGCGTGCTTCTGCCGCCGCGATGACCCTGTTGTAGTCGAGGTCGTAGCAGTCGAGATTTCTCGCATCGCGGAAAGTCGGCGCGTAAAGTATCAGGTTGCAGTCCTCTTCGATATCGAAAAATTCACAGACCTTAGCTTTCAGTTCAGCCCGCTTTTTGTCATCGCAGAAGAGAATATCATTTCTGGGGTGACCGTATTCAAGCACCTTTACCCTCTCGTCAGGCCAGTGAGTGGTGCGGTATACCATAGTTTCAAACTCCGAGTCGGATATCATGAAATTGGTTATCCTGCCCGCTATCTCAGCGGCATCGCGCCAGTGCTTGTTGGTTATGTTTGATGCGTCTATCCTCTTAAGACCCATCGAGCCATGCCATGTGTTTATATATATCTGGTTCTTCTTTTTGGGGACATAGTTCCAGGGGAAGCACACAGCGTTATCTACCCACACCCTTGCGGTGGCGGCTTCATAGAAGTGTTCGAGGGAGTTTCTCCTCACCACTCTCACACCTTCGGGAAAAGGCAGCGGGAACTCGTTCATATGTGCCTTTGAGGTCACGAAAACTATGTCGTAGTCAAGCCCCTGTCTGAGTATCTCCTCGATGATGTACTTGGGATTGCACTGATAAACATCGTTGTAGTGCATGAAGATTATCTTGTCCTTTTCTACCTTGTCGCGTGTACTGTAAGAGATATATGTCTTGGTCAGATAAGATATGAACAGGTCGGATTTCTGCCTTGCACGCATGAAAAGAAATTTGAAGAACGCCTTTTCAGCCGCGCGTCTTTCTATCTGTCCTATCTTGCCCTGTACCTTATACTCGCTCATTTCCTTTTATTCCTCCGATTTATTTTATTATGACTATCCCTTTGGCACACCGGCTTAAGTTCTGTAAAACCGCCGTTTTTGCGGTGTGTCAGCGGGATAACCACGTATTTTATTCCCAAAATTTACACTTTTGTCCCGCGCGGGAACAGTCAGCCTGCCGCCGTGCCGCGGCTTTGCCATATAACGCGCCGCCCTGCGGGAGATGATACCCGCCCGCGCCCTTTTGCCGAACGCCCGCGCCCTTTTCGGCGCTGTGCCGTGTCATGCAGGAAGTTCAGCCCTTTTACCGACCGTACTCACCCAAATCGAACCTGACTATATCATGCCCCGCCTTGCGCAGGCTTGCGGGGATAAGGGTCATGTAGTCGCCGTATGAATAGCGCAGATATTTGTCGTAACCTGCGGGGACGGGATATGACCTGTCACCGAACTTCATCTCTGCCGACTTTTTCAGCCACCGCGCAGGAAATGCCCCATGCCGCAGATGTTCGCCTGTGCCGTCATACAGACTGTGTGTCGGGAAACGGTCGAAGAATGTCACGACCCTCTCCTGTATGCGCTCCAGCTTTTTCATGTCGGTGCGCTTTATGTACCGGGTCGCCAGCCTGCACAGCAGTTTCGCTTTGCCGTAGAAGTGCATCGGCGTGCCCTCCCATTTGTGGAAGACCATCGACCGCGCGAACAGTGTGGCGAAAACATGCAGTTTTTGCAGCGGCTTTATGTCAGCCGTCTTGTCATGCACGAAAATGTCAAGGAATATGCCCTGATGCGAACTGCCGAAACGGGACGAGAACCGCGTGGTGAACACTGTGCCGTTCAGCCGTATCTTGGTGAAGATGCTGTGGTAATCGCTGTCAGTTTCAGCCGACTGGAAGAAGAACTTCTCATCGTCTATCTCACTTCCCACCACTTCGAGAAAGCGCCTGTAGTCATCGCGGAGCATCATAACGTCCATGTCATCGTCCCATGGTATCATGCCGCCGTGACGGACTGCGCCCAGCAGTGACCCGCCGCCCAGAAAATACTTTATGCCGTTCGCTCTGCATATCCTGTCGAATTCATCAAGGCATTTGAAGAGCGCTTTGTGCAGGTCAGCCAGTCTGCCGCCGTAGGTGTTGTCAAAGCAGAACAGTTCATCGGGGCGTTCGCGCTGAAACTTCACCATGAAGAGCGCGTCCTCATAAGTCATCACAGGCAGATATCCGCCCGATGCGAGGGATTTCGCCTTGATGCTGCACCCGCCGAAGCCCGCGTAGTACACACCTTTTTTCAGCGTGCGGCACGCCATGAAGAACATTCCGCCGATGACATCGTGTATGACAGTTGCGCTGTTTTTGCGGGGAACGGCGCTGTGTTCAAAGCCTGCTCCGAAGACTGCGCCCGTATACAGCACCGCGCACTTGTTCCTGAATTTTTCGGCAATGCGCGGGATATCGGTGACAAGCACATCGGGGACTTCGCCCATCATATCGCCTTTTGCGAAAGACATGTAAAAGCACACCTTCACCTCATTGTCAGACAGTGAGATATCGGTACAGCGGAACTCCATGACCTCAGCCACCTCAGCGATGACCTCATTTATCTGCACATCAGTACATGAGAGCATCATACCGCGCTGAGATAACCTTTTGAACCTGATACATTCAGCCTTAGCGGAACGTGAAGCCCAGTCGTCCATATAGTCTTTGATGACTTTGTTATACAACATTTCCGCACCTCCCTGCAATTTGCCAAAGTATATTATAGCACTAAATATCGCGCTTGTAAAGCAAGGCAGGAAGAAGAAAACGAAGTTTTAGCGATATACACAAGTAACCTACCCTAATAAGCGGGATTTGTGGGCAATTCTTAATTCATAATTCATGATTCATAATTCATAATTGGTTGACATGACCGAAAGTGAGCTGTTTTATCGCGGGTGCGGCAAACTTGGGGTAGGGCGGGGGCTTGCTCCCGCCGTGTTACACCGCCCTAACGTGTTAAACCGCCGAATTATCGGGGATTTCCGCGAGGGTTCGCCGTTTTATCGCGGGTATGTGCGGGTCGAACGGCGAGAGTAACGCCGACACAGTCGCGAACGCCCCCGCCCTACAATATTGACAGGCTTATCCTTTGGAGTGATGACCGACCGCCGAAGGCGCTCCGCTGTTCGGCTAATTCACGCGGGCAATTCGTCGCACGCACATAGTTTCTGCGGGTCGAGAGTTTGACACACGCTCTTTTCTTTGCGAATTGCCCGCTTTTGGCTTGCTTTGGTCGAATGCTTTGACCTCTTTCCGTCAACGCTTTGTTCGCCCAACTAATTTTGTTTGTCGCTTTGCTTTCTGCTTCCCCGATGCGAGAGGCTCTGCCCCTCGCGCTCCCCGCAAGCCTGCTGGCGCGAGGCTTGACCGCGCGCTTTGACTCGCGCATAGCTTTGTGTTCTTACTCGGCTTTGTTGGGCGGCTTAGTTCGCGCTTTTTTGCTGTCATGTCAATGATCATGTATCACAAAAACGCAATAATCGGTAACCCGCCTGCTGCCGCCCGAACAGCGTTTTTCCCCGAAGTCAGGCTTGATAATCGTTTACAGTGCCTTGTGTACGAATAGCTTATTTTTACTTGTATTTATGACCGCTTTGCAGTATAATATTCTTGAAAATCGGAATATAAGGAGGTAAGCGTATGAAAATGTCTTTCCGATGGTACGGCGAGGGCAATGACAGCATATCTCTCGCTGATATCAGACAAATACCCGGTGTCACCGAGATAGTCTGGGCACTGCATGAAAAACAGCCCGGCGAAGTCTGGGAAAAGGCTGAGATACAGGCTGTAAAAGATCAGCTTGATAAGTACGGCTTCGGCATGGAAGTAGTTGAGTCGGTGAACGTTCATGACGATATCAAGACCGCCGGCAAGAACCGTGATCTCTATATCGAAAACTACAAGCAGACGCTCAGGAACCTCAGCGAATTTGGCGTGAAAGTGGTATGCTACAACTTTATGCCTGTCTTTGACTGGACGAGGACTGACCTGTTCCACCCGCTGCCCGATGGTTCGACCGCGCTGTATTACGAAAAAAGCAAGATAAAGCAAGACCCTGAGGAGATGGCGGCGTACATTCTCAAAGAAACTAAGGGCTACACTATGCCCGGCTGGGAACCTGAAAGGCTCGCCAACCTTAAAGCACTTTTCGCACTGTACAAGAACGTTGACAAGGAGGCGCTCTGGGCGAACCTCAAGTATTTCCTTGAAGCGATAATGCCCACCTGCCATGAGAGCGGCATCAAAATGGCTATACACCCCGATGATCCGCCGTGGGACATATTTGGTCTGCCGCGCCTTATCACCGATGAAGCGGCGGTGGAACGTTTCCTGAAAATGGTAGATGACCCTTACAACTGTCTGACCTTATGTTCGGGGTCACTGGGGTCGAACCCTGCTAACAACGTAGCTGAGATAGTACGCAAGCACTGTGACCGCATCGCGTTTGCGCACATACGCAATGTGAAGCACTTTGACAACGGAGATTTCAGTGAAACATCGCACCGTGACTGTGACGGAGATGTGGGTATCCTTGACATCATCAAGGCGTACCATGACTGCGGCTTTGATGGTTACATACGACCCGATCACGGCAGGCACATCTGGGGGGAGAAATGCCGTCCCGGATACGGCTTATATGACAGAGCATTAGGCATCATGTACATTTTAGGCGTATGGGACTGCTTGGATAATTCATAATTCATAATTATTGGCAGGGGCGAAAGCGGGCTGTTTCAGCGGTCACTTTGCCGCCCAACAAAGCCGCGCAAGAACACAAAGCTGTGCGCGAGTCAAAGCGCGCGGTCAAGCCTCGCGCCAGCAGGCTTGCGGGAGTTTGAGGGCAGAGCCCTCAATCACCGAAGTGCAAAGCCAAAATGCACATCAAGCAATAAAAGCAAAGCAAAACCAAAGCCCACAAGTCGGATAAGCACAGCAAATTTTCCGACCAAAGAGCGGGCAATTCGCAAAGAAATGAGCGGGGCGCACAAACTTCCGACAAACGCAGTTCTTTCGGGGCAAGACGAATTGCCCGCGTGAATTAGCCGAACAGCGACAGCGTCTTCGGCGGTCGGTCATCGCTCACCAGCGTGAAACGCAATTCTAAGGTGTAGAGCGGGGGCTTGCTCCCGCCGTTCGACCCACACACTCCCGCGATAAAACGGCGAACCCTCGTGGCAGTCGGTCATCGCTCCCTTACGTGAAACGCAATTCTAAGGTGTAGGGCGGGGGCGTTTTAATTCATAATTCATAATTATTGACATGACCGCGAGAATGCTGTTTCGGCGGGGTAACACGGCATGGCGGTAAACAACGGCGGGAGCAAGCCCCCGCCCTACCCCAAGTTCGACCCCCACACCCTCGCGATAAAACGGCGAACCCTTTCGGCGGTGAACCGATAATTCGGCTGGGCACCCGCGTGCGCTCCCGCCCAAATCAAGCAAAAAACTAATAAAAAATGGTGAACAGATATGGCAAGAAAAATAGTAACATTCGGGGAACTGCTTATGCGGCTCTCGCCCGAAGAACATAAAAGATTTATTCAGGCGGACAGCTTCGGCGTGGTATATGGCGGCGGTGAAGCAAATACCGCCGTTTCGCTGGTGCAGTTCGGGTATGATGCAAAGTTCGTCAGCCGACTGCCTGACCATGAGATAGGTCAGGCGGCGATAAATACACTCCGTCAGTACGGGGTGGATACCTCTGCGGTCATTCGCGGCGGCGACAGGATAGGCATTTATTTCATCGAAAAAGGTGCCGCGCAAAGACCCTCAAAAGTCATCTATGACAGGGCAGGTTCGGCTTTTGCCACCGCTAAGGCGGAAGACTATGACTGGCGCGGTCTGCTCGCTGGCGCTGACTGGTTCCACATAACGGGCATAACCCCCGCGCTGGGCGGTGAAGCCGCTAAAGCCGCACTTGAAGCCGTCAGGACCGCTAAGGAGATGGGTATGACTGTCAGCTGTGATATAAATTTCCGCCGCAAACTGTGGGATAAGGAAACTGCGGGTCGGGTCATGGCTGAGATACTCCGCTATACCGATATCTACATCGGCGGAAGAGATCAGGCGGAAGAACTCTTCGGCATACCCACCAACGCCCGCGATGACAGCGATTATAACGCCTACAAAGCTGTGGCTGAACAGCTGAGAGAACGTTTCGGACTGAAAAAAGTCGCCATAACACTGCGCACTACCCTCAGCGCTGAGGACAACCGCTGGGCGGCTCTGCTGTATGACGGCGAACAGCACTGCTTCAGCCGCGAGTATACCTCCCATGTGGTTGACCGCGTGGGCGGCGGCGACAGCTTCGCGGCGGGGCTGATATACGCCCTGTCTGAGGGTATGTCCACCCATGATGCGGTGGAGTTCGCGGCGGCGGCTTCCTGCCTGAAACTCTCGGTAGAGGGCGACTGCAACCTGATGTCTGCCGATGAAGTGAAAGCACTGGCGTTCGGGAACGGCTCGGCACAGGTACAAAGATAAGGAGAATTGCTATGAAACTCAATACCCAAAGCATCGTCAGCGAAAAAGCCCTCTGGCAGGAGAAAGGCTTCATACTGCCGCTGTACGATACCGATATGATAAAGCGAAACACCGAAAAAGCCCCGCGATGGGTGCATTTCGGCGGGGGCAACATCTTTCGCGGGTATATCGCAAGGCTGGCTGATGATCTTATCTGTCAGGGCGATATGGACAGCGGCATAATAGCCGCCGACAGCTTCGATACCGAAACTATCGATAAAATATACGACCCATACGATGACCTCTCACTGCTGGTGGGTCTGCCCGCAAGGGGCGAGAAATATCTGCGGGTGATAGGCAGTATCGGCGGCGCTGTGTGCGCAAAAGGCGAGGGCATGGCGAAACTCGGAACTATCGCGAAAAGTGACAGCCTGCAAATGATATCCTACACCATAACCGAGAAAGGCTATGCCGTAAAAGATATGAACGGCGATATACTGCCGTATGTGCAAGCCGATATCGACGACGGCATGTCGGGTGAACTGCGCTCTGCCATGTCGGTGACGGCGGCGCTCATGTATGAAAGGTTCTGCGCGGGCGGTACACCTGTCGCTCTCGTCAGCATGGATAATTGCAGCCGCAACGGTGAAAAGCTGAAAGAAAGCGTGCTGACCATAGCTGAGGGCTGGTGCAG
>OCTW011379186.1_pt1 | contig 10406 bp, 3 predicted proteins | sample 1539671 | NCBI WGS metagenome assembly OCTW01 (sample SAMN02144230, study PRJEB22623) | gut metagenome | biome: sheep rumen | host: Ovis aries | place: New Zealand
AAATGTTTATTAAATTTAAAATTATAAAAAGTATTTAAATCCCATTAAATGAGAAATATATAAAAATAATATTGAAAAACATGAAAAAAGAACAAAAAAGGTATTGATGAAATTAAAAAAACAAGATTTATTTTATATAACTAAAAATATCTTCAATCCCAGTTTATCTTAAAAAAAAAACACATTCATAATTAATCCATACAAAAAAATTTGAGAATAATTATTTCAAAAGATCTTTAAAACAAGTTATAATGATTTTTTATCTTCTTAATCCTGTAATATACATGAAAAGTAAGTAATAATTTTTCATAATCCTTATAATAGTTTATAATCCATCTTATTAATGTACATAAAAAAATAATAAAAAATAGAAAAGTGAGTTATAGAATATGTTGTTACATCATATCCTCGTCTTGTTCGATTAAAATTCCCAATTTTTCATAACACATTTGTTTCTAAAATCAATTGCTTTATCAATTTCTTCAAAAATACCAAATATTTGCATTTCACCATCAATTTCGTTTCTTACAATGTAATCGCCATCTATATAATACACAAATTCATCCACCTTTTCTTCTGAAGAATCAGGTACTTTCCAATCATTTTCAACTAAATATTCATAATATTCTTTAGCTCCTTCATACGTATCGAAAGAACCATAATATTGCTTATCACCATTTTCCACATTTAAAACAATATATCTGTCTTTTATTTTTCTAATATTATGAAGTCTTTTGTCTGCTAGAAAATTTTCTGGAAATATATTTAAATCCCAATCATTTTCAATTAATAAATCCCTATATTTTATTGCTTCTTCTAAAGTTTTAAACGTTCCAATATATCTTTGTTTACCTTCTAAGAACTTGCTTATTTTGAAGACACCATCGTGGAATATTATATATTTTCCATATTTACCTTTTTTTCCAGGAAGTGGAATGTCATCAAATTCTAATCCCCAATTATCAGCAACTAATTCATCTCTTCTTTTCATCGCATCCTCTAACTTTTCAAAAGAACCATAATATTTTGATTTACCATTTGTTGTTTTATATATTAAGAATTTATTTCGAACTTTCTTAATAAATTTAGTATTTTGACTTTTTTCTCCATTTTCTGAATTATCTTTACTTAATATCTGATGATTCTCATTATCTTCTTTTTTACTAGGTTCTTGTTCCGAGAAATCATTATATTCAAAATTTATTGGTGCTACATCAACACACACTGGATTTGCAGGACGTATTTCACCAAAATTATCTTTTAAATGACCATGAACAATACATTGTCCTTTATTTAATTTAGACAATTTTTGTTCCCAATGTTTTTTAGCAGAACTATCCTTTGTTAAATTACTTGCAACATCTGAAATAGAATTATCTGTAGGATGGAAATATATTTTTTCACTTGCATTTCCTAGTGTATTAATTTCTTCAGTTTTCATGCTCCCTTTAAGGAATTGTGTTGCGAACCATCCAGACCAACCGAATTTTCTACCTTCTTTTAATATTTTATTACATGGCGAATCATTACTGCTAAAATCAAGATTTTGTGCTTCATCTAATACAACAATAAATGGATGTTTTTCATCCCCTGAATTTTTTTTATAATTCCATAAATCCCTTAATATAAATTCTGTGATAACCATTTGAATATCCTTAGAGATACCAGTCAATTGGATGATTCTTATTTTTCCATCCATTTTATCAAGACAAGACCAGTCAAAATCTTCTGATTTAAAAGGATTAATATCTAATAGTTGTGTTATTTTATTTAATGCACTTTTAGCTTCAGGAGTATCCCTTCTCATTAACTCTTCTTTAAATTTAGTTAAATCCATATCATCCCCATATTTTCTAATACCATCAAGTGCAGCATTATAAATTGCTGGTTGTTGTTGATTACCAAATTTATAAACAGAATTGATTACATCTTTAAATCTAGTTGCAACTAAAACTTCATCCTCAGGAACAAATTCATCATCATCAATCTCAACAGAATACCTTTTAAAAGGATTCAAAGGAAATTTATTAAGGAATACATAATATTGTTCAATTTTATCTTCCATTGAATTTTTAAAATCTGGCTCTAATTTAGATTTTTTAAATCCATCCGTATAATCTATAATAATACTAGGAATTCCCTGTTTTGATAATTCTTTCAACATTTTTTGAATGAAATAACTTTTACCATACCCTGAAGCACCTTGAATTAATAAATGCCTATTATTTATTTTAGAACTACCAAATTCCCAATATACTTCATGAGTTGAACCTTCAGAAGTACCAATTAATCCTCTAACCTCTTCTAAATCCAGATTTTTATTCAAATCATCGGATTGAGTTTCTTTAGAATGAACATGTTTTGTTGATTTATCTTTAGAACCATTATTTTCATCTATATTATCAGGCAGATCTCCTTTTACAGCCCCCATATCTACTAATTCATCCAAATTTTCTGAATCTTCCCCTAAAATAGCATTTCTGTCGTTTCCCTGATTATCTAAATAATCGTCCTGTTGTTCAAGTAGTTCTTCTTCTTCAACCAAATCATCAGTATCTGAATCCTCATCTAATCCATCATTAAACTCATCATTATAATCTTCATCAAAACCATCAACAGAATCATCATATGAATCTTCAGTTCCATCATCATCTAAATCATTATCCCACGCATCATCAAGGAAAGGTGATGTTTGGCATGGAATTTGTTCTAAATTAACATGTGACAACAAATCTTCTACAGGAAAATCCATATTACCCGATTGAATATCAGAACATAATTCATTAAGAGGTTTTGCCAAACAATTGAAAGCAAATTCCTCCGGAAGGGTTATAATTTGTATATTTTCCTCATGTTCAATAGATTGGAAATCACATGAAGATTTAAAGGAGAATAAAGAACTTTTTCCAATAAATTCTTCTAAAGCATAATTTATAGTATATTCATTATTTAATAATTTAGATTTGTATTTTCCAATTCTTTTGAAATTTTTTTCTTCCCAAATTTCATTTACTGATATTTTTTGTTGATTAGATAAAAATAACTCAATAAAGAAATTTTTAAAGAATTTATTTACAAATTCACAACTATTATCATTGAACAATTTATATAATAATTTATAAGTTTCTTTAAGTTGTTTTTTTCCTTTTTTAATTACATTACTTTCATTTAAACCTATTTTAACTTCAATAGGATGATATATTACTTCTAAATTATTTTCATCATTTATTTTTAATCCTATTAACAACAAATCGTCACTATATGAACCTTGTTTAACGAAAACGGATATTGGTCCTTTTGCTTTATCCAATTTTAGATTTTTGGTGATTCTCAAAATTTCTTCAAGAGAAATTGGAATCCATACAATATCTTCATGATTAAATAATGCTAAAGCGTATTTTACTGCGGCAATTATGCTGAACTTTTCGCGATCATACTCACCGGAAGATGAAACTATTTTAAGCAACCATTCACCATTAATAGAATTAAACATTCGAATAACAGTATTTAACTCAACTGGAGATATTTCAATTTCTTTTTCTTTTAAAAATCTCATTATAGCTTCTTCATATTGTGGTGATTTATTAGTAACTGTAATTGTATCATATTTATTGGAAGAAGTATATTGATCACTATAATGAATAATTATCAAATTATTATCAGAATTATCAAAATATTCTATTCCAAAAGGGGGCTCTATAAAAGTTACCCAATGAGACTTAGCATATAACTCTTCAATATTTTCATCATTTAATGTAATTGAAGTCACAATAGATTTATTTTTTGAGTACGGATTTTTTCCACCTTTTTTGCTGTTTTCAATTAATTCATTAATATTTATTGTTGAGTTTATTAACGAATTTTCTTTATTTAGAATGTTTTTTGTTCCAAAACCAGTTCTATAATCAGATGGTTTTTTAGTTGATGCAACAGTAGAAATCAAACCATTTAATGATATACCAGTTTCCATTTTATCCATATTTTCAGATACTGTTTCTACAGCAGAATTAACTTTATAAAAGGAAATGTGAGCATATTCTAATTCTGAATTTAACGAATTATGATAATAAGAAATATTATCCTGTACCATATGTAAAACATCTACTTCATCAAATAGATTAGAATTAATTTTAATTCCAAACATTTCATTAAACTTTTCTTTTGAATCACAATTATATAATGTTTCAAAACTACTTTTGTTAGAATCATTATAAATATTAATTTCAACAGGAATAACACTTTTTGTTTTTAGTTTATCCGGTAATCTATCCCTTATAAAACTAAATACACCTTTAACTACTTCCATATCATCTTTAATATTAATTAAATTAATTTTAATTGGAGCATTAGAATTAATTTCAAATAAATATGCAAAATGTTTTACAAATTGATTTAATTTTTCACTTACAACATTTGAAATAAAAGCATTTGTTGTTCCAATAGATACTTCATCATTTTTTTCATATATTAACCATTCATGAGCATCTTCTTGATGAATAGATCGATATAACTCATTTAAATCAGAGTATATATATGGAATTAAATTATTTGAAACTAAACGTTCTGCCAAATTATTGGATAATTCTTCACCCTCACATTCATTCATTATTTCTAATTGATAAGCAATATTTATTGGAGATAAACTAGAATACATGATTTTTTTATCATCATCAATACGTCCGAGTTTTATTAAATCTTTCTTATATCGCAAATCAGCTAACACATCATTTTCTTGAATTGTTAAAATCTCACGATTAAATACTTCTAAAAAATTTTCATACAATACCTTTAATTCATCATTTAAATACATTAAACTAGGTAAATTATCTTCAGGAGTATCATCATATGTTTTATAATAATTTATTATATCATTATATGCGTTAGTTAGTTCTTCACTATATTCAACGGGTACTTTTTTAATTTTTCCATCTATCTCTTTAATACCATAGAAAATATTATTTTCTATAATTTGACGCTCTAAATTCAAATAATCTCTAAAACTATGTTCAAGATTAATGCTATTAACTCCTTGAATAGCTTTTCCACCATTATACACAAAATTTTCTCTATTCTGCCTTTTTAAATTCCAAATAACTGCTGATTTTTTAGGAATAGGTTTTTTAGATTTTTCATTAATCATAATATTTAAAGAATTATCATTATATATCAATTCAAACGTGATAAATCCATCCTCCCATGCCGGAGAAGCTTCGGAAATTAAAATTGATTCCTCATCATATAAAAATATCTTTTCATTTTTATCTTCAATTCCAATTTCCTTTCTACTTTTCCCTATTCCGAAAATAACATCATCACTTTCTTCATCATTTGTTATAACCAATAATTTTTTTCTATAATTTATACTGTATCTAGATTTTATAGAATCAAAAACTTCTGGTGTACAATTTAAAACTAAAATATTGAAGATATAATGAGAATTATTTTCATCATTATGTTTATAAACAATTTGTTTAAATGTAGGTTCTGTTGGAGATATGTCAAATTTTACACTTAAATTTTGACCGGCACATCTAGTTGCACAATTAGAAGCATTTAACAAAAATTTACTATCAATTCCCTGATTAAATGAAAATTTAAATGAAACATTACTTACATTTTTATCATTAAACACGATAATTTGTCTTTTTCTTGTTCCTGATTTTGTTGGAGATAATGGTTTTTCCCAATAGGTTAAACCTTCAGGGGTTATTTTGTCAAATTTTTCTTCATAAATTAATGGTTCTTTAGTTCCTTTTTTTCTAAAATCTTCCACATCTTTATACTGATTTAAATACCAATCATCTGCTACTAATTTTTTAACACCTTTATCAGAATATTTTTTCTTTAATTCTTCTTCTACATCCCCATATTTTCTATAATTTTCAATTTCATCAAATAATGTATGGTTTTTTTCAAGTCTGGATTGCATTTTATGTGCATTGAATTTTTCTAAACTTTTATCTGGAAATAAACCCAATTCTTTTAAATCTTCCGAAGTTATATTTTCACTTTTTATAATAGATAAAATATTTTTATAATCCCAAATTGTTGTTTGAAATACATCTTCTTTAAGTTTATTAATAGAGAACTTGATAATTTCTTTATGTGCTTTAATCAAATTTTTAGATTTTTTTATTTCTTCTTCTAAATTTTCGGAAATATACTTAATATTTAATGGTTTTCCATTGTCTGCTAAGTTACCCATAGCATCTAAATTACTATCAATTGATTCATCAAATATTGCAAATAATGACGTATCTTTCCAAACACCTTCTTGTTTTGGCACTTCATTTCTTAAGGTAACTAAATAATTCTCACTTATTGTAGCACATTCCACAATAACTACCCTGATTCCGTCACAATTTATAGAAAATGTATTATATTCATCCCCTTTTTCATGTTGATACGTAAAATCTTCATATACGTTATTATTTATCCCATATTCCTTTATACTATTATATAATTCTTTTATTTGATCTTCTTCATCAAATTGTATAAAATAACGTTCTCCTTTTTCCAGATTATTTTTGGAAAAATAATCAAATATTTTATCTGAAAGGTAATTATAAAACTGGTCTGACATATTTTGCATCTCCACTATCACTTTTTTTATCTATTAAATTCAATTTTGTTAAGAAAGATTCGATTTCATCTTTAGAATATTTATCAAAATATAATCCTCTTTTTTCATATTCTTTAAATAACTGATGTAATTTTATTTTTTTATCTTTTACACAAAGTGCTGTGAGAGTAAGTAACATATCTCGTGTAATATTTAATACAAGACCATATCGACCGCGTCTTTTAGCAAAAAATTTTTTAGTTACTTCTTCCATATTTTTAGGATATCTTGATTTAATTTCTTTAACCACCCCTTTTTTATCATTTAAACTTTCAAAAAGAATATTTGTCAACTCTTCTAGTTCATTAGGAAGAAGAATATTTTCAAATCCTCTGACATATCTATAATCAGAAATCCATCTTTTAAGATATTTTATGACTTCCTGCTGTTCTTCGAGAGTTAACTCATTGTATTGTTTTTGGATATCACTTAAGAGGAATTGTTTTTCATTTCCAAAAAGAACATTTATTTGATCAACAACAGAGATTTTTGCAGGTAAATTATCTGTTTTACTCTTTAAAAAACGCCATCCATACCCATTTACAGATTTACGATTTTTACTTACACTTTCCCAATCTAATAAATAATATAATTCTTCTATACCCTCATCATATTCATGATAATCTTTATTTAATTTTAAAATTAATTGTGAAATATAAAAGAAATAATAGAACACAAAAATATTAGAAATACTATTAATTAAAAATTTTTTATGATTTATTGCAAATGTAATATCTTCATTAAATAAACATACTATATTATCTAAAACAGATTGATATTTAACTTCACTACGTTTATCCTCCAATTTAGTTATATTAGATAGTATTAAATTGATAATTGCATGATTTGATTTATTACTTTCAAAAAAGTTAACTAAATCATCGTTTTCTTGACAAAAAATATCTCTTAAAAATAATGCAATATCTTTTTCACCTACAGATTGTTTATTATTAGACAATGGAATATAAGAGAATAGGTAAGGATTTAATATGTTTAATTCATGATTAGCATTAAATAAATATTGTTGCAATAATTTTTCCAAATATTTGTCATTACCATTAGTTATTACAGATTTATTAGTAATCATATCTGATATGATTTGATTCATATCCAGATTATCCATCCATTTTTTATTTAACTCAATTCTTGTAAATTCACCAAGAATACTATTAAAACCATTATCAAATTTTACTCTTTCAGGTTCTCTTGTTTGAAAAGGAAGTAACGGTGAATTTTTAAAATTGTTGTGTTTTACTGTTCCTTCATCCCGTTTAAAATTCATTTGTTTTAATAATTTTTCATAATTTTGGGAATATTCCATAGTTTAACCTCCTTTTTCAAATATGAAAGTATCATAAGTTCCATCAAATTCATCTTCATCATATTCAAATGTAAAATCAACATCGAGTTCCGTATTTTTAATAAATAAATAATCTGATGATGATTGATTAATTAAAGCATTGATAAATTCTTCAAATAGAATTAATTTTTCTTTTTCTACGTTGTTTGGTTTATATCCATCTTTTAATTTACAAATTGCAGAGTATAACGGATAATCTACTTCTAATGGAACTTTTTCTTTATTTGGATGTACTGAAAAATATATTTTTATTGATGTTTTGAATCTGTTTGATAATTCATCACCTACAATCTCAAAATAATCATTATGTGGTTTAAGTTTTAATTCTTTTGAAACTTTAAAACTTTCTAACTCATCAATACATATATAATCTTTTTTAATTGATCCTTTTAATTCAAAGATAGCTTTTTTTATATCTGCAAATAATGAATTATATCCACTACGATTTTGGGCATTATAGAAATACAAATATTTTAAGTAATTTATGTAATTATCTTCAATAAAACACTGTTTAAACTCATTTTTTCCATAGAAAACAGCTAATCTAATTAATGTTATTATTAGAGTTAGTTTTCCAGAATAACTACATTCTGATAAATCTGAATAATACTCAAAATAATCATTAAATATTTCTAATTTTGCTGTATTGAAATATTCTTGAATAATTTTTGATAAATCTGATGTAATGTTAAATTTTATGATAAATTCATCAAGTTGCTCATTTCTTACTTTTGTTGGATCATAATATGATACGAAAGTTAATAATTTTGATCTACCCGTATTATTAAATAACATGTTAGGAAGTAAATAATCCACAAAATCATCAATACTATCTTCTTTGGAATAATTTATTATTTCGGAAGGTACTAACAATTCATAAATCGTATTAAATAAGTCTCTTGTTGAGATTATTTTTTTCTGTTCTACGAAAACACGTATAATATACTCCACTAATACTTGTTGTAATTCTTCATCACATAACATTTCATAATTATAAATGATAGGACTATTAATGTCGTTATCTTTATCCATTAAATATGCCCTATAAAAAGGATTATTTAATTTATCCGGTGATGTAATTTTGTTTAATAATGAAAATATATAATTTGAAGAAACATAATTTGTGTCGGAATCTCCATTTAATTCAAAAAGATTATAATCCGTGAAAGTAATGAAACTTACCTTATCTTGAATAATATTATGGGAAATAATATCTGAATCAAAAAGGTTTGCGTTTTCAATAATTTGTTTAAGTTTAGTATATTCATTATTACAATAATCTGAATCTAAAAAGTTATTTAAAACACCTAAATTAATGGCTAATATAAATTTTTCAGAAGAATTATCTATATTCTCATCATTAAATGAAATTAATTCATTTGCCAAAGTTTCTACTTCATTTTTAGTCGTATAATAACTTTGAGTAGCATCACCATTAATATTAAACTTATTATATAATTCAGGATAATGAGTTTTTGTATAAGCTAATAAATGTGATTTACCATCACCTACATTACCACAAAGCATGATTAAATGAGATGAATCTTCATTTACAACTCTTTTGAGTTCATCGATGAATTCTCTTTGAATGCTTCTTTCAACATGAATATATTTTTTAAAATCATTTAAATTTTCTTCATTTTCTACTGATTGACTTGAAGATATATTTAATTTAGATAATTCATTTAATAAATAACTATTATGGTTTAAATTAAAAGGATAATTCAATAAATTATCATTCTCATGAAGAATAGTAGTTCTTTGTTCTCCTTTCCCTTCTTTGAATTTTTCAACTTCTCTTTTTAATTTTTCTATTTCATCTTCATCAGGTGGAGTTATAGTATCAGAACCTTTATCTTCCCCATTTTCACCTTGTTTAGAAGAATAAATAGGACCCTCATATTCCGAAGAAATAGTATCTCCCAGACCATACTGATTATAAAACCAAACACAAATATTAAAAAGCCTTCTATGTATTTGATGTGAATAATCAGCAGAAGGAATTACTTCATTATGAAGTACATCATTTCTGATTGTTCTTATTTTATGAAAACTTGATAAAATAGTTGGAGGAATCAAATCATAATAACGAGATAATTTATTTAGTCGTTTATATTGTTTTAATTCATTTAATTCAGGTTTACCGATAAAATTTGCAACAAATTTAGTAATTAATTCACATGCAGTTCCTGCTTGAATCACTGACTCAATATAATTTTTTTCAACCAACTGTTTCTCACAAGATTCACATCGATTAGAAATATCTGGAAATTCGCTATCTAAAAATGAAAAACAATGCTCAAACATAAATAATCACTTTATTATATTTGATTATAAATCTATTATTAATGAATAATAAATTTTTCAGATTACACTAAACTTCATTCTAAAAAAATTAATTAAATATTTAAAAAAAATATAGGT
>OCTW011582265.1_pt1 | contig 10404 bp, 9 predicted proteins | sample 1539671 | NCBI WGS metagenome assembly OCTW01 (sample SAMN02144230, study PRJEB22623) | gut metagenome | biome: sheep rumen | host: Ovis aries | place: New Zealand
TGATGAAAAAAGTATTAGCTTTTGCATGCGGCCTGCTGATGATGGCAGGCGCGATGGCTCAGGACTGGGAGCCGACCGGCAACGCCCGAGTGAGTGCGGATGACATCCGCTTCTGGACTGGCAAGGGAACGAACAAGGCCGTTGTGGCCGTGACCTGGAATGACAACGGCACTGGCTATGTGGGTATTGCGTGGGGTGTGAAGTGGGACGGCGAGGTTTCCCTGGCCGACCTCATGGACACCATAGCAGCCTATGACACCCGATTCAATGTGGTGTGGAACGCAGAGCGTACGAATGCCGACGACATGACCTTCGTCTGCGAGGACCTGGACCTGGATTTGGCTGGCGACGTGGTAGCGTCGACCAACAGCGTGTGGTGGATGTACAACTGGTATGACGCTGCCGATGCGTATCAAATGTCGCAGGGAGTCGACCAGGATACCATAGAGAACGGTGCCTTCATCGACTGGCTGCAGATGGACCCCGAAACCTTTGAGGGCCATACGGCCGACGTGATGATTGTCATTGCCGACCCCAACGACAACACGCCCATGGAGGCCACCATCGGCCTTGCCAACATCGAGTACTGGGTTGGCACTGGCAGCAACGAGGTGCTCTTCGCCGTCAACTGGGCTGACACGGCGCTGGCCTGGGGCTACCGCTTCAGCACCGACAGCGTCAGCGTGCAGGAGGTGATGGACAGCCTTCAGGCTGCGGACCCGCGCTTCAGCTATGTGACGAACGGCGGCTACCTGACCGACATCCGTTTTGTGGTGGCTGAGGGCGACACCCTTAGCATCACGCCGGGCAACTTCTTCGAGAGCAAGACCAACGACCAGTATGACGGCGGCATGTTCCAGATGCTTGGCGACGCCGACTTCCACAAGTGGGCCGACCCCGCCGCCGGAGTGGTGGTGGACAGCGTCTTATATGAGGGCTGGGGCTGGATGTACAGCTATGTCTATCCGATGGAGATACACCCCGTCAGCGTGCCGCAGCCGAGCAGCGGTATCGAGGGCGTGGAGAGCGTGAGTGTGACCGTCTATCCGAACCCTGCGACCACGGAGTTCACGGTGAGCTTCGAGGCCCTGGCCGGCGCGACCGAGGCCGCGCTGTACGACATGGCCGGCCGCCGCTTGATGGTGCGCAGCCTGGAGGCCGGTGCCACGAGCCTGAAAGTGGCCACGGACGGCCTGGAGGGCGGTGTCTATATGCTCCGCATTGCCGGTGCCACGGCAAAAGTAATAGTACGCTAAACCGACAGCCATGAGACATCACCTGACCCTTGCGACGACGATGCTGGCACTCTGCTTTGCCTGCACCAAACCCGACCCCGAGCCTGCCGGACCGACCGTGTCCGAGTCGGAGGAGCCGACCGCGTACTGCGGTGCCGTGGGCACCGAGGGCTGTACAGCCATACGCTACGACAGCAGCATCGTCGCCGCCTGGGCCACGGGATGCGTGGTGGAGCGTGGGCCGGTGGACATCACCGACCCGACGGGGCCGCGAGTGCGCTACGGCAACGACAGTGCGGGTATAGGCCCCGCGGGCACTCTGACCACGACGGCAGTGAGCCTGGGCGACGGCGGCCGCGCCACGCTGACCTTCGCGGAGCCGATACGCAACATCGAGGGGCCCGACTTCGCGGTGTTCGAGAACTCGTTCGACGACAACTTCTTAGAGCTGGCCTTCGTAGAGGTTAGCAGCGACGGCGAGCGATATGTGCGCTTCAGGGCCACGTCGCTCACCCCGAGCGACGTGCAGGTGGGCACCATCGGCAAGGTGGACCCCACGAAGCTGAACAACCTGGCCGGAAAGTACCGGGTGGGCTACGGCACGCCGTTCGACCTCGAGGAGCTGCGCGACAGCGCGGGGCTGGACATCAACAATGTGACCCATGTGAGAGTGGTAGATGTGGTGGGCACGATAGACCCGGCCTATGGCACGCGCGACGCGAAGGGGCGCATAGTGAACGACCCGTGGCCGACGCGGGACACCGTGTGGGCGAGCGGCGGCTTCGACCTGAGCGGAGTGGCTGTGCTGCGGAGGCAGTAATGCAATCTTCATGTCTTGAAGTGGCGTCTCGCCGAGACGCGGCTATTAGTAAGTATTATAACCCCACACGGCGCTTTGCTTGTGTGGGGTTATTTAGAGTTATGCCTCTACGAGGCATTATGATGGAGATTGCGGATGGTGCAACCCCTACGGGGTGGAGGGGGGGACGGGTGATTGCTATTGAAATGCAACCCCTCGGGGTTGGAGGGATACGGTAATCAGATGTTCGATTTTGAGAATAGCAACCGGCTCGTTCCTGAGAGGAGCGAGCCGGTTGTGTTTACAGTGTGAGTGTGCACGTGGTGTCAGAGCGACACGCCGCCGTCGACGCAGATCACCTGGCCGGTGATGTACTCGGAGAGGTCGGAGGCGAGGAAGAGGGATGTGCGTGCGATGTCGAGGTCGGTGCCGCCGCGGCGCATGGGTATTTCGGAGAGCCACTTGTCGTGGGCTTCCTTGGGCATGGCCTGCGTCATGGCGGACTCGATGAGGCCGGGGGCGATGGCGTTGCAGCGGATGCCGCGGGAGCCGATTTCCTTGGCGAGGCTCTTGGTGAAGCCGATGATGCCGGCTTTGGAGGCCGAGTAGTTGCACTGGCCGGCGTTGCCGTTGACGCCCACCACGGAGGCGGTGTTGATGATGGAGCCGGAGCGCTGTTTGAGCATCATGGGTGTGAAGGCCTTGCAGTAGTTGAACACGGAGCGGAGGTTCACTTCGAGGACCATGTCCCAGTCCTTGACGGACATGCGGAGGAGCAGGTTGTCGCGGGTGATGCCGGCGTTGTTGACCAGAGCGTCGAGGCGACCGAAGTCCTTCTGGACCTGTTCGGCCACGGCCATGGTCTGGTCGTAGTCGGCGGCGTTGCTGGCGATGAAGGTGGACTTGGGGTTCAGCTTCTGGAGCTCGGCGAGGAGTTCGCGGCTGGCGTCGTTCTCCTGGAGGTCGGTGAAGATGACGGTGGCTCCGTGCTCGGCGAAGAGCTGAGCGGTGCGTTTGCCGATGCCGCGTGAGGCACCGGTGACGAGTGCTATTTTGTTCTCTAACAGTTTCATTTTGCTTTGTCGTTATCGATTAATGCGAAGGTGAGTTCACCCTGGCAGCAGGGTTTGCCGTTGACGGTGGCTTTGGCGTCGACGAAGAAAATCATGCCGCGTCGGCTGGTGATGCGAGCGCGGATTTCCATGGTGTCGCCCGGACGGACGGGCTGGCGGAAGCGGACGTTGTTGATGCCGCTGTAGAGCGGGGTGCGACCTTCCAGTTCTTTGCGCACGAGGATGCAGGAGGACTGGGCCATGATTTCGCACTGGATGACGCCCGGGACGACGGGGTTGCCGGGGAAGTGACCCTGGAGGAAGAACTCGTCGCCGCGCACGTGGTAGTGGCCGATGGCGGTGTCGCCTTCCATCACCACATCGTCGACGAGGAGCATGGGCTCGCGATGCGGGAGGAATGTCTTGATTTCGTCTCTGTTCATAGATGTATGTATTTGGTTGTTAATCTATGGTTTTAAGCTTTGCGGAGAGCCACGCTGGCGTTGTTGCCGCCGAAGCCGAAGGTGTTGCTGAGAGCGATGTCGGCCTGCCACTGGCGAGCGGTGTGGGGAGTGTAGTCGAGGTCGCACTCGGGGTCGGGCTCGTCGAGGTGGATGGTGGGCGGTATGATGCCGTTCTTCAGAGCCAGGGCGCTGATGATGAGCTCGACGGCGCCTGTGGCGCCGAGCATGTGTCCGTGCATGGACTTGGTGCTGCTGATGACCACGCGGCGCGCTTCGTCGTCGCCGAAGGTGGTCTTGATGGCGCGGGTCTCGCCCTTGTCGTTGAGGGGTGTGCCGGTGCCGTGAGCGTTGATGTAGACGTGTTCGCCGCTTCGGAAGGCGGCCTCTTCGAGAGCGAGGCGCATGGCCTGTGCGGCGCCGCGGCCCTCGGGGTGGGGGGCGGTGTAGTGGTGAGCGTCGCAGGTGTTGCCGTAGCCGCACACTTCGGCGTAGAGCTTGGCGCCGCGGCGTTTGGCGAGGGCTTCGCTTTCGAGGACGAGGATGCCGCAGCCTTCGCCGAGTACGAAGCCGCGCCGGCGAGCGTCGAAGGGCAGTGATGCAGCCATGGGGTCGTCGCTGGTGGTGAGAGCTTTCATGTTGGCGAAGCCGCCGATGGCCATCTCGCAGATGGCGGCCTCGGTGCCGCCGGTGATGACGGCGTCGGCGCGTCCTTCCTTGATGAGGCGGAAGGCCTCGCCCACGCTGTGGGTACCGGTGGCACAGGCAGTTACGACGGGTATGTTGGGCCCTTGAGCGTTATAGGTGATGGCCACGTTGCCGCCGGCGATGTTGCTGATCATCTCGGGGATGAAGAGTGGCGAGATGCGGCGGAGGCCGTACTGGAGCTTGTTGGCGTGTTCGCGTTCGAAGGTGGTGATGCCGCCGATGCCGCTGCCGATGGCGGTGCCGAAGCGTGTGGGGTCGACGTCCTCGCCGACGCGGAGGCCGCTGTCCTGCATGGCCTGGGCGGCGGCGGCCAGGGCGTAGAGTGCGAAGGTGTCGTTGTGGCGTATCATCGTCTTGTCGATGCCGTAGTCTTCGGGGTGGAAGTCCTTGACCTCGGCGGCCACTTTGACGGGCAGCTGTTCGCGGTCGAGTTTGGTGATGTAGCCGATGCCGCACTGGCCGTCCACGATGTTCTTCCACATCGTCTCGATATTGTTTCCAAGTGGGGTTATACAGCCCACGCCTGTTATGAATACTCTGTTCATATTTTATTTGTATTATAATATGGATTTCAATAACGTATAATAGCGGTGCCGGTGACGAAGCCGGCGCCGAAGCCGTTGAAGAGCATGAGGTCGCCGCGCTTCACCTTGCCCTCGCGGACGATTTCGTCGAGGAGGAGGGGGATGGAGGCGGAGGAGGTGTTGCCGCGGCGCTCGATGTTGTGGTGGAATCGTTCGTCGGGCAGCTGGAGGTTCTGCTTGATGGCCTCGATGATGCGCATGTTGGCCTGGTGGAGGAGGAAGTGGTCGATGTCCTCTTTGGCGAGGCCTGCTTTCTCAATGCAGTCCTTGATGTCGCGCTGGGCGGATGCGACGGCCATGCGGAAGACCTCGCGGCCTTTCATCTGGAGAGGCATGTGGGTGTCGATGCCAGGGCCGGACTCGAATGGAGTGGGCTCGCAGGGGAGCCGGTAGTAGAGCACGTCGGGCATGGGAGTGGATGTCAGTTTGCAGGCGAGCATGGGTTCGCCTTTGCCGAGCACCATGGCGCCGGCGCCGTCGCCGAAGAGGACGCATGTCTCGCGCTGGTTCCAGTCGACCATGCGCGCCACTTCCTCGGCGCAGATGTAGAGGATGTGTTTGGCGCGTCCGGTCTCGATGAAGGCGTCGCAGATGTCGAGGCCGTAGATGAAGCCGGCGCATGCGGAGTTGAGGTCCATGGTGGGGCAGTTGGGGCCTTTGATGCCGAGGATGCCCTGTACGAGGCTTGCCAGAGATGGGGTGATGTACACGTTGCACACATTGTGGCAAATGATGTAGTCGATGTCTTCGGGCACGAGTCCGGCGGCGTCGATGGCGCGCTGGCCGGCCAGAGCGGCGAGTTCCTCGAAACGTTCGGTGGTGATGATTTGTCTGCTTTTTATTCCGGTGCGCGAGGTGATCCACTCGTCGTTGGTGTCGACATAGTCGGACAGCATATCGTTGGTCACCGTGAGTTTTGGCAGAGCGCTTCCAGTTCCCAGTATCTTCATATTATTTTTGTCTTTTTAGGACAGGGTTTGTGCTTGCCTGTCGTGTTACAGTTATCTTAAATTTTATTAAAAGCGGGTGCAAAAGAACGACATATTTGCAGAATAAAAAAGTTAATTTTGGCGAAATGTGCAATATTTTTGGTGAAACGGTGTTATTTTCCGTGAAAATGGCCAAAAATTGGTCAAACACGAACGAAATGGAAATTGACAAACGGATGAAATCAGCCAATATAAATCGATTTGTGACGCGGAAGGTGTCTGTTTTGCACTTTTTGGCGCTCACGCTTTTCTTCGAGATACTGCTCATAGTCTTTGCGCCGCCGATGCATATACTGCGCTATACGACGCAGTTGACGGCCATATCGCCGTTGATGCAGATATCGGGCACGTTTGCAGCCGGCTATCTTGTGCTGGCAATCAGCAGGTTGCTGCTGTCGAGGGAGGGTTTGCGCCGCACGCTCTCGGCGGCTGGGGTGTCGATATGGCTGTTTGCGGAGCTGATGGTTTGTGTGGCTGTGATGTCGTTGGCGGTGTGGCTTTTCAGCGGCAGCGGGAAGCTGGTGCTGGGGTCGCTGGCCGGCGATTTTCTGCTCTATCTCATTGTGGTGGAGATTATTCCGTATGCTATATCCTATCTGCTCTTCCTGCTGCACGAGGAGCATGACGAGGTGGAGCGACTGCGGGCGCTGCTGCCACCGGACCCGGCCGACGACCCGTCGGTGGCGGACCAGAGTGTGAAGTTCTACGACAAGGGGGGGCGTCTGGCGTTGGCGACGCTGAGGGAGAATGTGTTATACATTGAGGCGGCCAACAACTACACCAATATACATTATATGAACGACGGCCGCGAGGAGACGTTCATCCTGCACAACAGCCTGAAGGAACTCGAGCAGCGGCTGCGCGGCACGAGCCTGGTGCGCTGCCACAGGGGGTTCATCGTCAATGTGGACTGTATCAAGCTGATGCGCAAGGACGGGATGGGTTTCCAGCTTGAGCTGACGGGGACGCAGCGGCCGATACCGGTCACCAAGACCTACTCCGACGCCTTGGCGGTACATATTCGCATCGAGTAGCGAGGGTGCGGGCGCCGCGTGGCTGCGTGGTTGCGGCAATGGGCTCAACCTGACTGAGTTCCAGCTTTGGTGTGCTGCAGTGGTGTTGGCTTATCGGCATGCGGGGGCAGGGAGGGGGTAGAGAAGGGGTAGAGAGGCTCAGGGCAGGATGCTGATTATCAGCCGTCAAGATTTAGAAAAGTGTAATTACCCGTCATACAGAATGTTGTATGCGGGAGGACGGGAGTTTGGACTTGGGTGTGTCAGATGCTTTTGGGCTCGAACTCCACTATGACGTACTGCTCGTCGAAGCGTATGTCGCGCAGGGTGATGTGCTCGAGCAGGGAGCCTGTCTGAGGGGCGCGGCTGAGTGCGAGTAGCACGCGGCTGCCTTCGAGAGGCTCTATGAGGTCGCCGCCGGGGCGGTTTTTGGCCATGCCGATGGCTTGTCGCACCATGAAGTCGATGCCGGCGCCGCCGCTGTAGCTGAGGTAGATATCGCTGCCGACTATCTCGTCGACGGTGACGTCGAGGCCGACGTTGGCCGTTTTGAAGAGCACGTTGACGTCGTAGCTGATACGCACGGTGTGTGGGCCGCCGTACATCAGGGGCAGAGCGCGTCCTGCTTTCTTCTCGATCAGATCGCTGATTTCGCTGTATGTGAGTCTGAGTTCCATGACCGATTATCTGTATTATGGGCAAATATGCCGCTTGGTTTCAGTTTGATACGGCGATAGCTGCCGTGAATTCCATAGTGCAAAGATACGCATTATTTGCCAGATGCTGGGGTGATTTTTAGATTGGAGGGGTAAATAATTTTGTCCATGTCGCGAAAAGTATGTATTTTTGCATCTGCTTTCGAGAGCGAAAGTTGTAAGCAAGAAAAGCATTGCGACAAAGTCCGATTATCGAAATTCGCCAAGTTTCATGAGGAAGGATTGAGCATTTATGCTTTCGCTTGATTGTGTATGCTATACTGAAATAGCATATCGTTCAGGCGTGAGATATGTTCCATAAGACCCGTTTCCTCAAAGGTGTTTGGCGATACCTCGATAATGACGGACATGAGCACATAACCTCATGCCTTTTCTGTTTGTTATAGGTTAATGTCTCCGTTGGAGGGTCGGGGTGCAAAAAAAAGAGAACTATGGGTAGAGTCGTTTACCTGCTTTCATGCACAAAGAGCAAAAACAAGGATGCAAGGGTCGTCGAAGAGCTCTACACGGGCCAGCTCTTCAGGAAAGGGCTCGAGTATGCACGACGGCAAAATCCCGACGCCATACTCGTGATTGGAGGCAAGCAGAATACAGACATATTTCTGTTTGATGATGTAGCGTTGTACTATGAAGGCATAAAGTTGAATGACCTGCATGTTGCCGAGCGTAAAAAGCTGGCGCGCCACCGGCTCGACAACATTCTTGCGCGTGGTTTCAGCGCCGAGGATGACACGTTTGTCTTCCTCACGGGACAGCTCTACTATGAGTTCATTCTGGCAGGACGCCGAAACGCCTTGCATGGAGCCTTGCAGCATTACGAGACGCCGTTCCTCGACAACCACCTTCGGGGCATTGGGGAAATGTTGCATTTTTTAGCCATCAATTAATAACCTAAAAATTTGTATTATGAAAAAATCATTATTCTTTTTTGCAGCCTTTGTGCTGCTGGGAGTCTTCGCAAAGCAGGTTCAATGTCAAGAGTTTTGGTATACGATACCCAGCGGACAGCAACTTAAATTTGAAATTATTGACGATTCTACGGCAAAAGTACGTGGAACTCAAGCAGGAGGTGAGTATGACAATTGGACGCCAACCGCTGTGGGAGTCGTAATACTACCAGACAGTGTTACTTATGAAGGGAATAATTACGCGCTTACAACCATAAGCAACAACACTTTTCATGGATGTGGATTTTTATCGGTAATCGATATTCCACATACAGTTACTACAATAGAGTATCACGCATTTAAGTATTGTACTATGCAGGCAATTATCATGCATAGTATTAATCCCCCCAGCCAACCTTATCGCAATACTTCATACGGATGGATAAGAGCCTTCGATGATATGTATGGTAATCCGTCTATCTACATCCCAAGAGGTTCTCTGCCGGCTTATCAAAACGAAGTGGGATGGGAGAACCAAACCTATTTAGAACAAGCAATAGACAGTACACTGAATTTTAATGTATCCGTGGACACCAGTATCCATGGTGTCGCTACATGGTGGGGCTCCGATGATTCCATTGCAATCGTAAGAGCCTGGGCTAACTACGGCTACCATTTCGACCATTGGAGCAACGGCAGCACAGCCAACCCCGACACCATCATCGTCACGAGTGACCTCAACCTGACAGCCTACTATGCCATCGACCGCCATTCGCTCACCGTCAATGTCAACGACGAGACGCTCGGCTCGGTGTCATTCCCGCTGGGCGACACCGCCGACTACGGCGACACGCTGATGGCGGTGGCCACGCCCATAGTGCACCACCATGTGGTCGGCTGGCAGGGGCAGGGCATCGTGTCCACATCGGCCGACAAGGACACCGCTTGGGTGGCCATGAACGATAACCGCACCATCACCTGCAACTTCGCTATCGACACACACACTGTGGCCGTCGCGTCCGGCGACATCCTCCGCGGCAGCGTCAGCGGTGGTGGTGAGTTCGCCTATGGCACTCCCTGCACCGTCGAAGCTACGGCCTATACGGGCTACACCTTCCAGAGCTGGAGCAACGGTGTGACAGCCAATCCATACACCTTCGCCGTGACAGAGGATGTGGAGCTGACCGCCATCTTCCTTGCCCCCGGCGAGGAGACCTACACCGTCAGCGTCAGCGTCAACGACCCGACGATGGGCACTGCCACCGTCAACGGTAACGCCACGGCCACCGTAATGAGCGGCACCGAGGTAACCCTTACGGCCACGCCCAACAGCGGCTACCACTTCGACCATTGGAGCGACGGAAGCACAGATAACCCTTATACGCTGACCGTAACCGACGACCTCGACCTGGTAGGTTACTTCGTCGCTGACGGCAGCACCCAGGGCATCGACGACATCTCGGCCGACGGCATCCGCATCCACGCCGCCAACGGCCATATAGTGGTCGAGGGCGTCGACGAGGCAAAGGTCGCCGTCTATGACATGACGGGGCGCAACGTCCGCAATGATGACCTCCCTGCCGGTGTCTATATGGTGAGAATAGACAACCACCCTGCCAGGAAGGTGGTGGTGGTGAGATAGTCTGAAGGTGAAAGATGAAATAAACCCAGCGGGGCGGCCGGATGGCCGCCCTGATTTTTATTAATAATTCAGGCCGAAGGCCCAGAGGGGAATGGTGTTGTTGTGAGCGTAAAGTATATCGTCTTTCACGATGTAGGCATCGCTAATATCGGCGATTTGCTTTTTCTTTTTGTTTCGCCCACCCACTTCAAAGGTATGTTTATCTTATATAACAAAAAAAAGAAGTATTTTTGTTGATTGCAATCCGCAAAATATAGCTGAAAATGCTGAATGAAATCCGCATTTAATTCGGGTAATTGCGGTTTTATTCAGCAAAAG
>OCTW011590553.1_pt1 | contig 10404 bp, 7 predicted proteins | sample 1539671 | NCBI WGS metagenome assembly OCTW01 (sample SAMN02144230, study PRJEB22623) | gut metagenome | biome: sheep rumen | host: Ovis aries | place: New Zealand
GTTTTCGCCGACCAGGGCGTGGATACTGCCCTTCTTTACGGCAAAGTTGACGTTGTCAAGCGCCTTGACGCCGGGGAATTCCTTGGTGATCCCCCGCATTTCCAGAATGTTTTCCGTCAAATGATCCCCTCCAGACCCATGAGTTTTCTTGCCCTTTTCAGGTAAACGCATTGGCTGTATGTACTGCTTTGATTTTACGGGTCCGTCTCCCGCCTGTCAAGGCGCTTTTCACCCGACAGAGCCGCGGGCGGACGTTATCCGTCTTTTGGCTTGTCCTTGGCCGGCGCAGCGCTTTCCTTTTTCTTTCTTCTGCTTCTGTTCTTGCGCATCAGCACGAGGCTCTGCAGCAGGATGAAGAAGCTGAGCATGGCGCCGTTGGCCATTTCCTGCCACCAGGAGGCGTTGAGCGGGCTGAGCGCGATGATCTTCTGGATCGTGGCGAGGATCATTGAGCCGAAGAAGGTGCCGATCACGTTGCCGACGCCGCCGGTGAGCAGCGTGCCGCCGATGATGGACGAGGCGATCGCGTCCATCTCGCTGCGCATGGCCACGCTGGCGTTGCCGGCCGGCTTGTGCATGAGAAAGACAAATCCCGCAAGCCCGCTGAGCAGGCCGCTGATCACATAGCTCCAGAAAACCGTGCTCTTGACGTTGATGCCGAGCATCAGCGCGCTCTGGCGGTTGCCGCCGACAGCGTAGATGCTGCGGCCGAGCCGCGTATAGCGCAGGATCAGATACATGAGGATGACGACGCACACCGCGACGATCGCGCCGATCTCGATCTTGGCCGGGATCAGGTTGCCGTTTTGCGCCGTGTAGCCCAGCCAGGAGATCTTCAGTTTGGCCTTTACCAGAGCAAGGAAGCCCTCGTGCGTCACTTTGACCGGGTTGACGGACAAAATCGTCGTCAGGCCGCGCGCCAGGAACATGCCGGCGAGCGTAACGATAAAGGGCTGGATCTCCAGATGGCTGACGAGAAAGCCCTGCAGCACGCCGAAAGCGAGCCCGATGCCTAGCGCCAGCAGGAGCGTGAGCAGAATGCTCACGGCGCTGTTTCCGTCGGCGTTGCTGTTCAGGAACAGCGCGCAGCTCATAACGGTCAGCCCGATCACGCCGCCGACGCTGATGTTGATGCCGCCGCCGATCATGACGATCGTCAGCGCGCAGGAGATGATGATCAGCGCCGCGTTGTCGTTGATTAGGTCAAAGATCATCTGCGGCTTGAGGAAGCCGCCCTTGAGCGTGAGCATGGCTGCAATGTACATGGCGGCGAAAATGCCGATACTGATGTACATCAGCATCTGGGTATCGCTCAGCGGCTCTCTGACGTGAAGACGGTTATGGTTGTTTTTCTCCGCCATTCAGTTCACCCCCTCTTTTTTGGGGCTGCCGCCCGCGGAGCCGGAGCGAAGGCGATTGAACAGGTTCGCCAGGCGGCTCTTGACCACCGGGGAGCCCGCCACGACGATGATGATGATCGCGATCGCCTTAAAGGCCTTGACGTTGACCGGGGCGACGTTCATGGCATAGAGCGTGGTGGTCAGCATCTGGATGATATAGGCGCCGAGGATGCTGCCGGTCAGATTGAAGCGGCCGCCGCCGAGGTTGTTGCCGCCGATCGCCACCGCAAGGATCGCGTCCATTTCGATATCGACGAGCAGCGTCTTGTGGTTGAGCTGGCCGAGACGGCATACACCGATCAGTGCCGCGACCGAGACGCACACGCCGAGGAGAATAAAGCTGATGAGCTTGATCCTCGTGGGGTTGATTCCGTTGAGTCTGGCCGCGCCCTCGTTGATGCCGACGGCCTGGGTATAGATGCGAAGACTGGTAAATCGGAAGAGCAGCGCCAGCAGCAGTCCCACGAGGATCACCGCGAAGATCGGCGTGGGAACGGGGATGCCGGGTATAGTCATGCCGATGGAGTTGATGATGGGACTGTTGAGCTGCGGGGTCGCATCGCCGTTGATCCAGTAGGCGATCGAGCGGCCGCAGGAATAGAGGATCAGCGTGGCGATCATCGGCTGGATGCGGAAGACCGCGACCAGCGTGCCGTTGAAGAGCTTGAAGAGGATCGTCGCAAGGCAGCAGACCACGAAGCCCGCGATCACGCTCGCCGGTGTGATGCCGCCCATGGCCTGGATGATCTTGACAAACACGGCGCCGGAAATGGCGCCGACCGCGCCGACGGAGATATCCTGTCCGCCGCAGGCCGCGGTCACGAGCGTCATGCCCATCGAGATGATGGCAAGCTCGCTGGCGCTGTCGATGATGCTGATCAGGTTGCCTGTCAGCACGATGTTGCCGGCGTTGTTCACACGCATGCCGATGGAGAAGAAGCTGATGTCGCGGATCAGGTTGAACACGATCAGGATGCCGAGCGCCACCAGCGGGATCAGCAGCTGTGAGAGCGCGCCGGTGCTTTTGTTTTTCCGTTTCATCTTTCTTCCTCACCTCCCGCGATGGTCTTCATGACCTGCGCCTGCGTCAGCTCGTCTCCGCTCAGTTCGCCCACGATCTTGCGGTCGCGCATGACGATGAGACGCGAGCAGGTGCGCAGCATTTCCTCGATCTCCGAGGAGATAAAGGTGATGCTCATGCCCTCCTCGGCCAGCTTGAGCACCAGCTTCTGGATCTCGAGCTTGGTGCCGACGTCGATGCCGCGCGTCGGCTCGTCGAGGATCAGGTACTGCGGGTGCGTCAGCAGCCATCGGGCCAGGATGACCTTTTGCTGGTTGCCGCCGGAGAGGGACTTGATCGGTGTGTCCTGCGAGGCGGTCTTGATCTGCAGCGCCTCGATGTATTCGTCGGCAAAGGCCTCTGCCTTTGCGCGCGGGATCGGCCGGTTCATCCCCTGGATGGTCTGAAGGGCCAGAATGATGTTTTCCCGTACCGAGAGGTCGGCAATAATGCCGTCTCGCTTACGGTCCTCCGGCAGATAGCCGATGCCGTTTTTCATCGCGTCGTGCGGATTGGAAATACGCACGTCCCGGCCGTTGATCTTGACCTTGCCGCCGGTCACCTGGTCGGCGCCGAAGATGGCGCGCACGCTTTCGCTGCGGCCGGAGCCGAGCAGGCCGGTAAAGCCGTTGACCTCGCCCTTGCGGATCTGAAAATCGAAGGGGCGGCACTCGGCGCTTGAAAGGTCCGTCGCCTCGTAGACGACGTCCTCATGCGTGCTGTCATGCCGGCCGATCTGTTCGAGCTCGGTCAGATCGTCAAGGCTCTTTCCGATCATCTTGGCGACCAGCTCCACCTGCGGGAGCTTGTCGACGGCATATTCGCCCACGAGCTCTCCGTTGCGCAGGACGGTGATCCTGTCGCTGACCTCATAGACCTGCTCAAGGAAGTGCGTGACAAAGATGATGCCGACGCCTCTTGCGCGCAGATCCCGCATCAGCTGGAAGAGCATGGCGACTTCTTTATCGTCAAGCGAGGAGGTCGGCTCGTCGAGGATCAGTACCTTGCAGTTCATATCCACGGCGCGGGCAATGGCCACCATCTGCTGCACCGCGAGGGAGCAGCGGGAGAGCTCCTGCTTTGCCCGGGCCGGGATCCCCAGATTGTCAAGGATCTCCGTCGCCCTTTTTTCGTATTCTTTCCAGTGAACGACCGTGTCGTTCGTTCTGCCGATAAACATATTTTCCGCAACCGTCAGATTCGGGCAGAGCGTGATCTCCTGATAGACGGTGCTGATGCCGATGTTTTGAGCCTGCTGAGGAGAATGAATGTGTGCCTCGCCCGGGTATCCCTCAATCTCGATGCTGCCGGCGTCCTTTTCATACACGCCCGTCAGAACCTTGATCAGCGTGGATTTCCCGGCGCCGTTTTCCCCCATCAGCGCATGGATCTCTCCCTTGCGCAGCGTAAAGTCGACATTGTTGAGCGCTTTTACGCCGGGGAATGATTTGCATATCCCGCGCATGGCTAAAACGATTCCGTCTTCCATCCGTTCATCTCCTGTTCGATAAATCTAAAAGAAACGCGGTGTGGATCGCGGATTGCTCCACTTTCCACACCGCGCTGCATTGCTTATTCTATGAATAGATCAGTGTGCGGGGATGATCAGCCAAGACCGTAGGTGTCGATATCGTCCTGGGTGATGGTGCGGGCGTCAAAGCCCTTCTCAACGGAGATGATCTGGTTGAGCTCGTTCAGGCCTTCGATGGAACCGCCGGCCTCAAGGGTCTTGATCATCTGGTCGATGACACCGGCCTGGAACGGGCTGCACTGGCCGTCGTAGTTCCACTCGCCGGCAAGCAGCTTCTCCAGAGCCCACTTGTTGCAGTCAAAGCCCATGACGATGACGTCGCCGTCAACACCGTGGGTGATGCCCGCAGCGTCGAGCGCCTGGACAACGCCGTCAGCCATGCCGTCGTTCTCGGCATAGACGATGTTGAACTCTTCGCCCGCGTCAATGGCGGCCTTCGCGATCTTGTTGGCCTCGTTGGGATCCCAGCTGTCGCCGCCGGTGCCTTCGCGGACGATGGTCCAGTTGTCAGCCTCGGCGCACTTCTCGGTCAGAGGATCGCTGCGGCCGATCTGAGCGGCGCTGCCCAGCTGTCCCTGAATGTGCAGGATCTTGTACTCTTCCAGGCCCAGGCTCTCAAGCCAGGCAACAGCGGTCTCGCCTTCCTGACGCATGTCGGAAACGACAGCGGCCGTGTACAGGCTGGGATCGCAGTCGATCATACGGTCGAACAGGAAGACCTTGATGCCGGCCTCTTTGGCCTCTTCAAGGACTTCGTCCCAACCGGTGGTCTCAGCGGCGGAGACAAGGATGTACTTTACCTCAGCGGTGATGAAGCCCTTGGCGGCCTCGAGCTGCTTGTCGGCAGTGGGGGCAGTGACGAAGGTGGCGTCATAGCCGTTCTCGGCGGTGAAGGTATCGGTCAGATCCTTGACGTTGGCCTGGCGGTAGCCGGACTCGGACGGGTCAAGGTTGATGATGCCGACCTTGATGGGTTCGGCAGCGGCAGCAGGCTCAGCGGCGGCGGGGGCAGCCTCGCCCTCGATGCCGAGCTGCTCAAAGGTGTAGTAGCCGGAGTCGATCAGCAGTTCCTTGTAGTTCTCGACCGTGCAGGCCACGGGCTCGCACAGGAAGCTGGGGATGATGCCGGTGCCGTTGTCATAGGTCTCGGTGTCGTTGATCGGGGGCTCCTGGCCCTTCATGATGGCGTCGACCATCTCAACGACCTTGGCAGCGAGGGTACGGGTGTCTTTGAAGACGCTCATTGCCTGCTTGCCGTCGATGAGGTTCTTCATGATGGCGATGTCGCAGTCCTGACCGGTGATGACCGGGTAAACACTGCCGTTGTAGGAAGACTCGAGCGCGTTCTCAACGCCGAGAGCCGTGGAGTCGTTGGAGGCGAGGACCGCATCCAGCTGCTTGTCGGCATAGTTGGAGCTGAGGATGTTCTCGAAGCGGGCCTGAGCGGCGTCGGTCGCCCAGTTGGCAGTCGCGACGACAGCCTTCTCGGTCTGGCCGGAGGGGCAGACGAGCTGGCCATTGTCCAGATACTGCTGCAGGATGCTCATGGCGCCGTCAAAGAAGAAGTTGATGTTGTTGTCGCCGGGGTCACCGGTGATGAACTCAATGTTGAACGGGCCCTTGCCGTCCTTCAGACCGAGCGCCTCTTCGATGAACTCGCCCTGCTTGGTGCCGACGAGCCAGTTGTCGAAGGTGGCATAGTAGGTAACGGCGTCGGAGTTCATGATCAGACGGTCATAGGCGATGACGGGGATGCTCTTCTCCTTGGCCTGGGCCAGCACGGTGCCGAGGGAGTCGCCGTCGATGGAGGCGATGACCAGGACCTTGCAGCCGTTGGCGATCATGTTTTCAATCTGGGAAACCTGGGTAGCGATGTCATTTGCGCCATACTGGAGGTCGACCTGGTAGCCGGCTTTCTCGAGCATAGCCTTCATGTTCTCGCCGTCCTGATTCCAGCGCTGCAGATCCTTCGTCGGCATCGCGACGCCGACGAGATCGCCGCCGGTCGCGGCGGGAGCCGCGGCCTGGCCGCAGGCGGCCAGTGCGAAGATCATGACGAGCGCGAGGACAAGTGCCAGAACTTTTTTCATTTTGGATCCTCCTCTTTCAAGTTTGATACTCGTATTAAGCCTCTTCTCGAGGCTTTCATAAGCAGATTTTACAAATGTTTTAAGAGAGTGTCAAGACAGTTTTTACGTTTTTAACTTTTCTTGTGCGTTATAAACGGCTTTTCTTTTATGTAACTAGGCAAAATGCTGCAAAACCGTTTCCTGATTTATAAAGTGACTTTATAAAAGTTGCAAAAAAGGGCTTGACTTGGCTGTTTTTTCCCGTACAATTGGAAACAGACGAGCCGAAAGGAGGAGCTGACGACATGAAGCAGCTTCGGGAAAGCAATCCGATCCGCGGCAGGATCTATCGCACGCTGTATGAATCCAGGGAGTTCTGCTCGAAGCAGACGCTGGCCGCGCGCTGCGAGATCAGCATGCCGACCCTGTATCAAAATCTCAGCGAACTGCTTGCGGCAGGGCTTGTTCACTATACCGGTGAGGGTGAGTTTACCGGCGGCAGGCGCGCCCAGGGGCTGGACATCGTGCCGGAGGCGCGTGTCGCGCTGGGCGTGTCGATCACGGAGCGCAGTCTGCGCATCGTGGCAGCCGATCTGCGGCTGCGGGAGCTGGCCTATCGCTCGGTGCCCTATGACATGGTGGCCAATCTGCCGACCGGCGCGGCAGAACTGTGGCGCATCATTGAGGAATTCATCGACGAATTCTCCATCGATCGCAGCCGGATCCTCGGCGTGGGCATGACGATCCCGGGGCTGCTGACCGCGGACCGGACGCGCATCCTCTTCGCCCCGACGCTCGGGCTGCGGGACGTGCCGCTCGATGAGTTGACGCAGGGGCTCCCCTATCCCGTCCGCATCGACAACGACGGCTCGGCCAGCGGTCTTGCCGAGGGATATGCACGCGGAGCAAAGGGAAACCTCGCCTATCTGTCGCTGGAGGACGGTGTGGGCGGCGCGGTCCTGATGCGCGGTGAGCCCTATACCGGCGACCATATCCGCAGCGGCGAGTTCGGCCATATCTGCGTCGAGCCGGGCGGTCTCCCCTGCTCGTGCGGGCGGAACGGCTGTTTGGAGGCCTACTGCTCGGCACGGCGCATCGAAAGGACCTTAGGCGTCTCGCTCGAGGAATTCTTCGAGGGGGTTGCGGCGCACGAGCCGTCATATGAGTCGCTCCTGTACGATATGCTGCGGCATCTGGCGCTGGCCGTGAACAACATCCACATGTCCCTTGACTGCGACGTGGTGCTTGGCGGCTTTCTGTCGGAGTATCTCCAGCCCTACCTGCCCATGCTGCGGCGCTATGTCCAGGCACTTGACGCCTTTTCGGAAAAGGCAGATTATTTGCAGCTCAGCCGCCTGCGCCGTCACATCACGCCGCTCGGCGCCGCGCTGTATTTCATCCATGATTTCATCGCGACGGTTTGACGCCCGTCCCATATAGTAAAAAAGATCTCCCGCACACCGTGCGGGAGATCTTTTTGTTTTCTTACTGTCAGCCGATTCCCCCGCCCGACAGGACGGTGCGGCGGCGGAAGCGGCGGTAGATGAGGAAGGAATAGAGCGCCACGATACAGTCGCTGACAAACTGGGACCAGACGATGCCGTAGATGCCGAAGAGCGCGTTGAGCACGAAGAGCATCGGGATGTTGATCAGCGCCCAGCGGCTGACGGCGAGGCCGAGCGCATAGCCGCCGCGGCCCACGGCCTGGAAAAAGTGGACGTAGATAAAGCTCAAAAACATCACGATCGTCGCGAGCGCCCGCACGCGCAGAAAGCGCGAGCCGTACTCGACCGTGACCGCGTCGTTTAAAAACAGTCGGATCAGCTCCGGGGCAAAGAGCTCATAGAGCACGATGCTCACAACGCTGATCGCGATGCCGACGCGGCGCGTGAAGGTCAGCACGTCGTCCATGCGCCGGAGATTGCCGGCGGCAAAGTTATAGGCAGCGAGCGGCACCATGCCCAGGCACAGGCCCACACCCGCGTTGAGCGGCAGGCGCTCGACCTTCAGCACGATACCGATCGCAGCGAGCGCGCGGTCGCTGTACGAGGCCATCAGCCGGTCGATGACGATATAGTCAAGATCAAAGAGGAACGGTCCCATCGCGGCCGGCAGTCCGACAGCGAAGAAGGAGCCGAGATGCCGGCCCTCGGGCATGCCGACGCGCTGGGAGAGCGTGAGCACCGGGCTGTGGAGCCGGGCGATGACGACGCAGAAAAAGCCAAACGTAAAGATATTCGACAGCGCCGTCGCAATGCCCGCGCCGAGGATCTCATTGCCGCGCGGCAGCAGGACAAACATGAACAGCGGGTCGAGCAGGATGTTGAGGATCCCGCCGAGGGAGACGCCCAGCCCCGCCTGCTTTGCGCAGCCGACATTGCGCAGCAGATTGCCCATCGTCATGGACAGCACCGTCGGCACCGCGCCGACGACGATCACGCACAGGGCATAGCGGCGGGCGTAGTCATAGGTATCCGCGCTGGCCCCGAGGAGGCGCAGCAGCGGCCGCATCAAGGAAAGCGTGAGCAGCGAGAACAAAAGCCCGCCAAGCGCCGAAAAGCGAAGCGAAAACGCGGCGACCCTGCGCGCCTCGTCGCTCCGCCCGCTGCCAAGCAGACGTGCAACCAGTGTGCCGCCGCCCACGCCCGCGATGTTCGCCACAGCGATCGTCACATTGAAGATCGGCAGGATCAGCGACGCGCCGGCGACCATGAAGGGATCGTTCGTGCGGCCGATAAAAAAGGTATCGGCCATATTGTAAATAAGAATGATAAGCTGGGAGATGATCGTCGGCACAGCCATCGTCATGACGGCCTTGGGGACGGGCAGCTCTTCAAACAGGTGTTTGTTTTCTCTCTCTTCGCGGCTCATAACTCTCTCCTTTTTTCGCGTGCCTATCATAGCACGCCTCTCCCCTTTTCGTCCACAGAAAAACCTTTCCCTTAAAGTATTTTTTAGTTTTCCCCTGTATCCTGTGGGCAGAAAAGGAACAGCGCGCCGCGTTTCCGAGCGGCGCGGGAAGGAGAAGACCATGATAAAGACCGTTTCCGACCCCGTCACCGTGATGAAGCGGCACGAACTGAAATATCTGCTTGACGGGGAAAAGACGGCATACCTCCGTCGGCGGCTGGAGGGGCATATGCTCCCCGACGCCTTCGGACTTACGTCGATCGCCTCGCTGTACTATGACACGCCGGACCGACGCCTGATCCGGGCGAGTCTGGAAAAGCCCCCGTTCAAGGAAAAGCTGCGGCTGCGCTCTTACGGGCTGGCGGAGGAGGGCTCTCCCGTCTATCTCGAGCTCAAGTGCAAGGCCTTCGACACCGTCTACAAGCGCCGGGTGCAGAGCACGCTGGACGGTGTGCGGCAGTTTTTCGAAGGCGGCGCGCCGCTGGGCGACGGCGGGCAGATCGCCCGGGAGATCCGCGCCTTCTGCGATCTTTACGATACGCTCTCGCCGAGCTGTCTCATCATCTATGACCGCACGGCTTATTACGAGCCGGACGGCGAGCTGCGGCTGACCATCGACGAGAACCCGCGCTACCGCATGCGTGATCTCGCTCTCGACCGCTCGATGGACGGCATCCCCCTCCTGCCGGAGGGCTGGACGATCCTGGAGATCAAGGTGCAGGACGCGATCCCGCTCTGGCTGGCCGAGATCCTTTCAAGCGGAAAAATCTACCGCGGCAGCTTTTCCAAATACGGCGAGGCCTATCGCCGTGAAGAGCGAAAGTACGCCGTTTGATCGATAAGGAGGAAAAATCATGTTTGAATCTGTTTACAGCGCATCCGTCACCCCCGCCGCCTTTGCGCTGACGGCGGCCGCGGCCCTGGTCGCGGGCATACTCTACGCTTGGATCATGAGCTTTTCCGTGCGCTCTTCCAAACGCTTCTTTCTGGTCATCGCCCTGCTGCCGCTGGTGGTGGGCTCGGTGATCTGCTTTGTCAGCGGCAGCATCGGCGCGGGCGTCGCCGTCGGCAGCGCCTTCGGGCTGATCCGCTTCCGCTCCGCTCCCGGCAGTGCGGACGAGATCGCCGCGATCCTCGTCGCAATGGGCGCGGGCATCGCCTTCGGCATGGGTTATCTCGGCTACGGCGCGGCGCTGCTGCTGGGGCTGGCCGCGGTATACTGGGTGCTCGCGAGGCTCGGCATTTTCGAGCACAGCTCGCTTCCGAAGGAGTCGCTGCTGCGCATCACGATCCCGGAATCGCTGGAATACGCGGGCGCGTTCGACGACATCTTTGCCGCGTATCTCTCGCATGTGGAGAGCGCCGGCGTCAAGACGACCGGCATGGGCAGCATGTTCCGTCTGTCCTATAAGATCCGCATGAAGGATCCGGCGC
>OCTW011023598.1_pt1 | contig 10403 bp, 5 predicted proteins | sample 1539671 | NCBI WGS metagenome assembly OCTW01 (sample SAMN02144230, study PRJEB22623) | gut metagenome | biome: sheep rumen | host: Ovis aries | place: New Zealand
ATGGCATGCCATAGTTCCATTCGTGCCGGTTATAAAATGACACCCGAAGAAGTCAAAGAATTGTTCCGGCTCATGGATGCCACTGGATTCCGTTCCAATTGCCCGCATGGCAGACCCGTCCACTTTGTGCTGTCTATGTCCGAACTCGAAAAACGCTTTTTAAGAACAGGTTACTCGGGATTGCATTGACAAAAGAAGCCCGTAGGGCTTCAAGATTTGTAGCCCCCGGCTGGGGCCGAAGGCGACTACCGGGGGATCAATGGAATCCCACAAAATCGAACCCCGTAGGGATTCCATATATTATCTCTTACTTTTGCAATTAAACACTGGCTTAGAGCTTGGAGCTTTGAGCATAGAGACTGGATTGACCACTCAAAGCTCAAAGCACAAACAATGAAATGATTTATCTAGTAGGATATACTAACTGGTAAAACGAATTCTTATTTATGTGGAAATTGATATCAATCACATATTCATGATGATATGATCGTGGGAGGTGACACAAATATGTGGCACGTTTGCTAATTAAATTGGACATTTGTTTCATTGGATAAGATGTAATAAAGCTCTAGAGTGGAATCGGAAATTATGGTATATAAATCAATAGATTTTGGGGGGGAGTGGAAACTGGGGATGCGTGTATAGAAGGTGAAGAATGATCAAAGTTGGCCGAATGTGCCTGTTATCGATTGCGATTTTCATGAACATGATGTTGTCATGTGTAGTAGCGCATGCTTCGTGTGATAACCTGCAGTCAAATGAAGTTTGGAACAGTAAGTTAAAGGAGATGACTGTGGCATATAAGGCCAGAGAGTATCAAAAAGTCATCGATGTCGCACAGTCTATGCAGAGCATCTGCAGTGATTCACCTATCTATAATTACTATATCGCCAAAAGCTATACGGCAATGGGAGAACGCACCAAGGCGCTTCGATTTTATCAGAAGGCGACGGATAATCTCTCAAAATTTTCGACTTCGGACGAGGTCACCAAAGAACTCTGGTATGGCCGCTACGAAGCAGAGTTCCCAGAGCTGACGCAAAAGAATTTCGAAACAATGAAGAAGCAGATCGAACGATGCGGTGCCAGTCAGACGCAGACTGCAATCACCCAGGTTTCGGATGTGGCCGATAGAAAAAGAGCCGCTAGCGTGACGTTGTGGACTGGAACGGCAATGGGGATAGCCGGACTGGCACTTGTTGGACTTGGCGCTGGTTTCCTCGCAACTCGTGGTGACCCAAATATTAAATATCAATCTGGAAGTGACGATAGCGGAGGACATTGGACGTTTGCAAATGACAAAATGTATATAGGTGGTATTGCAATGCTTGCTGCGGGAGGAGGTTTGACTTTGGCCGGGACAATTATGACGGCTATCTCTGGGTATCAATACACCCATATTGATCTGAGAGACGATGTCAGTCTGGCATTTGATTTGGGAACACTTGGCGCAAGCATGCAGCTCACTTTTTAATGAAGAGAATATCGTATGAAACACCTTCATATCATCTATGTATTATGTTTGGTTGCCATTACGGCCTGTGAAGATAGTGTTATTGTCACACCCAATGACCAGGGAGAGCATTTTGATGCATACTGTAAAATGAGCGGTGGAAAGGTTGCCGCCTATGTCGATAGCAATGGTACGTCCATCATTGTGGATGATTCGAACAGGGAAAAATTGGCAAGCTATAACTATAAATATGGTATATGTCAGTGCGGAGAGTCTTATTATTGCGTTGATAGCGGATGTACTGCTAATAAAGATAATAAACAATGCAATTTTATCGAAAAAACACAATGCACGGATGGTGATACGCGTTGCATAAACCGCATGGATGAAAAAAAAGGTAAGAGTACAGGCTTTAAACAAAAATGTGATAGAGGTGTCTGGAAAGATACGGATGAAACTGATTTGCAGGCCTGCCAGGACTTGTATACTGAATGCCTGAAAAAATCTAATGAATGTAAGGATGAAAAATGTAAATCAGGCTACCTTTGTGATACTGATTTAGAAATATGCCAGTTAAGGTACGCTCCGTGTGAAGACGCAAGCTGCACTTATTCAGACAAACACCAATTCGACATTTGCGGGGAATGTCAGAATTACACCATGCGATGTCAGGATGCACGTGTTGAGCAATGTCAAAATGGTCATTATGAGATGGTACAGGATTGTACAAATTTGAATGGCTGTGTGGAGTTAGGCGGCATACCTGAATTTAATCGGGTTCCTCATTGTGCCATGTGCGAAGGTGATACTGCGTTTTGTGCTGTTGATGAGAATGGCAATGGCATTAAAATGGTTTGTGCAAACAAGCATACAACGTATGACGGAAAGTGCGCGGATAATAATAGTTGTATTATCGAAAACGGCAGCAGTCAGTGCGGTAAATGTCATAATGGCAATACTGTATGTACGAGATTGCTGGAATTCGATGATAAACTCATGACTGGCCAGATGCTTTATATCAAGGCTGCCTGTGAGAATGGACAGTATGCATATAGTGATGAAAACATAAATATAGATGCCGCCTTGCAATCGCCGGATCTATTATTTTATGATTCTGATACGTGCAATGCACCAGCAAAAGATTCGCTCTGCATTACGTACAATGGCAATTCGTATATGTATCAAAGCAATGGCAGTGCCTATACGTTTTTGCGCCCATGTCTCTTTGGATGTTTAGGGGATGCTTGCAACGATAATAGTACAACGACAGATGCCGTGAATTGTCTGGATACAGATTATCGTTGCGAAAAGAACACTTTGCAGGCATGTACGAATGGCTCATGGAATAATACGAGTGTCGATTTCTGTAATGATAAATGCGAACTGTGCATAGAGATGTTAAGGCAATGTTCGGATAAGTCGGAAGGTACTTTTTTATGCAGAGAGCCGTATTCATACCAATGTGTAAAAAAAGACAGAATTGAACCCGATTTTGACGATGTCAAGACATGTGAAAAAGGTCAGATTTGTACCGAAGATAATAAACGATGTACCGATTTCTGCATTGACAAAGAAGACGGATATTATTGTTATGGCGGAAAGATTGTTCAGTGTTCAAATCATAAGGTCGAAAACGAGCATACAGTGGATCAAAAATGTAATGTGATCGATGGTATTGCACTTAAATGCAATGATGATGGAACAACCACTGAATGTTCGAGTGGGCAATGTTTTAATGGTACGGCGTGTGCTGAATGTACTGAAAGCGTATGCCACAATAATGTGGTGTCACTGTGCAATCTGGATGAAAATACAGTGGAGCCATTTGATTGTTTGAATGCAAATGGTGAAAGCGATCTCTGTGCAAAGGAACAGGGCTGTTTAACATCTTTATGCACAGAAGCGTTTAATGAGTACAGTTACTGGGACGAAAAGGAAAAACAGATCGTACAAGTGGATTGCGATGGTAATTCATGCAGCACAGATGGCAAATGCGGTGAATGTAAAAATGGAGAACGTAAGTGTAAAGATAATGATGAGTATATCTGTATTAATGGCACAGAGGAACAAAACCTTTGTGAAGGTGGATGTGTAGACATTGGAGATGGTTCTAATTGTCTGCTGAAAGGACAGGCTGTTGTGAAAAATGATGGTGCCAAATTGCGGCGGACACCACAGGTGTGGTCAGGTGATGATAAAATAAATAATATGGAGAATAAACTCCATGGCAGTTCTGATGAACCTGAGGTAAAACAAGTTGTTGCTGTTCTTTCCAAGGGGAGCATCGTGGATGTAGTAGGGAAAGTCGTATCACTGCAAAATAATAATGTTGAAATGTATCGAGTTAAATTTTTCAAAGAAGATAAAATACATAAAGATGAGTGGGATTATAATGACTATAACTATAATAAGTCAACTGGACAATGTAAAAATTTAGAGGACCATAGTGCATATTGGGATAAAGACCGATTGGCATGCTGGAGTGAAGAGAGAATCGAACTGGAAGATAAAATGTACTACTACTATATTCTGGCCGATGATATTATAGGAAATCTAGAAGCAATTAAGGATGTTGAATTTGTTTCTCCTCTGTTGGATAAACCCAAGAGTGGTAATCTAAAAGAAGTATTAAAAACGATAGTCAAGAAAGATTTGGGGGTTAGTGAGCTGAGTTCTGTTTGTAGTAAATTAGACAATGATTGGAAGTGCGAATTCTGTAAGAATACCAATGTAGTTTGCAGTAATGAATCGTTATCTAGTTGGCAATGTGATTCCGCAGCAGTAAAGTTCGAAGATATGAAAAAGAAAGTAACGGATTTAAAAAATAATTCTAAATATATTGTAGCTAATGTCGGATGCGCTAAAGACACGAAATGGGGAGCATGGGATGGTATTAAATATGTTACTATCTATGGTTATGATAGAAGTCTTAAGTTTACAGTACGAAGGTACTCTCTTCTTGATGAAATGCTCAAAGAATATAATAGAACTGGTTTCTTTTATATCAATGATCCTTCACTCATGCGATATGGAATGGCAGATTCAGAGCAGATGCTGAAGCAATCGAGTGAGTTTGTAATTTTGACAAAGAAAAATTAGGGGTGGCGATTGTTATGTATAATAGATATTTGTTATTTGTAGGTTGTCTCATTGTTCTGTGTGGCTGTAGTGATTCTGTTTCAATCACTTCCCAAAGCATGGCAGAGCATTTTGATGCTTATTGTGTGATGACGGGAGGGACGCTGGATGAATCCTCTGACAAGACTTATATTTATGGTGTGTGCAATTGTGCTGGGAATCCATGTATAGACAGTGGGTGTACCGCCGATGGATTGAACTGTAATACCGCCGAACGACGCTTGTGTAAGGAAGGTGCAACACGATGTGTAAATGTCCCTGATGAAACGGGGGCTTCTATTGGGCATTTGCAGCGCTGTGAGGATGGACAGTTTCGGGATCACGAAGAATGTGCTCAGGTCTCTTGTCATTATGGTAATAATGATCAGGAAAATGGTGTCTGCGGGGAATGTATTGATCATAAGCTTCAATGTTCAGATGATGGAATCGTCAATTGTGAAAATGGCAAACTTGCCTATATGATTGAACCATGCGCAGATAAGCGTGGCTGTATCTTGAAGAATGGTATCCCTCAATGTGCGTCCTGTGATTCATCCAGCGGGGATTATTGTGCCAATGGTTATATGAACCGTTGTGTAGACGGTCGTTATGTTCAGGAACGCTGCCCCAATGGAGACTGCAAGGGGACAACTCAGTGCGGGGATTGCCATGATGGTGATTTCGGATGTTTGGCAATTCTGGATTCGGATGGAATGCGCTGGTTCTATCGCAGCACTTGTATGGGAGGAGAGTTTAAAACTATCCAGGAGTCGGAAAAGACATTGCTATTAACTTCTTTGGACACCAAATTTTACGATAATGAGACATGTGAGCCTTGCACGAATGGCTCAAAGCGCTGCGTGGATTATAAGGGTAAAAGTTATACATTTTCATGCCAGCCCGATGGCAGCTATCAATTTAGTGAATTGTGTGCAAACGGCTGTGATGGCGATCAATGTCAAACTGCACCGCAACCGCCAAAGGATTTTTGTGAAGACCTGGTTGATGGCGTATATTGTGACACAGATGGTCATATCATTCAATGTAAAGATAAAAAAACATCCCAAACTTACACTGAGTCATGCGTAACAATCGATAACAAATCTTATTCATGCAAAGGTCTAACCTCTGCATCTGCTAAGGAATGTACAGGCGGCTGTTTGAACGAATTCTCACCTGCTGTCTGCATGACAAAAGCGAACGTAGAAAAAAACACTCTTTCGCTACGACTTTCGCCCCAGTGGCAGTTTATTGATGATGCTGAAGATAAAATAAATAATAATAATAAGGAGACACAGCGAGTTGGGACTATCAAAAAAGGTACTGAGGTTCGTGTGCTGGGATGTACAAAGCGAAAAGACATTGAGGGGACGACTCACGTTTGCCTGTTTAATTATGATGATGTTGACCCGAAGTTTTTTTATACGGCCTATTCGAATTTTAAGTTCAGTTCTGGCGCAAATGTTAATGATTTACTCGATTATGATATCTTCATTTCGTCGATTACGCCTAACTATGTAATATCAATGTGGGATTCTCATACAGCTGTATATGAAAAAGCTGTCGGGAAAAGCGTTTCGGCTTTAGTTGCCTTGATGGACGTATTGTGTGTTCTGATAGAAAAAACAACGCGACAAGGGGATGGTAAACTTTGCTCCTATTATGATGCTAAAACAAATAAAATCACAGACTCTTTTAAGAATTTGATTGATAATATCGTGGAATATAACAATCAATTCAATGTTACGAGTCCGAATGGTGTTAGAAATGGTATTATCTGCACATTGCTTAAAGAAAAATACGAATTAGATTGTAATTACTGGCACCATAATGACCATCAATATACATCCCAAACGTGTGAAAATGGCAAATGTTCTTCAACTGAAACAAGCACCAACCTAGATCAGGACAAGATTGTTGATCGTATGGCAAATGTTTTAAAAGAAGGTGGTTTTATCATCGCCAAGATGAACAAAGGTCAAGAAAGCGACTATTGGGGAAGTGACTATCGTGCATTTGTTATTTACGGCATGGATAAGAATGCAAAAATACTCTATATTGATGATCCTGCGGGGCTCCATTTCTCTGAAACGTTTGATTCATTTTTTGAACGCAATACAGATTTGTTTTTTGTGACGAAATAGGAACTGTAACAACTCAGCCTTAGACTAAGTCTTTGCAATGCTAAGGCCATCAGGCATTAGGTCTCATGTTTGTCACAAATACCCGACTCTCATTTTTTTGTAGCGATGAGCGCGGCTGTGCCAAAAAGATGGTATCCAGGGGCATTTGGTGACCAATGATACCATCTGTGGCGAATCGGGGTATTTTAAAAAAGCCTATCCACGCAGGTTAAACATAGCGATATATCAATGATACTACAATCGACATGCCGTCCCTTCGGCATTACATGAATATGGGGTACTGCCATGAAAATCGCAATCTTTCGATTGCAGCACCCCATTTTCACACGAATATAAAGTGCCATTCCCGAAAGTCCGGTCAAAACAGAATGTCGAAGTGTCGTCATAAGGGCAGCTCAGGCAGCTCGATGCATTGCACGCGCAGCTCACGTGGAACTCATGACCGTTGTGACAATAGATGAATTCACTGCCGTCGATGCAGGTACTCACAAAATTAGTACAGTCACCGCAATGATCGCCTTCGCACGATCGCGCGCCGCAGCTTTGGGTTTGGGTCCATTCGCCATTCAGACAAGTCCAGATGGCACCGTACTGATGGCTTTCGGAGTCGTTTTTACAAATCTTTTTGCCTTCTTCGGAACATCCGCCCGTAAAAGCAGTCAGGCAATATTGATGATCGTTACGGCATCGGGTGTCACATGGTACTGGCGGCGACCAAAAACCATTATCACAGCTTCGTTCGTATGAAATGCCGTTTTCCTCATAGCATTCGTGCCGTTTGGTGCCATCATCGTTATCGGAACACCGGTAGTCGTTGATATCTTCGATTTCCTTGCATGATGTATGGTCGGCGTTGCATCCCATCACACAGCGTTCGTATTTCCATTCGCCGTTAACGCAGGTCATTTGTTGTATCGATTCTGCGCCACTGCCAATGATATAGCCATCGTCAAAGCAATAACTTTCGCCGTCTTGGCAGTGATATCCCTGTGCGCATGCGGTGCCGTCCTCATTGCATGGCCCTTCGCATACATAAGGCGTGTACCATACATCGCCGATATATTCGATCCCATAGCCCGGCGTAAGTTCCTGGCAGAATTCCTCGTGATCAAAATATTCGCAGATATTGCCCGAGCCCAGACAACGGTTGCATTTTTTGTGATATTGTTTGCCATTCTGGCACCACGTCATGATGTCGTTTTGGCATGTACGCGTTCCGCCAAGGCATTCGCCGCATTCTTTATCATTCATGCACGAATATTCGCCACAGGTCTGTTCTTTTTGCCAAAAACCGCCGACACAACGTTCGATATAACCATGCCAGACATCGTTGTGACAGCGCATTTTGTTTTCTTCATTGCAGCGTTCTTCTGTGACAATCGGGTCGATGGGCTGCGGCGTAGCCGGTTTGGGATCGATCTGTGGTGGAGCATCCGGCACATCGGGAATTACAGGTGTATCCGGCTGTGTCGTCTGTGGATCGCCCGGCGTCGTCCCTGGGGATGCTGGCTCAGGCTGCGTCGTCTGCGGATCGCTAGACGACGTGCCCGGATTTGCCGATTCACCAGGCTCAGGCTGTGTCGTTTGCGGATCGCCGGGATTCTCTGGCGTCGGCTGAACAGGCACGGGGCTATCGGGCACTGCTACTGGAGTCGAAGGATACTCGCGACATATCCCTTCAGCGCAATCATCCACGACATGCCCCGAAGAATCATTGCATGCCGTGAATAAAAGTCCAATCATACATAAATAGATAAATTTTTTTCTCATGGTGGTTCCTTACGCTTGGATCAATGTGACTGAGTTGACGATTGCTTCGATCAATGATGACATGCTTAGCAAGCAGGCATGCATTTCTTCCGAGAGTAAATCACATATTTAGCAAATGTCGCAAAGATATTCAATCTATTTCATTATTGTTAAGCCGGGTTTTGCCGAGGATACAAGGTGTCCAGTTCTAAAACGATTGACAAAGAGGTTATTTGATAAAGCCATGTTAATTGTTAAATTTCGCCCTGACGGGGCGAAATGTCGTAGTCTGGGGTGAAGCGAAAGCGCAATTCCAGGATGATGAGATTCCATCAACAAATTTTACCCTGAAGGCACTGCTGTCCCGCAACTTTTCAGAACAGCGCAAGCTGAGTATTTGCAATGGGTTCCGTCATATTTGGTATGAGATAATCGTCGAGAATTTCGTTTGAGAACAAATTAATACGTATCCAATTCAAAATTTCACGCATTGAATGAGCGGTTTTGGATATGAATCGAATGAAGGCTAAAATTAAATATAAACAAAGCGCGAACCAAACCTGAGTCATAACCGCTTAGCAAGGAATCGGTTCCGAACCAACTATAAAGCCACATTTTTGTGGGACAGCAGTGCAAGGATACGAAGGTTTATGTGTCAAATGTTGTTAGTAATAATTCTATAAAAGTGAACGATACATCATTTCAATATTATGTAGATGTAGATGATATTGAACGAAAAAACCAGAGATATCGCCTTTAATGATATTTTAAAGGCAATGAAAAGGTCAGAGATGGATTTTAAAATAGAAGATTATGATAACGATAATAATTTATACGGATATTTAAAAAAATTAAATGTTTCTGGTTGGGAAATTACAAGATGTCAAAATATTGCGAATTATTGTGCAGAAGATAAGAAATCGTGGAACTGGCTGTGTGATGAAAAAACAGAAAGTAATAATAAAATAGAAGCGGATTCATTGTTTATAAAACTGGAAGACTTTTTTACTTCTAAAAATGCTGACAAATCCAGGTATGTAGTTGCGCGGGTTGGATGCGAAACGAAAAGTAATGTTGAAAATCCTGTTTTTGGCTATTGGGAAAATTATCATTATATTACAATATATGGTTATGATCCAAATAACATATTTACATATAAGAATGGGTATAAGTATAACGGTCAACCAAGAGAAAAAGAAATAGGTTTCTTTTATGTAAATGATCATCTCGATAGTAAATCTACGCGCTATGGTGTGTATGGGGCAGAACGATTAGTTCAACAGGCAACACAGCTTTTTTTCTTTGAAGAAAAATAGTTTGTCTATTTTCCTCAGCCCTTTTCTTTGCGCACTTGTGTAAAAGAAAACCGCCTTCTTCAATCTCCTCGAAAGTTCTCACTTTTGATTGAGATTGGATGGAGGTTTGGTTGTTACAGAATGATTACGTTGTGATTTAGTTTGATTTGTTAAGCAGTGTTTTGATGTAAAAAATGATTTGCGTGCCCCACATGCGATTGCTAATGAACATTAGAAATGCAATGGGTGCATTTCACTGCTGGTGCATGGTCTTACCACGTGTCTATGCATGCACGGCAGAAAGACCGACATCGAACCCCCATTGTAAGAGGATTTGGATGAGAAGCCTTAAAACACTTGTATTTTTTGGATTGATTTCTGGAATTGCTTTGGTATCTGCAGCATCCACTGCGGCAGCCGATGATGACATCCTGCGATGTACCGCCGAGGTCGTGTACAATGGCAATGTCTACCCGATCACCGAAGGAGCCAGAGATATCGAGGACGCCAAGCGTGAAGTCGTCGAAGAAGCCTGCGACAAAGCCTGCGATGCCCTTTCGGGCAAAGACGAAAAGGACTGCGAGCGCGCATGCGAAGCGGCTGCAGAGATCCGCTCTATCGACTGTGTAGAAAAAGGTGGTAAGC
>OCTW011420383.1_pt1 | contig 10398 bp, 11 predicted proteins | sample 1539671 | NCBI WGS metagenome assembly OCTW01 (sample SAMN02144230, study PRJEB22623) | gut metagenome | biome: sheep rumen | host: Ovis aries | place: New Zealand
AGATTGTAAATCAAATTTCTGGTTGAACGCGGTTCTCCTTCCAAACAAAGATGCTCAGATAAAATTCCTTGAGGATACAAACGATTCTGGAGTTCAGACACGACCTATTTGGGAACTGATGAACAGACTTGAAATGTTCAAGGTTTGCCAGCATGGTGATTTATCTATTGCAGAAATGTTTGCAGATAGAGTTGTAAATATTCCAAGCGGATATGCACAGAAGAGATAAATGAAAAAAATCTGTGTTGTAACAGCTACTCGTGCTGAATACGGCTACTTAAAGTGGCTGATGAAAGATATTCAAGCGGATTCTTCTCTTGAATTGCAGGTAATTGCGACTGGGACTCATCTGGATAAATCTCAGGGACACACTGTAGACCAGATTCTTGCTGATGGAATTCCTGTAACAGCGCAAGTTGATGCTAAACTGGACAATTCAAGTCCGAAATCAATCTGCGAAACAATGGCTCGATACGATAAAGGTTTTGCAGAGGCTTTTGCAAGATTGCAGCCTGATGTAGTAGTTGTTCTTGGCGACCGTTATGAGCTTTTGCCAATCTGTTCAACTGCCTTTATGATGCAAATTCCTATAGCCCATCTTTCTGGTGGAGATGTTACGGAAGGCGCTCTTGATGACGGTGTGCGGAACGCCGTTACTATGCTTGCAACATATCATTTTCCGATTACGGAAGACTGTGCAAAGAATGTGCGTCGTATGAGGGGCGAAGATAAGAATATTTTTGTTACTGGAAGTACCTCGCTTGATTTTTTTAACCGCACAAAATTGATGAGTCGAAAAGAACTGGCAGAAAATCTTGGGCTTGATGAAAGCAAAAAATGGGCTTTGTGTACACTTCATTCTGAGACAAAGCAGGATATTGCCTATAATATCAAAATGGCACAAAATCTGATTTCTGCTATGAAAGACAGCCTTTCTGATTTTCAGATTGTCATTACAAACGCAAATGCTGATTTGGGCGGAAAAGAAATAAACGAGCTTATGACTGGTGTTGCTAAAGAAAATGCAAGTCGTTTTTTTCTTATTCCGTCTTTAGGTCAAAAAAGATATTTAAGTTTTATGAAACAAGTTTGTCTTGTTCTTGGAAATTCAAGCAGCGGTATTCTTGAATCCCCATATTTAGGCATTCCAACAGTAAATATTGGAGAACGACAGAAAGGCCGTCACAGATGTGAAAATGTTATTCAATCTGGAATTGGAAAGACTGAAATTGAACAGTCAATAAAGGGAGCAATGTCTGGTAAATATTCCATACCTTCAACTTATTGGGGAGATGGAAATGCTTCTGAAAAAATTGTGAAAGTTTTGAAAAATGCCTGATACTAAACCTGTAATAATAATTGGTGCAGGAGACCATGCTAAAGTTCTACTAGATATTCTTTTAGAACAAAAAGTAAATGTAATTGGTCTTACTGATAAAAGCATAACTAAAGGAACCTGCATTTATGGCGTTTCTGTTATAGGTGATGACTCTGAGATATTAAAATATAAAACTGATGAAATTGAGCTTGTTAATGGAATTGGTTCTGTTGGAAATACATCAATTAGACAAAAAGTATTTAATTCTCTAAAAGAAAAAGGATATGTTTTTAGAAGTGTAATTCATGAAACAGCAATCCTTTCTAAAAGAGCAAGATTAGGCGAAGGTGTACAGTTACTTGCAGGGGCAATAGTAAATACAGAAGCTGAAATTGGAGATAATACAATTATCAATACTAAAACTTCCATTGATCATGGTTGTATTATTGGGAAGCATTGTCATATTGCTCCAGGGTGTGTCTTAAGTGGATGCGTTACTGTTGGAAATGGAACTCATATCGGAACTGGAAGTTCAATAATTCAAGGAATAAATATTGGTTCTAATGTGTTAGTTGGAGCAGGAAGCGTTGTCGTCAATGATGTACCAGATAATGTGACTGTTTTTGGTGTACCGGCAAAAGTTCATTAATTATTGTTAGATTCTCGGCTAGGGTAATATTATATTATGTGTAAAATAAGGATAACTAATTTTGGACCTATAAAACAAGGATTTGATTCTGGAAATGGTTTCTTTGAAATAAACTCTCTTGCTATATTTATTGGAAATCAAGGTGCTGGTAAAAGTACAGTTGCCAAATTATTTTCTTCTCTATATTGGGTTCAAAAAGCTTTATTTTCTCAAAAATTAACTAAAAAGGAGATTGAAACTCAGTCTTTCTTAAAAAAGTTATTATCATATCATAAAATAAATTCTTATCTTACTGATAGAAGTGAAATTGACTTTATAGATGACTTTACAGAAATAAAAATACGAGACAAAAAATTAAATATTGTTATAAAATCCGATAACGAGTATGTCAGGCCGCAAATCCAATATATGCCTTCTGAACGTAATCTTGTTGGTGTTATAGAGCGTTTTGCTCAACTGCCGTTATTGCCAGATTCAATGCAGGATTTCCTATCAGTTTATGATGAAGTAATAAATGATTCTGAAATACAAGATTCTGTTTTACCTATAGAAAATCTAAAGATACGTTATAATAAGCGTAAAAACAAGGTTGAATTATATGAAGATGAATATTCAATTTCACTAAATGAGGCTGCTAGTGGATTCCATTCTTCCGTGCCACTTTTTTTAGTAACAAAATATTTTTCAGATTCATTAAAAAAGCGAAGAAACGAATATAAGTTTAAGAACCTTTCAGAACAAAAAAAGTTTATTCAGGAATTTAATACTCAATTGAAAGCTTTAATGAAAAAATATTCGAATGATGTCCCTTATTATAATTCTCCTGCTGATGGAGAAATCTTTTTTTCTCTTCCTGTTGGTGATGAGCCTTTTTTTGCAGAGCCGGGTTTACATAGTAATGATACATTTACAAAATTTATGAATAGGAAATTAAATTCGTGTTTTTATAATATTATTGAAGAACCCGAACAAAATCTTTTTCCAAATTCACAAAAAAATATCATAGAATTTCTTATAGAGTGTTTAAATGTATGTGAAAATAATAAACTACTAATTACAACTCATAGTCCTTATGTTTTAGAGACGATTAATAACTGTATATATGCAGATACATTGCAGAAAAAAGGATTAGAATCTGATATTTACGTAAAAAAAGAGAATCAATTTCCCTATGAAAAGGTATCTGCCTATGTAGTTAAAGATGGTATTATAAAATCAATAAAAATTGATGATATTAAACAGATAGATCCAAAAGAAATTGATGTTTGTTCAGAAGAAATAAATAAAATTTATTCAAAACTTTCAGATATGGAGTTTGCTGAATGACTGTTGAATTTCTGGGCAAAGAATATACATCAATTTCTGACAAAAAAATTGTTTGCAATGAAAATGGAAGAAAATATGAAGCTGAAAACTTACAAAGAAAAGAACTATTAAAAATTCATGTCGATGGAGATTTGATAACAGAAGGTGAAAGATGTGATTATGCATTAAATGTATTATGTGATAATAAAATTTATCTTATTGAATTAAAAGGTTGTGATAAACCTCATGCATATGAACAACTTATGTCTACAATAAATTTTCTAACTAAGAATAAAGTAGAAGCTAAATTTTTACCAAGGATTGTATTGTCTAAAGATACTGCACCAAAAATTAAGTCTAGTGCAGAAAAACGTATGGATTTGTTAGTTAAGAAAAATCAATGCGAAAAGACAATTGTAAAAACAAGAGTTATGACCGAGGCGATATAATTTGAAGAAGACTTTTATTATTGCAGAAGCAGGTGTAAACCATAACGGTTCATTTGAACTTGCAAAACAACTTGTAGACAAGGCTGCTTGGGCTGGGGCTGACTGTATAAAGTTTCAGACATTCAACAGCAAAAATCTTGTTTCAAAGAATGCGCAGAAGGCAGAATACCAGAAAAAAACAACAGACAGTTCTGAAAGCCAGCTTGATATGCTCAAAAAACTGGAGCTGTCTAAAGAGCAGTTTGTTGAACTCAGAGATTATTGCAATCAGAAAGGAATAATGTTTCTTTCCACTCCATTTGATTTGGAAAGCATCGATTTTCTTGCTTCAATTGGAGTAAAAACATGGAAAATTCCGTCTGGAGAAATTACAAACTATCCATTTTTACGAGCAATTGGAAAGAGAAAAGAATCTGTCATCATGTCTACGGGCATGTGTACTTTGGTGGAAGTTCGAAATGCTATTTCAGTTTTGAGGGAATTTGGAACTGATGATATTACTCTTTTACATTGTACAACCGAATATCCGGCACCTTATGACTCTGTAAATCTTAAAGCAATGCTTACATTACAAAAAGAATTTGGATACAGGGTTGGTTATTCAGATCATACTAATGGTATTGAAATTCCTGTAGCGGCTGTTGCAATGGGGGCATGTGTAATAGAAAAGCACTTTACATTAGATAAAAACATGGAAGGTCCAGACCACAAGGCAAGTCTTGAACCTGAAGGGTTAAAACAAATGGTTGGGTCTATTCGGAATGTAGAGGTCGCGCTTGGAGATGGAGTGAAGCAACCATCTGAAGCTGAAAAGAAAAACATAGCAATCGCCCGTAAAAGTATAGTTGCCGCTTGTGATATAAAAAAAGGTGAAAAATTTACGGAAAATAATCTGACTGCAAAGAGACCTGGAAACGGAATTTCACCTATGAGGTGGAATGAAGTTGTTGGGAAAATTGCCATAAGAAATTTTTGTGCAGATGAGACAGTAGAAATATGAATTATACTATAAAAGCTGGATCCACAATTTTAGATGCGTTAAAAAAAATTGATGAACTCTCCCAAAAAGGTTCCCGAGTATTATTTGTTTATAATGATTTAGGAAAAATTATCGGTTCTGTTTCTGATGGAGATTGTCGTCGTGCCCTTATCATCGGGAAAGGTTTGGATTCTGCTATTACTGAAATAATGAATAAAAACTTTACTTTTTTGAGAAAAGGTGATTATGATATTCAGACAATTCAAAAAATCCGCTTACTTGGATTCAAATATGTTCCTGAACTGAACGAAGATGGAACATTATTTGCTGTACGCGATTTTACAAACGGCAAATCTTATGTCCCGGTAGACGCTGTATTAATGGCGGGCGGAAAAGGAGAGAGATTACGACCGCTCACTTTAGAAACTCCTAAACCCTTGTTAAAAGTTGCGGATAAACCAATTATAGATTATAACATTGAAAACTTAATGCACTATGGTGTTGAAAATATAACTGTTACTGTAAATTATCTGGGTGAACAGATTGAAGAACATTTTAAGAATCCTTTTGACGGGCAGCAAATTAAGTGCGTAAGGGAAAGTAAGTATTTAGGAACAATAGGATCTCTTCAAATAATTGATGACTGGCATAATGATACAATTTTATTAATGAATTCAGATTTATTTACAAATATAGATTTTGAATCTTTTTATTTCCATTACAAGAAACATAATGCAGATATGAGCGTGGCAGCTGTTCCATACAATGTGAATATACCCTATGGTATTTTTGAAATTGAAAACACCCGAGAAATAAAGGGCGTTAAGGAAAAGCCTAGCTTTTACTATTATGCAAATGCCGGAATCTATCTTATTAAGAGGGAACTCTTGAATCTTATTCCAAAAGATACTTTTTATAATGCAACAGATTTTATGGATAAGTTAATTGAATTAGGTAAAAAAGTAATTCGTTATCCTATTGCTGGTTATTGGGTAGATATTGGCAAACCAGAAGATTTTAAGAGTGTTCAGGAATTTGCGCGGAATATAAGGAAAGCATAGAATGAGAGTATTAGTTATAGGGTACGGCTCAATGGGTAGACGAAGAATACGTCTGTATAAACAGCTTGATAGTGAGGCTCAGTTTATTTGTGTAGATTCGAATCCTGATAGAATCAAACAGATTAAAGAGGACGGTTATATTGCAATTGATGATTTGAACCAAGCTGTCAAAGAAAGACCAGATTTAGCTTTTGTTAGCACATCGCCTTTGAGTCATGCTTCAATTATTCCGGTTTTATTGGAAAATAAGATTAATACATTTACAGAAATAAATCTTTCTTCTAAAAATTACGACAAAATGATTAAGCTTGCTAACGATAATAATGTAAAGTTATTTTTATCAAGTACAATGCTATATAAAAAACAGATTCAAAAAATAAAAGAAATAATTAGTAATCAAAAGCAAAGTCTTACATATATATATCATATTGGACAGTATCTGCCGGACTGGCATCCTTGGGAAAGTTATAAAGATTTCTTTGTAGGGAAAAGGGAATCCAATGGTTGCCGAGAGATTTATGCAATTCAATTGCCTTGGATTGTAGACACATTTGGTGAAATTGAAAAAGTGACTTCAATTTCTCAAAAAAATACAAAACTTGAAATCGATTACAATGATTCTTATATTACCACTATAGAACATAAGAATGGAATAAAAGGCGTTTTTGTTGTTGATGTAGTTTCAAGAGTGGCAACTACATATTTGGAAATCATTGGTGAAAATGTCCATATTACTTGGGATGGATCTAATGAAGGTTTAAAAATATTCAATTTGGAAACAAAACAGATTGAATCTTTTAAGGCTTATGAAAATGAAGTCCATGATCAAAACTATGCAGCAAATATTATTGAAAATACATATCTTGAAGAAATAAAAGATTTTCTTGATTTTGTAAATAATAATAAGGAACCTAAGTGGTCTATTGAAAAAGATTTTCAGATTCTTAATCTTATAGATGAAATAGAAGGCAAAAAATGAAAGTTCTTTTTATAGGATTAGGTTCTATTTCGACTAAACATATTAGAGATTTAGTAACTGTAACAAATTTAAAAGGTATTGATTGTAACATTACTATATTACGAAGAAAAATAACTGATATACCAGAAGATTTGCGAGATTATAATATTAAGCAAATAACTGAACTAGATAATACCTTTTATGATATTGCTTTTATTACTAATCCTACTAATAAGCATTATGAAGTATTAGAACAGTTACAAGGTAAAGCTTCATATTATTTTATTGAAAAACCAATTTTTGAAAATCCAAATTATAAGTGGGAATCTCTTGGATTAACTTCAAAGAATTCCTATATAGCTTGCCCGCTGCGACATTCTCAAGTATATAAAGAGCTAAAAAAAATTGTAGATTCAAATAAAGTTTTTAGTGCAAGAATAATATGTTCAAGTTATCTTCCAGAGTGGAGACCTGATATTGATTATAGAAAGAATTATTCTGCTATAAAAGCCTTAGGGGGAGGAGTAACATTAGATTTAATTCATGAACTTGACTATATGGTTGGTCTTTTCGGAATTCCTGAAAAAGTATATAATATTCATGGGAAATATAGTGATCTTGAAATAGATAGTGATGATTTATCCATTTATATTGCAAAATATACTGATAAATTATGTGAAGTTCATTTAGATTATTTTGGTCGCAAATATCAAAGAAAATGTGAAGTTTATACATCTAAATGTACTTATATTGCAGATTTTAAGGAAGAGTCTATTATTACTTCAGATGGTAAAATTTTTAAATGCTCCAATAATGGAAAATCAAATCTTTTAAAGGAAATGGAGTATTTTATAGATTTTGTTACAGGAAAAGAGCTAAACAATGTAAATCCTCCTGAAACAGGTGTGGAGGTGTTAAAAATTACATTGGGAGAAACGGATGAATAATATTTTAATTACAATTTGTGGGCGTGCAGGAAGCAAAGGCTTTAAAAATAAAAATTTAAAAACCTTCTTAGGAAGCCCATTAGTATATTATACAGCTGCAATTGCAGAAGATTTTAGAAACAGACTAAAAGATACGTGTAATACAACAATATGTTTGAATACCGATAGTAAAGATTTACAAAAATTAGTTAATGAAAAATATAAAAATATTGAATTAATTGATAGATGTCCTGAGTTGGGTGGGGATAAAGTTCCCAAAATGGCTGTATGGCATAATAGTCTTAATCTTATGGAAAGCAAATTTGATTTAAAATATGATTATGTTATAGATCTTGATATTACAAGCCCTCTTCGCCAAATAGATGATGTAGTCAATGCCTATAAAATTAAGTTGGATCGACCTGATTGTCAACTCATATACAGCGTATGTGAAAGTAGAAGGAATCCATATTTCAATATGGTGAAAGTTGAAAATGGAGTTGCAAAAAAGTTTGCTTCTTCAAACTTTACTACAAGACAAGAAGCTCCATCTGTTTATGATATGAATGCATCTATATATGTTATTAATGCAGATTATTTAAGAGATGATAAAGAGAATATGTTGCTGAATGCAAAGTCAGGCATATATGAAATGTATGATACAGCTGTTCTAGATATTGATAGTGAGCAGGATTTTGAATTAATGGAAGTGATTGCGAAATATCTTTTTGAAAAAGTTGATAACTTCAAGAAGATGAAAGAATTGGTGGAAAAATAACATGAGCGCAGAAGAAATCTTACCAATATTGTTACTTCAACTACAGAATAATTTTGCCTTAACAGAAGATGAAGCAAAAGTTATTTCTCAGCCTCAAATTTTCGATGGGTATAAACTATCGGTAGAATGTTTTGCAAAAAGCAACTGCAAATATTTTAGTGAAGAAAATGGTTTGAATCCTTTTAACAGTGTTATGTACACTAACTTTTTGTATCAGATAAGTCATCTTCTTTATAAAGAAGGTTATTCTCAAATTGCAGACAAAGTTTATTATCTTAATAAAATGCTGAATGGAGTAGATTTATTTTATGCCATTGAGCTACCGGAACATTGGAATTGTGAGCATCCGCTTGGATCTGTTATGGGAAGAGCAAAATATGGTGATTATTTTTTCTTTTACCAAGGCTGCACGATAGGTGGAAATCATACCGATTATCCCGTTTTGGGCGACCATGTTACAATGTATTCAAATTCAAAAGTGCTTGGAAAATGTTTTATAGGAAGTAATGTTGTAATTGGGGCAAATGCTTATGTAAAAGATTCAGATATTCCTGATAATTCTATGGTGTTTGGGCAGTTCCCTAATTTGATTATAAAGCCCAATAAAAATATAGATGTTATGTGGAAAAATAATGATTTAAAACCGCTTGAATGTTATAATAGGATTAAAATGTAAGAAGGAGGGGGGGGGTAATGGGAATAAAACATGTAATTAAACTTTTTCTTCCGCCAATAATATTAAAAATAAGAGATAAAGTCTGTAAAAGAAAAAGAATACAAAAAACAATTTTACCAGAAAAAATGATTGCATATAACTATTATGTAAAATCTATGAAAAGAAAAAAATTGCCTTTTTCAGAAATTTTTGTCTTATCAGAAGATTTTACTTTTGATGAAATAAATTCAATTACAACTGATAAAGATGAAGCAAATTTCTATGGAGATTTTTTCATACTTAACCAATATTGTAACTCTATTTTCCCACCTTTCCCACCTTTAAAATTCTCTATTCAACATGGCGTTATTTTTTTTGCAGAAAAATGGGAAAAAAACAAATCAAAGATTACTAATTTAGTTTGGTCAAATAGAATAGCAGAAATTTTTCGTAATGAATTAAACTGCAACTCAGTCATCCCTATTGGTTCTCCATTCTTTTATGCTAAATCACTTCTTACAGAAGACGAAATAAAATATGAAAAAAAACGCTTAGGAAAAAACTTACTAGCATTTCCAATGCATTCAACACATTGGGTATTATGCAAATATAACCCAGAACATTTCATCAGTGTTCTAAAACAGCAGCAAAACAATTTCGATACTATTAGAGTTTGCTTGTATTGGAAAGATATTCAAAAGGGTGCAGCAGAACCTTTTCTCAAAGAAGGTTTTGAATGTGTTACTTGCGGTCATATATTTGACCCATATTTCTTACAAAGACAAAAGTCATTATTTGAAATTGCGGATGCGACTATTTCAAACAGAATAGGAAGTCAAGCAGGATACAGTATTGGCATGAATAAACCTCATTGGATTGTTCCAGATCCTTTTGACAAAATAGACGATGGAAATCCAACAGTGTATGAGGATTCAATCATTTCGGGAATAAAAGAAAAAGATTTTATGTATATAACAGAAGCCTTCTTGGATAATTCTTCTTTTGTAATAACAAAAGAACAAAGAAAAATTGTTGAAGATTTCTGGGGGCTTTCTTGTATAAAATCTCCAGAAGAACTAAAACAAATGATTTATAATTGCTATACAAATGAAGGGGGGGGGGTGACGGAGCGAAATACTGAACTACCCTCAAATTTTGGAAAACAAACGCAAAACCGCTATGGCTTATAAAGACTTCTTTGCAGGAAGCGGTATAAAGTTTTTTGATGAACCAAAAGATTGTAAATCAAATTTCTGGTTGAACGCGGTTCTCCTTCCAAACAAAGATGCTCAGATAAAATTCCTTGAGGATACAAACGAT
>OCTW011600482.1_pt1 | contig 10397 bp, 7 predicted proteins | sample 1539671 | NCBI WGS metagenome assembly OCTW01 (sample SAMN02144230, study PRJEB22623) | gut metagenome | biome: sheep rumen | host: Ovis aries | place: New Zealand
TGTCTGGAGCTTCTTCAGGATGTGCTCAGTTATAACAAATGTGAAACCTGTAAGAAGTACTTGACAGGTGGCCATTACATATCAGCCACTATGGCGCAGAGAGAGAAGATTCCGGCGATCAGGGTCATCTTCGGTCCGCTGAGCACCTGGTTGCCGTTGACGTTGTCGTAAGCAAGCATCGGCACGCCCGCGCCGATCACAACGCCGGCCAGGGTCCCGCCCATCGTGCGGAATGTGGAGAGAGACTGTCTGTCGGACGGCTCCGGGGATATGGCCGACGCCATCGATCCGTAGGGGATGTTGATGGAGGTGTAAAAAATGGATCCCCAGAGGATGTACGTCACGAACAGATATCCGATCTTGAAGCCCATCGGCATACCGGCCAGTCCGCTCTGATACATCAGAAACGAAGCAATCGCCACCGGACCGCACATCCGGCGGATCCACGGCCGTAACTTGCCGGCCGCCGTCGTTTTGCTGCGGTCACAGATCCGCCCCATGGCCACGTCCGTGAAGGCGTCCACAAACCGCGCGATCATCATGATGACGCCCACCGCAAAGGCAGGAACTCCCATGACATCCGTGTAAAATTTCAAAAGGAAGCTGGACGACAGAACAAACGTGAAGTCATTTCCAAAGTCACCGAACAGATAGCCCAGCTTGTCGCGTATTCCGAACGGACGCACCGCGCTCCTGGCGTCCGCCGTTTCCCTTTTTCCCATCACATTCTCCTTTTTTTACTCTGAATCATCACTGCTCCCGATCGGTTGAACTGTCTGCAGTTTACCGCCGGCATGGAAAATGTGATAGAATTGTACTCATATGAATTCGTATTATTTTAAGAACGTGCGCGGGAGCCGCGGGGGAAAGCCTTCGGCGCGATCCGCCATGTACTGAGAGGAGGGCACTTGCGATGTCTGACACGATGATCCCCGGTTCGCCTGACAGCGGGTCCTCCCGCAGGCCGTCTGATACCACGGGACTCACACACGCGCCGTCGCGCGAAACCGGCGAGGCGCTCCTTGCCATGGCGCACCGGCAGCTTGCCGGGCTTGCTGTTTCCTCCCGGTATCTCCCCGTATTCAACGGGATCCGGAACTGCGACCTGGGACTTCGAAGTGAGATCCTGGGGCTTTCCGGGCAGAAGACCCCGGCAGTCCTGCCGGCAGGCGCCGTGAGCGGGGCCGGAGACGCTCTGATCCTGGAGGATTCGTACTATATATTTTACGCGGTGCTGGGGCTGGGGCGCGCCTCTGCCAGCCGCACGTCCGGTACAAGGGCGCCCGCCTGCGTCGAACCGTTTTCCTGCTTCCTGATCGGCCCCTACACCAACGGCCGCATCACCCGCCAGACGATTCTGAATATCTGCGGGAAATACCGGCTGTCCGCCGACCGGTGCCGGCAGGTCGAAGACTACTACAGCCGCCTTCCGGTTCTGACCGAGACCGGATATCTGCAGTCGCTGCTCACGGCTCTGCGGGACAGTCTGTTCCCGGAAGCACAGGGCCGCCCGGTCCGCGTGTACATGACGCATGACCCGATGCAGGAAGAGGCTTCTGCTATATCCGCCTCGGCATTTGAAAAGGAATTTCAGACCGCCGGGGCTGCAGAGATAGCCGGCCGCTACCGGGAAGAAAACGAGATGCTGGACAGAATCCGCAGAGGAGACGCCGCAGGGGTGAGTGCCCTCTTCTCCCGCCCGGCAGCAGCTTCCGATCAAAACCGGATGGAGCTGCGCAACAGCGATCCTGTCCGCAACTACAAAAACTACATGATCATTGAAAACACGCTCTGCCGCAAGGCGGCGGAAGAGGGCCATGTCCACCCCTTCTACATCGACAGGCTCTCCTCATCCATCGCGCGCCGCATTGAGATCATCACATCCATGGAAGAGCTTAAGCCCCTGACGCTTGAGATAGCCCGCCGCTATGCCATGCTGGTCAGCAACTGCAGCCGGAAGAGCTGCACCGGGATCGTGCAGCAGGCAGTCCTGTACATCGATCAGGACCTCACGAAGGATCTATCCGTGTCCGGCATCGCGAAAGCCCTGAGCGTGCACCCGAACTACCTGTCCGGTCTTTTCTCGAAAACCATGGGCGTCCCACTTTCCATCTACGTCCAGAAGCGGCGCATCGAGCACGCCATCCAGCTGCTGAACACGACACAGATGCCCATTCAGCTGGTCGCCTCCTACGTCGGCATCGAGGACGCCAACTTCTTCACCAAAGTGTTCCGCAGATTCGTAGGAATGACGCCGAGCAACTACCGGAAACTGCTGAATCAGCCGTGACCGTTGGAGGAAAAGCATATGGCGGCATATGAGGCGCAATAAAAAAAACAGGAGAATCCGTTCTGGAATTCTCCTGTCTTGTATTCACCGGATTGCCGCTCCCGGGTCTTATCTTCCTTCTTTGCCGTCTTGCGGAACGAACGCCTCATAGATCACGCGGATGGCATCCTCAAAGTACTTGTTGCGCACGCCGATGATGATGTTCAGCTCGCTGGATCCCTGGTCGATCATGCGGATGTTGATCTTCGCCGCGGAAAGAGCGGAGAAGATCTTGCTGGCACAGCCGGAGTTGTTCTTCATGCCGCGGCCGACGATGGCGATCAGTGCGAGGTTGCTCTCCATCTCGATGGTATCCGGCTTCACGGCGCGGTGAAGCTGCGCGAGGACGCGCTGCTCCTTGTTGATGAACGCCTCCTGCTCGACGAAGATCGTGCAGGTGTCAATGCCGGACGGCATGTGCTCGATGGAGATCTGGTTGTCCTCAAAGACCTGAAGGACCTTGCGGCAGAAACCGATCTCGGAGTTCATCATGTCCTTGTCGATGCTGATGGAGACAAATCCTTTCTTGCCCGCAATGCCGGTGATGATGTACTCCGGCGTGTGGCAGGTCGTCTCGACGATAAGCGTGCCCTTGTCATCCGGGCGGTTGGTGTTGCGGATGTTGATCGGAATGCCCTCGCTCCGGACCGGGAAGATCGCCTCCTCGTGCAGAACCGAAGCTCCCATGTAGGAGAGCTCGCGCAGTTCCCGGTACGTCAGGACATCGATCACGCGCGGGTTCTTCACAAGGCGCGGGTCCGCCGCGAGGAATCCGGACACGTCGGTCCAGTTCTCATACAGATCCGCATGGATGGCGCGCGCGATGATCGATCCGGTGATGTCCGAGCCGCCGCGGGAGAATGTCTTGATGCGCCCGTCCGGCATGGCGCCGTAGAAACCCGGAATGACAGCCGTCTTCAGAGAAGCGAGCCGTGCGGAAAGTTTCCGGTCGGTCTCATCTTCCAGGAAGTTTCCCTCCTTGTCAAAACAGATCACGCTGGCCGCGTCTACGAATTCATACCCGAGATACTTCGCCAGGATCTTGCCGTTTAAATACTCACCGCGTGACGCCGCATAATCCTCTCCGCTCTGACTCTCAAAGCGCCTGTGGATCTCCTCGAAATCGCGGGAAAGATTCAGATCCAGCCCCAGACCGGAGATGATCTCATCAAAGCGACTTCTGATCTGGCGGAATGTCCGGTCGAAATTCCTGCCCTGCGACGCTTCATCGTAGCAGCGGTACAGGAGATTCGTTACCTTTGTGTCATCTTTCGCGCGCTTGCCCGGCGCGGAGTCGACCACATACCGGCGCCCCGCATCCGCCCGGATGATCGCGCCAACTTTTCGGAACTGATCGGCACTTGCCAGTGAACTTCCGCCAAACTTCGCCACCTTCAGTAATTCGTCCTTCATACTGCCCTTTTTCCCTCACAATCCTCAAGAATTCTTCCGCTTTGCATCCGGAATGCTCTGGCAGAACAGATCCGTCCTGCCCGGCCTCACGCCATGCGAAGCACCCGGATGGCGTCGAGCTTTCCGGCCGCTGCCTTTATGTCACCGACGCGCATGGCAGATACGGAAATCCCCGCTTCGCCCGGCGCCACGCCGTGGATCTCCTTTTCAACCGGCAGCAGCTTTCTCGCCGCATCAAGCTGCGTCTGCGGAATCCGGATAAATGCCGCCGTCTGCTCCTCATCCTCCGGAAGCAGCTGCGCCCTCCCGGCGAACGTCAGATTGCGCTTCGGAAGTCCTGCGCTTCGCACGCACTCGACCACGTCACAGGCAACCGCGCTGGCGGTCGGATACTTTCCTGCCCCGGCGCCCGTGAAGAGCAGATCGCCGACCTGATCGCCGTGCACATGCACGCCGTTGATGACGTCATCGACGTAATAGAGTTGTGAGTCCTTTCCGATCATCGTCGGCGCCACATGGCAGCTCACATGGGCCGCCGTGAAGTCTGCCGCGGCGATCAGCTTGATCTTCATGCCCCACTCTGACGCATAGCGCATGTCCTCCCGGCTGATTTTCGCGATCCCCTCCGTCGGAATGTCCTGATAGCGGACCTGCTTTCCCGTGACGATCGACGAAAGAATCGCGATCTTGCGGCACGCATCCCATCCGTCCACGTCCGCTGACGGATCGCGCTCCGCATATCCGAGGCTCTGTGCGTCGGCAAGCATCTGATCATATGTGCTCCCCTCGCGCTCCATGCGGGTCAGGATATAGTTGGTCGTTCCATTCAGAATCCCGGCGATCCGGTCGATCCGGTCGGCACTCAGACAGTCGCGCAGCGGCCGGATGATCGGAATGCCGCCGCCCACCGCCGCCTCAAACAGAAACAGCACATTGTGCCTGGACGCCGTCTCCAGCAGCTCCGGCCCGTACTCCGCCACGAGCGCCTTGTTGGACGTGCACACCGACTTCCCGGCCTCCAGCGCCCGCTTCACGAAGTCATACGACGGCTTTAATCCCCCCATGACCTCGACGACGACCGAGACCTCCGGGTCGGACACGATCTGCTCATAGTCGTGTACCAGCACCTTTTCGACCGGCTGTCCGGGGAAATCCCGCAGATCCAGGACATATTTCACCCCGATCGCCTCGCCGCTGCTTTCTGCGACCCGCGCGCTGTTCTTTGTAAGTACGTCGTACACGCCCGAGCCGACCGTGCCGTAACCGAGAATTGCTGCTTTCGCCATGAAAATTTTCATCCTTTCTTCAGGTTTCAAACCCCTGATGTCAGCCCCTGGCCAGTATCTTCAGATACCGCACGCCGGAGAGCCGCTCAATCTGTTCGATCATCTCGGAGGAATCACCGGCGCCCGGCAGAATCTCGACGGAAATCGTGAGGGACGCCACGCCGTTAACCGGAATGGTCTGATGAATCGTGAGAATGTTGACGCCATACGATGCCAGTGTTTTCAAGACAACAGACAGCATCCCGGGCTGATCTTCCATCGACATGACGAATGTCAGAGCGCTGCCATGAAGATTGTCCCGCAGCGGAAAGATATCGTCCTTGTACTTGTAGTAGGAGCTCCGGCTGATGCCGACGCGGGCGGTCGCCTCTGCGATCGTCACGTCCTCATTCTCAAGCATGGAGTTCACCTTCGCCACTTCCAGCAGTATTTCCGGAAGGGCTTTTTTTCTGACGACATAGTATTTCTTTTCTTCTTCCATCAGGACATGCTCCTGTTTTGATTCCGGCCGGTATTGTCCGTCTTAGGCGTACAACTGTACCGCGTAGAAAGAATATTACCACGGGTGAAGGGCAAACGCAACGGTTTATCGCGCTTTTATGCCATTGTTTGACATTTGCCGGCATATCTGCTTTTATTTTATGGTTATTATGGAATGTTTCCGCAGCTGCGGCCATTCCGAAGACGAGAGGGATCATATGAACAAAACACTTCGCGGCTGTTTTCTGGCTCTGGCAGGCGGAATCTGCTGGGGCATATCCGGATCGGTCGGGCAGTATCTTTTCACGGTCCAGCGCATGGACAGCCGCTGGCTGGTCCCGGTACGGCTGAGCTGTGCCGGAATCTGCCTCTTTCTGTACTGCCTTGTGCATGAGCGCAGGGCTCTTTTTGGCGTGTGGCGCGACAAAGTCTGCCGCCGGGAACTCATCGCCTACGGGATTCTCGGGGTCGCTTCGTGTCAGTTCTTTTACTTTCTCACGATTCAGCTCGCGGGCGCCGCGATGGGGACGATTCTGCAGGATCTCGGGCCGGCGTTCATCCTGCTCGCCGTGTGCGCCAGGCAGCACCGCGCCCCGAGGCCCGCTGAGATCCTGAGTCTGCTGCTCGCCCTGACAGGAGTCCTGCTTCTGACCTCTCACGGCAGCCCGTCGGCGCTCACCGCCTCGGCGACCGCACTCATGACCGGCGTCATCTCCGGCATCTGTGTCGCCGTCTATAACCTGGCGCCGGCGCACGTGGCGAAGCAGTATCCGATGTCTGTGATGCTGTCCTGGGCTTTCCTCATGGGCGGCGCCTTTTTTGCGCTTTTCTTCCGCAGCTGGACAATTCCCTATGTGCCAAATGCAGCCGGCCTGGCCGGGATCGCCTGCGTCGTCGTCGTGGGCAACATCATGGCCTTCAGCCTGTACACGGCCGGCGTGAACGCAGCCGGACCTGTCAGGGCTGTCCTGTTCGGATTCTCTGAGCCGGTCACCGCTGCCATTCTGACAATCACCTGGTTCCGCGGTTCCTTCAACCTGTTTGACCTGGCCGGATTCATCTGCATCTTCATCATGCTCATGCTGACCGCCAGAAGTACAAATTCCTGAATTCCAAAAGCCGCGATGCGGCAGACGAATATCTGAGCAAAAGCCGCACCGGAAGGATTTACCTCCGGTGCGGCTTTTATCCATGTAGTATCTGGCGGGCTCAGTCGTCTCCTGCCTTCTTGCCGGTGCTCTTCCAGATCAGATAGGCGGAGATCAGCGGGTCGATGTTTCCGTCGAGCACGCTGTCGGCGTTGGTGATCGCCTTGTTCGTTCTGTGGTCCTTGACCATGGTATAGGGCTGCAGCACATATGAGCGGATCTGGCTTCCGAAGTTGATGTCCTTGACATCGCCGCGGATGCCGGCCGCCTTCTCCTCATTCTCCTGCTGCTTTAAGAGGAACAGCTTGGCCTTCAGCATCTGCATGGCCTTGTCCTTGTTCTGATGCTGGGAGCGTTCGTTCTGGCACTGAACCACGATGCCGGTCGGCAGGTGGGTGATGCGGATGGCGGAGGACGTCTTGTTGATGTGCTGTCCGCCGGCTCCGCTGGCGCGGTAGGTATCGATCCGCAGGTCGTCCGGGTTGATCTCCACATCCACGTCTTCCTCGATATCCGGCATCACGTCGGCTGAGCAGAAGGACGTCTGGCGCTTGCCCGCCGCGTTAAACGGGGAGATGCGCACCAGCCGGTGAATGCCGTGCTCGCTGCGCAGCAGTCCGTACACGTTGTCGCCGTTGATCTGGATCGTCACGGACTTGATGCCGGCCTCGTCGCCCTCCTGGTAGTCCAGGACCTCATAGGAAAAGCCGTGCTTGTCGGCCCAGCGGGTGTACATGCGGTAGAGCATCGAGCACCAGTCCATCGCCTCGGTGCCGCCGGCGCCGGCGTGAAGCGTCAGAATCGCGTTGTAGGAATCATACGGTCCCGAGAGCAGCGTCTGGATCTCCACACTCTCCAGCTGATCGCTGAAGTCTGCGATCGCCTCCTGAATGTCGCCTGCAAGGGACTCGTCGTCCTCTTCCTCGGCCATCTCGATCATCGTCTCCAGATCTTCCAGCCCGCTCTTCAGGCTGTCATACTCGGTAAATGCCTTCTTCAGGGAGTTCAGCTCCTTCATGGCCTTCTGGGACTTTTCAGCGTCGTCCCAGAACCCCTGCTCCTGCATGTTGAGCTCCATCTCCTCGATCTTGCGCTGTTTCGTATCAAGATCCAGCGATTTGCGGATGCGCTCCATCACCGGCTTGAAATCCTCTATCTGTGCTTTATATTGATCAAGCGAAACCATCAGCTGTTCTGACCTCCGTATAGCTTCCTTCCGTGACAGTTCTTGTACTTTTTCCCGGAGCCGCACGGACACGGATCATTGGGATAGATCTTTCTCGTCACGCGGCGGATCTGTTTCTTCTGCGTCTCTTCACCCCGGTTGGTCGTCACCGGCTGCGCCACCTGCTCGCGCTGCACCGGTTCCTCAACGCGGATGTGCGTGAGCACGCGCACGGTGTCCTCTGCAATGCCGGCCGTCATCTCATTAAACATGGCGAATCCCTCATTGCGGTACGCCACAACCGGGTCTTTCTGCGCATAGGCGGCCAGGCCGATTCCCTGGCGCAGCTGGTCCATGTCGTCGATGTGGTTCATCCACTTCTGGTCCACAACTTTGAGCAGAACCACGCGCTCGATCTCGCCGACCTGCGACTGATCCGGCCAGGCAGCTTCCTTTTCCTCGAAGAGCTTTACAGCCTTTTCCTGCAGGTTCTCAGTCAACTTCTCCCGGGAGGTGATATCGTCCGTTTTCTGAACCGGCTCCATCGGAATGACCGGCAGAAGCACGCGGTTCAGGGAATCCAGATCCCAGTCATCCACCGACGCCTCGGGGCTCACGCAGCGGTTCACGGCCGATGCCGTGACATCGCGCACCATGCCGACAATCGTATCATGCATGTCGGCATTCTCCAGGACTTTGCGCCTCTCGGCGTAGATGAGCTCCCGCTGCTCGTTCATGACCTGATCATACTGCAGCAGGCGCACACGGATACCGTAGTTGTTGGTCTCGATGCGCTTCTGAGCGGTCTCGATAGCCTTGGAGAGCATCTTGTGCTCAATCCTGTCGTCCTCGCCAACCCCCAGCGTCTCGAAGACCTTCATGAGGCGCTCCTGACCGAAGAGGCGCATCAGATCATCTTCCAGCGAGATATAGAACTGAGACTCTCCCGGGTCTCCCTGACGGCCGGAACGGCCGCGCAGCTGATTGTCGATTCGTCTGGACTCGTGGCGTTCTGTGCCGATGACCTTCAGGCCTCCGGCCGCTCTCGCCTCATCGTCCAGCTTGATATCCGTACCACGGCCGGCCATGTTCGTGGCGATGGTCACGGCGCCGTGACGGCCCGCGTCCGCTATGATCCCGGCCTCGAGCTCATGGTACTTGGCATTCAGCACGTTGTGCGCAATGCCGCGCCGCTTGAGCATTCCGGAGAGCAGTTCGGAAGTCTCGATGGAGATCGTACCCACCAGAACCGGCTGCCCCTTTTCGTGTGCCTCCACTACCGCGTCGATGACAGCCTTGTACTTGCCCTTCTTGGTCTTGTACACCGCATCGTTCAAATCTTTGCGGATCACGGGACGGTTGGTCGGAATCACGACAACATCCATGTTGTAGACTTCACGGAACTCCTGCTCCTCGGTGAGCGCGGTACCGGTCATGCCGGCTTTCTTCTCGAATTTATTGAAGAAGTTCTGGAAGGTGATCGTCGCGAGCGTCCTCGACTCCCTCTTGACCTTCACGTGTTCCTTCGCCTCAATGGCCTGGTGCAGGCCGTCGGAATAGCGGCGCCCCGGCATGACACGGCCGGTGAACTCATCGACGATTAGGACCTCGTCGTCCTTCACGATGTAATCCTTGTCGCGGAACATCAGGTTGTTGGCGCGCAGAGCCAGGATCACGCAGTGCTGGATCTCCAGGTTCTCGGGGTCCGCATAGTTGTCGATGTGGAAGAATTTCTCCACCTTGTGGACGCCGGACTCCGTGAGGGTGACGATCTTGTCCTTCTCATCCACCACGAAATCGCCGTCTTCCTCAAACGTCTCGCCCATGATGGCATCCATCTTGGAGAGATCGTGATAGGTGCCTCGCCGAAGCTGATGCGCCAGTACGTCACACAGCTCGTAGAGCTGGGTTGACTTGCTGCTCTGCCCGGAGATGATGAGCGGCGTTCTCGCCTCATCGATCAGGACCGAGTCCACCTCATCGATGATGCAGTACTTCAGGCCGCGCAGCACGCACTGCTCTTTGTAGATGGCCATGTTGTCGCGCAGATAGTCGAAGCCGAGCTCATTGTTCGTGACATATGTGATATCGCAGTTGTAGGCGGCCTTCCGCTCCTCGGACGTCATGTCGTGCAGCACCACGCCCACGGAAAGCCCCATCCACTCGTGGAGTTTCCCCATCCACTCGGCATCGCGCTTCGCCAGGTAGTCGTTGACCGTCACGATGATGACGCCCTCGCCTGCAAGCGCGTTCAGATACGCCGGCAGTGTGCAGACAAGCGTCTTTCCTTCGCCGGTCTTCATCTCGGCAATGCGGCCCTGATGCAGGATGATGCCGCCGATGAGCTGCACGCGGAAGTGCTCCATGCCAAGCACCCTTTTCCCGGCTTCCCGCACCGCAGCGTATGCCTCGGGCAGGATGTCATCCAGCGTCTCGCCCTCAGCCAGCCGGGCCTTGAACTCCGTGGTCTTGGCTTTCAGCTCGTCGTCACTGAGTTTCTGCATGGCCGGGCGCAGCTTTTCAATTTTGTCTACAATCGGACGGATCCGCTTCAGCTCGTGATCGCTGTGCGTTCC
>OCTW011406049.1_pt1 | contig 10396 bp, 9 predicted proteins | sample 1539671 | NCBI WGS metagenome assembly OCTW01 (sample SAMN02144230, study PRJEB22623) | gut metagenome | biome: sheep rumen | host: Ovis aries | place: New Zealand
TGTCTTATGAAAATAAAGTTACAATTCGTATCTTCCAAAATGAATTTAACAAAGGAGCTGGAGAAACAAGAAACTATGGCTGGGATATGGCAAAAGGAGAATATATTGCCTTTTTAGATGCAGATGATGCATGGTATCAGCAGAAATTACAAATGCAGTATAATTTCATGCAAAAGAATAGTCAATTGATAATGTCATGTCACAAGTTGGGGATAAATAAAAGTAATAAAATAGTAGACTCGTTGAAATATTTCTACATTAGCAAAACATTAGCTTTATATAAAACTTACGTAAGTGCACCAACGGTTATGATAAAAAGAAATATAGGTTATAGGTTTAAAGAAAATAAGAGATATTCAGAAGATGTTTGGCTTTGGTTGAACATGCTTAGAGATGATGTGAATATTGCATATATAGAAAATGAACTGGGTACTGTCTTTAAACCGTTTTATGGCGCAAGTGGCTTAAGTGGTAATTTGTGGAAAATGGAGAAAGAAGAATTAAGTAATTTTATAGATTTGTTTAAAGCTGATAAAATTAACATACTGTTATTATTAACAGCGTTTTCTTTTTCGATTTTAAAATTTATAAAGAGAGTTATAAAGGTGAATGCGAAAGCTTCCTGCTTACTTAAAATGTAGTCGGAAGTTGAAAAATGTACCTTATGCAAAAATTAGAGTAACTATTCACTAGTAGTTTTAGAATCTCTTACAAATGTACGATAAACTTTGTAAACAGAAAGGCGGTGGCAGTTATGACGACACCTGAAGAACAGGAGTATGTTCACAGTCTAGAAAAGATTGTAAATGGACAAGCTAAGATTATTGAAAAACAGACAAAACCAATTGAAAATTAGAAGCTCGTATATCCGAACTAGAACGTTGTCTCAATATGCACAGTTAAATAGCTTAAAACCGCCTTACACGGACGAGCCCAGACAAAAGAAGCGTAGTCTTTGCAAGCTGTCAGATAAAAAGCTCGGCGGTCAAAGCGGTCATAAGTTTCAGGTTGCTTCCGCTCACTGGAATAGGCTAAAGATTTTGCAAAAATTAACTCCGTGTTAAGCACGGTATTGCTGCCATAGATACAATAATGGCAACACTTGATCAGGCATCTTGTATTCCGTGGACATTGACTAGTGATTAGCTGCTAATGGATTAACTAACGGAGTCAAAGACAAAGTTTTACTATTGAAAAGTTTATGGAAGTCTGGAATGAGAAAATTAAGAAGTCTTGTAGCCATGTAAATTTATGGAGAAGAGGCGGAGTAATCTATAACTGATGCGTGTTTGAAGTGACTATGGGGACTTGTTATGCAGGAAAATCGCACGTAAAGTTCTTTCGGAGTTTACTTCGAATGTTATTTGGAGAGGAGCAAAATTACTTATGGGTAATTATCACAGGGTGATAATTAATTGCATGATAATAAATATCGTATTCCTATCTTTACAAGTACTGCAATGGACAGTTAATGAATATATATCTGTTGAATTATTAGAAAAAGAATACTTGCTATATGTCGTATATTTATTATTCTCTTTGAAATATCGAAAAATGAGTATATGCTCAATCTATGGTTTATTTCTAGTAACATATCAATTCTTTTTATCCAGTATGGTTATATTAAATGCTGTTGGTATGGGACCTAATTTTGCAGAAACTAATTTTTTTACAGGTTTTACATTTGAACTTGAAGTGCAGAAGTATATGATAATGCTTATCTCTATATCGCTAATTATGATTGATATAGGATTATTGCTGGGAATTATGATTTGGGGATGGTCTGTCCCAAAGTGGAAATATAATTTGCACTTAGAAAAAATTGCTATAGGAGGAATGTGTGCGACATTTATTTTAGTGCTGATTGGTGATTACCAGTATATGCAAACAATAGGAACTGCTGGAGGGTATTTAGCGCTTTATGTAGATAAGGATATACAAAAACCTTTTCTGAGTAAAATGGATGCTGTATTTTTTTTGTTTAGTTATATGTATATGGTATCTGCTCCTGAGAAAAATTTTCGTAAATACTTTATTATTATGTATGTCACTTGCTGCTTAGGAAAAGCATTATCCGGAGGTCGCGGTGAGGCGATTACTGGGCTATTAATATTGATTTGGTGGATAAATTTCTATGTGAATACAATATCATGGAAAAAGTTTGTGGTTTCAGGTTTATGCCTTTCCTTATTTGCTATGGGAATAGGAACGTGGCGTGGTAATATGAATGTTAAGGATTTTGAGGTTGAGAATTTTTTATCTGGTGACTCAACGTTATTAGATTTTATAGTTAGCAATTCATCAACAATTGGAGTGATTGGTTATACTATATATTATGAAGATGAAATAAATAATATGGGAGTACAAGCAATAATATATCCTTTTTCCAATTATTGGAAAAAAGGAATAAATGGTGAGAAATCCGATATAGTTACGGAGATAGATGAATCGTTAGGTGCTTATATATCTTATCTTTCCAATTCTGATTTTTATTTTGCTGGTATGGGATTGGGAACAGTATTTATAGCAGAATTATTTGCTGTAGGTGGATTAGTAGGGGTTATAATAGGTTGCTTCCTATTAGGGATGTTTATTGTTTTATGTGTAAAAGTGCTACAATATAACTGGCTTACTTGGATAATATTGTTTAAATTTTTTAATGCTCTTTTGTTATTACCACGAACACCATATTTTTCTTTTTTTCCAGAAATACCGCACTTATTGCGGAATATACTTATAATGTATTTCCTGTATGTGGTGTTTAAGAAAATCAGCATATTACCTAATAAAATATGAAAGGTTGGTTAGTATGGAAAAAATAGTTACAGTTATTATACCTTCTTTTAATAGAGCGAATATTATAAAAAAGACAATCCCAACATATTTACAAGATTATGTCAAAGAAATTATAGTGGTGAATGATTGTTCTACGGATGATACAGAAAAAGTCTTACATGAATTGCATAAAGAAGAACCTAGAATAAAATACCTAAAACAACCGGTTAACTTAAAGCAGCCTGCTGCTTTAAATCGAGCGTTAGCAGAGGATATTACAACTCCGTGGTTGTATTTTGGCGATGATGATAGTTGTTTATTGCCAGGGACAATAGGATTCCTGCTGGAAACTGCAGAACGCGAAAAAGCGGATATCGTAGGTGCCTGTGCACTATATGCCGATGAAAAAAAGGATATGGACGATTTGTCTGCTTTTATACGAAGAAAGGCTGAAATTATAACAAATTCTCAGCAGCTTGGTAACATATGCTATCCAGAGACGCTGAATTTTGCGAAAATATGTGATAAACCGATATCAGTACCAGTTTGTCATGCTTGTGCTTTGGTCAAGACAAGTCTGGCAAAGGCAGTGCGTTATGATACCGCATATAAAGGGAATGCTTATCGAGAGGAAACGGATTTTTTCCTCCGTGCGGCTGAGCAAGGGGCGAAAATTTTCTATGATTCTCGCGGAGTTCAGATAAATCTTCCAATGTCACTAATTGGACGGACCCCAACGATGCGTTCACGGTTGCGTTTTCATTATTATGATATTCGAAACACTTGTTTAATGTTATATCGTCATAACTGGTATTTGCGTAAGGAATATGGTTATCGACACAATCGCTACCTTATGTGTGCAGGTTATGTTTTGAGAAAGATGATTAGATTGTCAAGGAAATTTATAGGGATGAGGGGTGATTGACTTTGCAACGTAAAGCATATTTGGTATCTATGAATGGTATGGGGAATGTCGGTGGCATGGAACGTGTCGTTTTCTATCTTAATGAGGTACTAAGAGAACAGGGGTGGCAGGTAATCATCCTTGATAAAGATAGGATAAATGCTTATTGGTTGACGAAGCTTTTGCAGAAAGTTTTCGGTCGTGTATATGGCAGCCTTTATCCAATCCTTGCATCGTTATATCTAAAACAGTATAAAAAGCGGATAGATATTGTGATTGGAAATGGTTATTTGACTCCGTTTATCACAACTGATGTTTGTTTTTGTCATGGTACATTGGCAGGTTATACGGAGCATGTTAGAGCAAATGACAAAATTGGATGGGGATGGCGACTTATCTGTTATTTGGAAAAGTGTTCTATGCGCCGGGCGAAAAAAATAATAAGTGTTTCCCATAATGCAGCCAAAGAGTTACAAAAATATTATCAGGTAAAAATCAATAAAATCACTGTACTAAACAATTGTGTGGATGGTTCACGCTTTTTCCCGATTGAGCGCCAGTATAACTGTGGAAAAGTAAATGTTATTTTTTGTGGCCGCTTGGAAGCTGGAAAAGGATTGCGAAAATTACAACAACTTGCAAGCCTGATTGAAGGTACGGAAATACATTTGCATATTGCTTGTAATAATCCTGAAAATAGTGATAACTTTGATAATCTTGCTAATACACATATCAATGTTGGTCTAAATATAGATCAATTGAATGACTTTTATAATCAAGGGGATATTATGTATTTTCCCAGTATGTATGAAGGGTTTGAGATGGTTACTCCGGAAGCTTTATCGGCAGGGGTGCTGGTATTAGGGAATCCTGTAGGTGCGATTGGAGAATTAGCAGAGACTGGTTTTTATGGTGTAAGATTGCTGAATAATGATGATATTCTGATGCAAATTCGAGCGTTAGCAGCAGAAAATGAAGATTATATAGTGCGTAAAAAATTGCATGATGATATTAATGCAATTCTTGGAATTGATGTATACAAGAAAAAACTAGCAGAAATATTTGAGGTGCAGACATGAATTCGATGGTCACCATTATAGTGCCTGTATATAATGCAGAAAAGTATCTATGTAAATGTGTGGATTCGTTATTGTCGCAGACTCTTAAGCATGTAGAAATCATTTTGGTTGATGATGGGTCGACAGATTCTTCCGTGCAGATATGTGACAAATATGCAAGTGTGGATATGCGAGTGAAAGTTCTTCATCAACAGAATCAAGGTGTCAGTGTAGCTCGTAATAATGGAATAAAATTGGCTACAGGAGAGTATATTGGCTTTGTAGACGCTGATGACTATGTTGAAGTGGACATGTATGAGAAAATGCTGGAATCAATAGAAAAAAACAATGCAGATATTGTAATCTGTACTTTTATTGGTTCAGAACAACCGGTGTTTGAAAAAAAGTATAGAACACAGAAGGATTATTTAGTAGCTTTGCTCAAAGATGAATTTGGCATGGGGGGCTATCCTTGTAATAAACTGTATAAACGTTCATTATTAGATTTTTATCAGCCGTTTCCTATGAATATTTATTTAGCAGAGGATTTTGTTTTTAATGTTTCACTGGTGGTACGTCAGAAGGAGCTAAGTGCTATCTATTGTGGATTGCCACTTTACCACTATTGTCAACACGAAAATTCTGCTACTGGTGAATTTCATGTAAAGCAGCTTACATGGTTGAAGGCAGTGGAGAAGATTGATAATTTAGTACGCGGCGAAATGATAGCACCATATTTAGTGGATAAACTTTATTGTCATGCGAGTAGTGTGATGCTTTCGCATTGTGCGCATAGAAGTGATTTGGAAGAAGAATGTAAAATACTGAAAAAACATTATCGAAAACATATTTGCTGGCGTTATTTTTTAGATGGAACTGAAAATTGGCGTTGGAAATTGTATGGTTTAGTGGGAATGATGCCGCGATGCTTTTGTAATTGTTTATACAGCGTGCGGCAAATGGTAAGAGGTATTAAGAGAAAGTAAATGAATCAGCGAAGAGCAGGTGCAATTTTATCATACATAAATATGGGCGTTAATACGGTCGTAAATCTTCTGTATGTACCATTGCTGCTATATTATATAGGTCAAAATGAATATGGATTGTATAAATTGTTGGCATCGTTCATTGCTTATTTTGGTGTAATGGATTTTGGACTTAATGCCGCATTTATACGATTCTATACTCGTTATTTAACATTAAAAGATACTAGAAGAATGTCGATACTATTAGGGATGGCTTTTAGATTTTATTTGTTGATAATAGTATTGATTATACTGATTGGAACAGTTTTATTCATTCAGTTAGATGATTTTTTTTCTGGTGCATTATCTGCAAGCGAATTACAGGAAGCACATTATATATTTATTTTGCTCGTATGTAACATTGTATTCTCTTTTGGCAGCCAGATACATATAACAGCCCTTATTGCTCACGAGAGATTTGTCTTATTAAAAGGCAGCGCTTTGCTTAGAGTCGTTTTGCAGCCCTTACTGATTATATGTGTATTGCAATTTTATCAAAATGCGCTGGCGGTGGTTGCAATCCAAACTTTATTCAATCTTGCAAATACTTTGATTTATATATGGTATGCACGTAATCGGTTGAAAATTAAAGCTAAGTATAATGGAATCGATAAGGATATGCTGAAGGAAATGAAGAACCTTGCTCTTAGTGTTCTAGTGGTCTTTATTGTTGATCAGATATTTTGGCAGACAAATCAAATTGTATTAGGGATGTATACAGGAACAGCTACAGTAGCTGTATATGCAATTGCTTCCCAGATATATATGAATTACTATCAATTTTCAACGATAATACCTGGGATGATGGGGCCGAAAATTACGGCGATGGTAACATTAGATGCCACAGCAGAGGCTTTGTCGGAACAATTTATAAAAATTGGGCGATTACAATACATTATATTGTTAGGCGTAGTTAGCGGTTTTTATCTGTTTGGCAAAGAATTCATTTGTTTATGGGCAGGAGATTCATTTGTAGATGCTTATTGGATCGCATTGTTTATTATAGTTCCGTTTACTATAGATTTAGTACAGAACCTTGGCTTATCTATATTACAGGCACAAAATCGGTATGGTTTTCGTGCAGTAGTATATTGTTTTGCGGGATTAGTCAATTTGCTATTGGTTTTTATGATAGCAAAGGTATATGGGGGGATTGGTTGTGCTTTAGTGACAGGTACGGTTATGTTCATCAGTAATGGATTGATAATGAATATCTACTATGCTCGATATATTAATTTGAAGATTATACGTTTTTGGCTTGAGATAGGAAAAATTAGTTTGGCTGCTATTCCAGTTTTATTAATTGGGAATTTGCTTAATGTGTTTATGTACGAAGATAGCCTGTTAGTTTATGTTTTGAAATTGATATTATTTATGATCGTATATTATTGTATTATCTATAAATTAGCAATGAATTGTTATGAACGTGATTTATTTTCGATGGTTAGAGTAATGAGAAAATTACATATAATGGGGTGATTGTTTGCAGAAGTGCTTGTTTTTGAATAATGCGAGTTTGTCTAATGAGTCGCAATCTGGGGCCATTGTTTTATCGAAAGCATTCTTTGAATGCTTGCAGGAGATATATGGAATGGGGAATGCTGAGTACATAAATATATCCCCAAGTATGTTTTCTAGGTGGCAGTGGTTTAAAGGCGTTGTTAATGGGAATATACTTTCTATTGATAAAAGATGTGAAAATGAACTATTACAAAAAATTAAACGTGGAAAATATGATGTGGTTGTTCTAGGAACTTCCAATATGGGATTTTTGTCCAAAACGATAAAAAAGCAGTGCCCCAATTGTAAGATAGGAGTATTGTTCCATAATGTTGAGTATCAATATTTCCGAGAATTTGCTCGTGTTGAGGGAAAGCATAAATTGCCACTGGCATTTTTAGCAAAAAATAATGAGAAAATCGCATTGAAGTATGGGGATGTTCATTTTGTACTAAATTCAAGAGATGTAGCTTTATTACGTGAAATTTATGGATTTGATGGAGCTGTAACTAGCCTACCGATATGTCTAAAGGATAAATTTGCAGAAGATAAAATTGTCCATGATGGTTCTGGGAGAGTTGAAGCTTTATTCGTAGGATCAGATTTTTTTCCTAATCGTGAGGGAATGGATTGGTTTGTAGATAATGTTATGCCTCATGTTGATATAAACCTGAACATAGTAGGCAAAGGAATGGAAAAGTATAGGAAAAGATGGGAAAGAAATAATGTAAAAGTTTTAGGTACTGTGGATGACCTAAGCAAATATTATTATAGTGCTGATTTAGTAGTGGAGCCTATTTTTTCCGGTGGTGGAATGAAAACTAAGACAGCAGAAGCATTAATGTATGGAAAAATAATATTTGGTACACAGGAAGCATTTGAGGGATATGAAATGGAATATGGTCAAAATGCTGAACTGTGTATGACAGCACAAGAATTTATTAGTGTTATAAACAGATGGTCTTCTGAGAACAAATTTCAAAAAGTTAATGATATTTCGCGAACAATATTTGAAAAAAATTATTCAATCAAACAAATGGTTTGTAGAATTAACGATGCTTTGAGGTGACAATAATGCTATTTCATTTATTATTCAAATTATCAAGAAAGTATTATGTTTTTTATTGTATATTGCGCTGCTTTTTTCTTGCGATATCGGGATGAATGTTAAAATGGGCAACAATGTAAATTTTTCACATGATGCACTAGGTGTTGTAATTCATAATGATAGTAAAATTGGAAATAATGTATGGATAGAGCACCATGTATGTATAGGACAAAAAACAGCTAAGGTTGAAGCTCCTACAATAGAAGATGATTGTGTTATTGGAGCATATGCAATTATTTTAGGAAATGTACATATTGGAAAACGATGTGTTATTGGGGCTGGAAGTATTGTTACTCATGATATACCAGATAACACTATTTTTTATAATAGAAAAATTGATTGTTGTAAGACAAATTACAAAAAGACTGGTAATTATTAAAATAGATGTAGTTTGGAAGTGGGCGGAAATAGTGAAAGTAATTATTTTAGCAGGTGGCGGTGGTTCGCGTTTATTTCCTTTGTCTCGCAAATCATATCCCAAGCAATTTCTGAAGTTGGAAGATGAAATTTCGTTGCTTGTACATACGATACAGCGGTTCATGTCTTTTGTGTCAGCCAAAGATATTATCATTATTACCAATCAAAGATATCTGTATCATGTTCAGAATGAATTAAGCGAGTGTAATGCAGAGGCGGCACATATATTGCTGGAACCAGTGGCTCGCAATACTGCTCCGGCCATTGCCTTGGGAGCTGAGTATTGTCATTCTCAACTTGCGTGTAATGATGATGAGATATTATTGGTGGCGGCGTCTGATCATGTGATACGTCCTTTAGATCAATTTCAAAACTGTGTGCATATGGCCGAGAGTGCGGCAAAACTTGGCAGTCTGGTTACTTTTGGCATACCAGCCCAAAAGCCGGAGACTGGTTATGGCTATATAGAGACTGGAAAAAAACTTACAGGAGCGTTGCAGGTAACTTCTTTTAGAGAAAAACCAGATTTGCCTACAGCAAAAAAATATGTGGCTGCAGGTAATTATTACTGGAATTCTGGGATGTTTGCATTTTCTTTCGGAACTATAAAAAAAGAATTTGAACTATATCAGCCAGAAATTGCTTCGCAAATGGATAAAGGTTATGAGCATATGCTGACTAATTTTGCCGATTTGCCAGAGATATCTATTGATTATGCCGTAGCTGAGCGATCGCAAAATGTTTGTATGGTGGAACTTTCTTGCTACTGGAATGATATTGGCTCTTGGGATGCTATGTATGATATCTTACCAAAGGATGAAAATGGCAATGCAGTCAAGGGGGATGTATTGGCCCTTGACTGCAAGAATTCGCTGATCATGGGGCGTGACCGCTTGATTGCTGGTATCGGCCTTGATGATTTATTGCTGGTGGAGACAGATGATGTTATCGTAGTAGCGAAAAAGGGCGAATCACAGAAGGTAAAGAATGTGGTGGAAAAGCTAAAAGCGATGAATCGCAAGGAGGCTGTAGAGCATACCACGATTTTCCATGAGTGGGGCACGTCATCTATTATCGGTCAAGGGAAGAGCTACTGCATGAAAAAAGTCCGGGTAATGCCAGGCAAAAAGCTGGCATTACAGATGCACTATCATCGAACGGAGCATTGGGTAGTTTTGCGCGGTACGGCTGAAGTCGTGCGTGGGGAAGAGCGAATGTTCATTCATGAGGAAGAATCTGTATTCATTCCCCAGACCGTAAGGCATCAGCTGGCCAATCCGGGAAAGATTCCACTAGAATTGATTGAGATACAGAATGGAGCTTATATTAGTGAGGATGACATAGTACGGTTTGCGGATTTGGAATAAGGAAGGATTATATGAATTTTTGTGCAAAAGCTTTTGGAGCCTATGATATTCGGGGAATTTACCCTGAAACGATTAATGAAGAGATTGCCTATCGTATTGGCAGATTTTTTCCTGCATTGTTTGCGGCAAAGAAAGTGGTGGTCGGCAACGATATTCGCTTGTCTGGCCCTGCCTTAAAAGAAGCTTTGATAAAAGGCTTGTCGGAATCTGGCTGTGATGTCATTGATATCGGCCAGTGGGGC
>OCTW011485961.1_pt1 | contig 10394 bp, 7 predicted proteins | sample 1539671 | NCBI WGS metagenome assembly OCTW01 (sample SAMN02144230, study PRJEB22623) | gut metagenome | biome: sheep rumen | host: Ovis aries | place: New Zealand
TTGCGCATTCATTCCGATCCGGGCGCGCCTGCGGCACACCCGGCTATATTCTACGAATGAAACGCCTTCCAGGCGTGTCGATTCTATTGGCGATTTGCAATTCCCACCAAAATTGCACATTGCACATATTAAAATCGCGAAGGCCGTTAGGACTGAGCAAATCCGTTTGTAAAAAAAAATCACCCAAACCATCCCATCTCAACGAATCCCGCAACACCCAATGTTTTTGCATTCATAATTCCGAATTCCGAATTCCGAATTAAAACCATCGCACCATTTCATGCCTTTTCGCCTGCCCTGGGTATGAGATGATCATCTTTGGCAGGCCAAAAAAAAGGAAACTCCCATGAGCGAGAACGCTGAATTTCATGATTTTACAGGCGAAATTGTCACTGCAAAACTCGAAGATCTGCAAGAAAAGAAATGCATCGCATGCATGAACAATGGGGAGCGCATTCTCATTCCGCGCAATGAACTCGATGACAAATCCAAAGCAGGTGATACGCTTGAATTTTATATCGAAGGGATGGTCAAAGATGCCCTCTGGCTTGGATCAACTGCCAAAATTCCCCTGATGCGCCTTTGGCTCCATATCGACGAAGCCCGCAAGAATGAGACAAACCTCAATGCGACCGTCATTGCCAGCGAAGACAATGGTCTCATTTGCGATGTCGAATCACTGATGGGGTTTATTCCGTACCGCGAAATTGAAGAATCACCGTTGCCCCAGCTCGATGACTATATCGGCCAGACATTTGAAGTCCGTGTGCTCAAGTTTTCGGGGGCAGACGGAAAACTCATCGTCAGCCACCGTGCGGCCATAGCAGAGCAATTGCACAAAAATCGCGAAAAATTCCTCGTAGAACTGAAGCCCGATCAAATTTACGAAGGCACTGTCCGGCAAATTGTCGATTTTGGTGTCTTTGTCGACATCGGCTATGGCGTCGAAGGGCTCGTCCATCGCTCCAATCTGACATGGGGCAAAGAGGATCCGGCATGCCTCGTTGCGGTGGGCGACAAACTCAAAGTGATTGTTTTATCGGTCGAAACGGGCCGAATTGCCCTTGGTCACAAGCAACTCATCAAAGACAATTGGGCAGACGTCGTACAAACGCTCCATGTGGGTGACATTGTCGACGGCAAAGTGACGACATTTGCGAATTTCGGCGTTTTTGTACGCATCGCCGACCAGGTCGAAGGGCTCGTCCATAATTCAGAATTATCGTGGGATACGGCCGTTCGTCAGGCCCAGCAAATCCTCAAAGTGAACGACGAAGTGCGCGTCAAGATCCTGAGCATAGATACAGAAAAACGCAGGCTACAGCTGAGTTTGCGCCGTGTCGAAACGAATCCATGGCAGCGAGTTTTGGACGAATATCCTGCGGGTGCGCGCCTGAAAACCAAAGTGGTTGGGGTGGCAGATTTTGGCATTTTTGTCGATCTCGGACACGATTTGCGCGGCTTGATCCATAAAAATGATCTGCCCAAATTTGAGGATGACAATTTTGCCAATCATTATGCCGTCGGCGATGTAATCGAATGCGTGATGCTGAATGTCGATGTCGCCAAAGAACGCGCATCCCTGAGTGTCAAGCAGCTTGCGGGCGATCCCTATCAGAATTTTGTGGCCCAAAATCCCGTCGGAAAACGGTTCGAAGCTGAGATTAAACGCATCGTAAAATTCGGGGCATTTGCGGCAATAGGCGAAGTCGAAGGGCTGATACACATTTCGGAACTCTCGGAGAATCGCGTGGAAAATGTGGGATCTGTCGTCAAAGTGGGGCAAAAAGTCGAAGTCACTGTCGTCAGTCTGGATGTCCCCAAACGCAGGATTGGCCTGTCTTTGATTGCAGAACCGTTTGATCCGATCGAAGCGCCTGCCGAAGAGGAAGCAGCTCATGAAGAAACGCATGCAACCATGGCGGACATTTTCCCCGAGAGTTTGAAGAAATAGAATTTTTTTACTGTGTTGTTCAAGTGTAAATATACTTCTCAATTCAATCATTTGCGCCTACGCGGCGGGCGGTCAAAGGTGTCGCGCGACACCCTTGACAATCCCCGCGTCGTGGGACGGCGTTCGAGAGGCGCCGTTGGCGCTAACTCGAACGCCTTTCCCCCGAACCCCCTTGAACAATATCATAAGGTAAAAGCCGAACGTGAAACGACATCGTGTCGTACACGTTCGGACAGCCGACATCGTGTCGGCTGTATTTGAGGTCTTTGGAACTATCATCCCCAAAGTGACTACAAATTTAATTTACTATGAATCAAGTCAATCTCATTAGAATGTGACGTTCTAGTCCCTCACGCTTGTAAAGACGTTTCATAGAACGTCTCTCACGCCTGCATGTTTCAACAATAATAGGCGGTGCGTATTGGCTGCAAGCCAATAGCATCCGCATCCAAGGGCGCATTGGCCGCAGGCCAAAAGCCCGATGCCGTGCCGCATTGCGCACCGCGCAAAAGGCCGGCCCCATCCACACCTGGCAATCTGAATTTATGCTTAAAATCTGCGAAATTTTCCATTCCATACAGGGCGAGTCGTCCTTTGTTGGGCAGCCGTGTACGTTCGTTCGTTTGACAGGATGCAATCTGCGATGCGTCTGGTGCGATACGCAATATGCATACGAGGAAGGTCAAATGATGGCGATCGACGAGATATTGCGCGAGGTTGAGGCGATTGGCTGCAGGCTGGTCGAAATCACGGGTGGCGAGCCGATGTGCCAGGCCCCCGAAGTCTGCAACCTCATGTTGCGGTTAGTTGAACACGGCTATACGGTTCTTCTCGAAACGAACGGTTCGCGTTTGCTCGATATGGTCCCAGAACAGGTCCATCGAATCATCGATTTAAAACCGCCCAAGAGCATGACCGCGCACGACGAAAAAGTATGGCAAAGTTATTCAAAAACCTGGCGAAATACCGATGAAATCAAGTGTGTCGTCACCGACCGTGAAGATTTTGATTGGTGTTTGCAAAAACTTTCTGAATACCAATTGTTCGGACGTGTTATAATCCACTTCTCGCCAGTTTGGGGCAAACTCAGTCCCGAGGTTTTGGCGGAGTGGATTTGCGCATCAAAACTGCCGATTCGGCTGAATCTGCAAATTCAGAAAGTGATCTGGGACCCAGAAAAACGCGGCGTATAGCGGCTGATTTTTTCGAGGAAGCACATGGCGACAACGTTATCTAAAACATTTCGATTTGAAGCAGCCCACCGGCTGCCACACGTTCCCGAGGGGCACAAATGCGGTCGTCTGCATGGACACAGTTATCAGATCGACGTCATCGTTAAAGGTGATGTCAATCCTGCAACCGGCATGGTCATTGATTTTGCAGAAATCACGAAAGCCTGGGAACCCATGCACAAAGTGCTTGACCATTATTATCTGAATGAAATTGAAGGTCTCGAAAATCCGACCTCCGAAATTCTGGCGCAGTGGATTTACGTGCGCATGAAACGAGAACTTCCCTGTCTGTCTGCGATTTATGTTCATGAAACGTGCACATCGAGTGCTCGCTATGAAGAGGATTAAAAAATGAAAGATGTTGTCGCTGTGATATTGGCCGGTGGCCGCGGAAAACGCATGCATTCGATGCAGTGCAAAGCACTTCACAAAGTGGCGGACCGAACGATGCTCGACTGGACGCTGGATGCATGCCAGTTGGCGGGAATTGAGAATATTATCGTCGTGGTAAGTGCGCATTCGGACGATATTCGCCAGCATCTGGCCCGCGATGGTCATGCCTTAAACATTGACATTGCAGTCCAGAATGAACCGCTCGGAACGGCCGATGCTGCCGCAGCTGCCATGCCAAGAGTTCGCGAACTCAATACGCGTTATGCCGTGATTTTACCGGGTGATTTGCCCAACCTGCAGGCTTCGACGCTCAAAAAGATGATGCTAAAACGCGCTCAAAAACAGATTTTCTGTTTGACGGTCAATCGCGATGAACCGGCAGCCTACGGACGCGTCATCCGCAACGAAGACGGCACCGTTGCGCGCATCGTGGAGTTTAAGGACTGCACGCCGGAACAAATTTTCATCAAGGAAATCAACGTCGGTGTCTACAGCGTCCCGACGGCATTCCTCGAATCTGCTTTGCCGAGAATTTCGAATGACAATGCGGCCCACGAGTACTATCTCACCGACATGATAGAAATCGCGAACGAAGATGGCATGCCCGTCATTCCCGTGGTTGCCGAAGACCCGGGCGAGGTGATGGGCGTCAATACGCCGGACGAGCTCGCGACCGCTGAATCATGGCGCCGCAAATTGAGCCTGTAATTTTTGAGGGTATTTTTTTTTCGCGCGGCTATTGGCCTTTGGCCAATACGCCTGCGCCCGAATGCGGCTATCGCGGCCAGTAGCCACGATACGCCGCATTTTCGTGTTTTTTGCTTCGCTCCACCCATCCGTGGGTTACGCCTACCCGTGGGTTACGCTGCGCTCCACCCATCCGTGGGTTACGCCTACCCGTGGGTTTCACCCATCCGTGGGTTTCACCCACCCGTGGGTTACACTGCGCTCCACCCATCCGTGGGTTACGCCTACCCGTGGGTTTCACCCACGGTTAATTGCTACGGATGTATCGCCCCTACGGGGCGTACGGATCATTATGCATTCTGCATTCAGAATTATGCATTCAGAATTATGCATTTCATGATTCGCATTTTGTTGAGTTTTAGATCGCATCCATTTAGACTAGAATAGAGTTTTTGTTAAAAAAACTGTGATAAAAACACCCTTAACAATCAGTTCGCTCTATTCAGTTTTGCATTTCCCCAAAGTTGGGAATCGTGTTTTTACAGGCTAATCAGCCACTGACATCTTGGGAGGGACGTGTATGAAGAGTTCGATCAAAGTTATTCCTCTGGTCATTGCAGGCCTTTGGGCTGCATGCAATCTTTCGCCCGTGAGTGCCGAAGAATTCAATCTTGAGCAGATGGTACAGGCCGGCAAAAGGGTGAAGCAGGTCAAATCCCCGAAAGCGTATCAATTGTATCACGTAACTCCACAGGAAATCCCCAATTCGGATTTGGAATTTACGGGGCCTCTGTACATGAAATTAGCCGATGGTAAGGTACGGCAAATTGCAGATCATGTTGAAATTTCAAGGATTTCTCCCGATGGGAGAACATTTTTCACCAACCATGAACAAAAACTTTATATCGTCAATGATTCGGGAACTCCGGAACTCATCGCCGAGAATGTGAGTTCAAACTTCGCATTCGATAAAACAGGCAAACACATCCTGGTGTCTCGTCCGATAGATGTCGATATTTTAAAACTCGATTTAATCAGCAGAGATGGCAAGACCGTTCGAAACATTTTGCCGGAAGGCAACTATATCGCGCCAAGATTTACACCGGATGGCAAGCAAATCCTCTATGCATCGAGCGATACGGGCATCGTCTCGTGGTACATCGTCAATATCGATGGAACCAACAAACGTCAGTTGACCAATGTCGGCATGAAATCCGGCAGGATGACGGATGAGTTTGTGCCGATCATGAGTACATCAGACGATGCCGGTTTTATCGACGATACACACTTTAAATATAGAGAAGGGACGGACATCTGGGTTTTGGACATTACAACAGGCAAGGCATCTAAGATAAAGTAAAGGGGATGGGATATGAAGAAAAACATTTATATTTGGGCATTTATGGCCGCAATAACCCCATTTGCCTTTGCGAATGGGGCTTCTGCACAGGATATGGTTTTGGAACGTTTTCCGCTCGATCTTTCGAGCTGCAAGGGGGCGACGGTATCGGCACACTTTGCTCACGGCGGCAATGATTATCACTGTGGAACGAGAACCTATAGCGGCCATAAGGGAACAGATTACCCACCAACCGGTGCTCCTTGCACAGTGGTTGCGGCAGCCCCGGGTGAAGTCGTCGCCACAGCTGATGGCAACTACGATGCTCAAAGTTCAGCAGACGCTTCAGTCAATGTATGCTGCGGCAATGGAGGATGCAGCTACGGCAATTATGTAAGAATCAAACAGGAAGACGGTTCGCATGTCGTCTATGCACACATGAAGAAAGGCTCCCTCCTGGTGGCAAAAGGCGACAAAGTCACCTGTGGTCAGCCACTTGGCATTCAGGCAAGTTCCGGATGTTCAACCGGAACCCATCTGCATTTTGACATCACGCCAGATTCGAACGGAAATAACCGCTACGATCCCTATGTCGGTTCCTGCGGTACACTCGATAAGACTCGATGGGTTTCACAGGGGGGGTATTGCTCAAGTTACAGTGATATCCAACTCCCGGCAGACACCTGCCAATGCAAACCCTCCTGCAATGGCAAGGCATGCGGCGATGATGGCTGCGGCGGACAATGCGGCACCTGCGCTCCCAACGAGACATGCAATGCCGGGGCGTGCCAATGTGTTCCCCAATGCGATGGCAAAGCATGCGGCGACGATGGATGCAGCGGACAATGCGGCACTTGCGGCCCCAACGAAACGTGTCATGAAGGCACATGTCGGTGTGTTCCCCAATGCGATGGGAAAGAATGCGGCGATGATGGATGTGGCGGGCAATGCGGCTCATGTACAGATGACCCCTCGTGCAGTGGCGATGCGTGCGCATCCGAAAAAATCTGCCTCAACAACAAGTGCGTCGAATGCGATACAACCGAAGCCGTTTGTGAGGGTAATACCGCGAAAAAATGTGTCGATAATTTCTATCAATATACAGAATGCACGGGCAAAGACACCTGCGTCGATGGGGAATGCGTCGAAACCCTCGAATGTCTTGAGACAGACGAACCCACTTGCGACGGCAACAACATCAAACGCTGCGTCGGTGGGCAGTATGAATTGACAGCATGCGGCAATGACCAGCAATGTATCGATGGCACATGTCAGGACAAGGTCGCCCCAGAAACGCCGTCCTCTCCCGATGATCCCACGCCGGGCGATGATCCCACGCCGGGCGATGATCCCACACCGGGCGATGAGCCTACGCCGGGCGCAGATTCCGATTCTCATGTATCCGTTCAATCTTCGGCTGACAGCAGCTGTTCTGCCAATTTACAGACGGGAGCCGGAAACTGTACACCTCTCTGGATGGTTCTTGCCGGTATGCTGAGTTTGCTTGGCATTCGCAGGAGACGTCGTTCATAATCATAGATTTGTGGTGCGCGCTTTGGCCTTTGGCCAATACGCCTGCGCGCAATGCGGCTATCGAGGCCAAAAGCCTCAATAGGCCGCATTTTTTTGTCTCTGTTTAACGCGTGTGGATGTTTTTTTCACAGATAACTTCCATCCTGGCTTAGAGCTTTGCGCTTTGAGTGATTAATCACTTCTCTAAGCTCCAAACTCCAGGCTCTAAGCTGACACATTATAAAACACATCGTCCCGCACTGCACGACTGTCCATTCGGACAAGCGCGATAGCATCCACCGCAATGCTCATGGTTGGTGTAGATATTCACATAATCATTACCGCACCAGGTATCGACATCATAGGGAGCGGAAAGACATTCGCCCCAATAACAGTACTGCCCGTTCGCACATCTGTGTCCGCAATAGCCGCAATGCTCAAAATCATTCCAGGGTGTGATATCCAAATCATTGCATGTGATCACGCTTGACTCAGTTTGCGTATACCTGACGCAGACACCATTGCTGCAAACAGCATCGATATCACACACATTCCCGCAGCCGCCGCAGTTGGCCGAATCAAAACTCGGGTTGACTTCGACGCCATCACAGAAAGTCCAGTAATCATCCCCTCCGCTTGTACAATACCCATCCTGGCAATAATCGCCATAATCACAAAGCAAATCACACCCACCGCAGTTATCCGAATCGCGGTTCGTATAAACGGTACGCCCATGACATGTCTGCGCATAGGAAGTCGATGTCCCACTATACTTACATACCCCTTTGGTACAGGTCTGATCTCCGGGACAGCTCAGATCACAACGGCCGCAGTTATCATTGGAGGAATACGGATAGACCGAAGTGCCATCACATTGAATGCTCGTCGAACTGTAAATGCTTTGAGAAACACATTGTCCCTGAGAACAGGCATAGCCAAAGTTACAAACGATATAACATCCGCCGCAGTGCTGCGAATCCCGATAGGGTTCGACCTCAACACCACCACACAGCGTTTTATCTGAATAAGAAACACTCGAAGTACATTTTCCCTGTTTGCAGAACTGATCATCATCGCACCAATTGCCGCAGCCGCCGCAGTTGTCCGAATCGTAATACGGATAAACCTCCAGGCCATCACATGTTATCGTCGTGCTCGAACTAAAAGATGAAGAAACGCATTTGCCATAGCTGCATTTTTTATTGGCTCCGCAAGCATTGTCGCACCCGCCGCAATGGGCTGAATCCGAGTAGACATCGACTGCACTGCCACCGCAATAAGTATAATAGGACCCATGGAGCACGGATGTACAATTGCCGTTGTAACAATATTCTCCGACATTGCACATAATACCGCAGCCACCGCAATTGTCTGAATCTATCTTTGCATTGGTCGATATACCATTGCAAATTAACGATGATAAATCGCCGGTATAACAGTTTCCATCATTGCAGTATTTGCCCGCACCGCAGGCATGATTGCACCCACCGCAATGGTTTGCATCGTAATAGGGATTCACCGATTCACCATTGCAGTAGGTAATCGTATCATATTTATTGGATGTACAATTTCCCTGATAACAATATTTACCGTTGCCGCATGATTTGCCGCAGCCACCGCAGTTATCCGAATCATAATAGGGATTGGTTTCTATACCATTGCAATAGGTATAGACATCCTGCTTTGTATTTGTACAATTTCCCTGATAACAATATCTGCCCAAACCGCATGATGTACCACATCCGCCGCAGTTGTCCGAATCATAATAAGGATTTACCTCGACGCCATCACACAAGGTGATTGTATTATATCGGGTAGATGTACAGCTTGCGTTGTAACAATAGGTTCCGACGGAACATTTATTATTGCAAGCGCCGCAGTTGTCCGAATCCATTTTAATTTGTGTGGATTCGCCGCTGCACAGCGTCGATATATCCGAACTGCTTAATGATGAACAATAGCCCTTCTTACATATTCTTTTGTCGCTGCACAGATTGTCACAGCCGCCGCAGTTTTCCGAATCCATATAGGGATTCACTTCGGTTCCATGACAAAGGGTCGTCGTATCGTATGCCGTGCCGACGCAGTTCCCCTGATAGCAGTACCGGTTAGCCCCGCATGCATTGCCACAGCTGCCGCAATTGTCCGAATCGATATAAGGCTCGACCGTATCGCCGTTGCAGGTGATTTGTGTACTGGCATTGAGCGTTTGTGCCACGCACGTTCCTTCATTGCAGACCGTGCCTTTGGAACACGTATTGCCGCAGCCACCGCAGTGAGCGGAATCCGAATAAGGCCTGACATCAGTGCCATTGCATGTGATTTCGGCACTTGACGTAAACTGACATACCCCCTTGGAACAGGTCTGTCCGTCGCCGCACCTGACATCGCAGCCACCGCAATGATCATCATTTGAATAAGGGTTGACCTCAATGCCGCTGCACAATGTGGCCGTATTGTACGGAATCGAAGTACAGCCCCCATGATAACAATATTTACCTGCTCCACAAGCATTGCCGCATGCACCGCAGTGCGACGAATCATAATAGGGATGCACAGTTTGACCGCTGCAAGTCATGGTCGAATCCGAAGTCAGTTTACATTCGCCCGAAACACAGTGTTTACCGTCGGTGCAGACGATGCCGCACCCGCCGCAGTTTTCGGCATGATAATAGGGGTTGACTTCGACACCATCACACAGTGTCGTCACATCGTGCAAAGCGGAGGTACATTGTCCCTGATAGCAGTATTGCCCCGTACCACATGCATGACCACACGCACCGCAGTTGTCCGAATCGATATAGGGCCGAACCGTCACACCTTCGCATACTATCTGGGTATTTGAGTTCATCGACTGCGAAACGCATCTCGAGGCACTGCACACGGTTCCCTTGCCACACAACTGACCACAACCGCCGCAGTGGGCCGAATCAGAATAGGGGCGGACGACAGTCCCGTTGCAGGTGATCTCTGAGGTCGGCGCATATTCACAGGATCCCATGCTACATACTTTGAGAGTATCACATCGATTCCCGCAGCCGCTGCAGTTGTCATCATCGGTATATGGATTCACTTCGACATCATGGCAAACCGTCGTCGTATCGTGTGCCGAAGAAGTACATGCCCCCTGGTAACAGTATCTGCCCGCACCGCAGTCATTGCCGCAACCACCGCAGTGCGACGAATCGTAGTAGGGATGCACCGTCTTGCCGTCGCAAGTGAGCGTAGAGGCAGCCGTGAGCTTACATCCACCGGAAATACAGAATTTACCATCACG
>OCTW011604939.1_pt1 | contig 10394 bp, 10 predicted proteins | sample 1539671 | NCBI WGS metagenome assembly OCTW01 (sample SAMN02144230, study PRJEB22623) | gut metagenome | biome: sheep rumen | host: Ovis aries | place: New Zealand
CAGTACAGGGACCAGATTGTGGCGGAGGAGATCCGGGAGCAGCTGGACAAATATATCGGGGAATGCAACCGGGAATCGGGACTGCATATTTTTGTCCGGTATGACGATCCGGAAGGATTTGATTCCCGGCTGGCCCACTACGGGAGCTTCCGGAATGTCCGGAACTATATTGTCCTTGCGGGGAAAAAGGATGAAGACTTTGAATACCGCTGCGGATATTACGGGGAGAAGATTGTCCTTTTTGCCCAGACGCTTGGGCTGAATACCTGCTGGGCAGCGCTGACCTTCAACAAGAGGAAGGTCAAAGAGCTGATTCCTGACGGAGAGACCCTGTGCATGGTCATTGCCCTGGGATACGGAGAGACCCAGGGGAACGCAAGGAAGAGCAAAACCCCGGAGGCAGTTGCGGAATCCGGAATGGAGCAGGACTGGTTCAAAAAAGGAATTGATGCGGCACTGAAAGCGCCGACGGCCGTCAACCAGCAGAAATTCACCTTCAGCCTGCGGGACGGTGAAGCCTTCATCCGGGTTAAGGGACTCGGTTCCTATACCCGGGTGGACCTGGGGATTGTTGCGTGCCATTTTGAGATCGCGTCCGGGAAAGCGGTGCAACATTAAGAAAGCTGTTCAGGCCTAATATACAGGGGGGTGTTTCAATGAATCTTCACATGAAAACACAGATTAACACAATGCTGACTTCGGCAGATGTTTTCCTCAAGACTCTGGAACTTGCCGCTACAAAGGACGATGGGGAAATAAGCGCGGAGGAGCGGAAAATCATCCGGAAAGCAAAAAAGGCGACAGAGAAATACAAGAAGATGTTGAATAAGATCAAGGATTGAGAACAACCCTGAAAAGAGGCATTTATGAATCATTGGAGCGGTGCAGTGACCGAATCAGAAGAGAAGTATATGAATGCGGAAGATAAGAAACGTGAACTCTTCCTCCGTCAGAAGGAATTGCTGGATACGTTCTTGGAGCATGGGGCGATCAGCAGGGCACAGTACAATAAATCCCTGGGAGACCTGACTGTAAAGATGGGAATGGAAGAAGGAGAAAGAAAAAGATGTTCCGGATGAGTTTCAGCAGGAGAAATCCCATTGTTACTTATATCATTCTGGGATTGAATGTGATCGGACTGATTTACGAGTTCAGCGTCGGACAGACCAGAGCCGTTTATACCTACGGCATGTATGAGGGAGCACTGCAGGACGGTGAATACCTCCGGCTGGTTGTCAGTGCCTTCCTGCATTTCGGGTTTTATCATTTTGCCAGCAATATGATCTGCCTTGTCATCTATGGCTTCAGCCTGGAGAACGAGATCGGTTCCGTGAAATATGCAGTGATCTATGCAGTGGCTGTCCTTGGCTCCGCGCTGCTCATCAACTTCACCGGAGGCAACGGAATCCACGCGGGAGCCAGCGGGGCGATCTGGGGACTCATGGCCGCAACGCTGGTTTATAACATGACCCACAACATGAATCCGTACTACGCCCTGCGGGGAATTGTGATCAACCTGATCTACAGCTTCAGCGCGCGAGTAAGCTGGCAGGGGCATATCGGCGGAGGCATTGCCGGCCTGGCGGCAGCGCTGGTTCTCTTCCGGGTGTTCCGTCCCGGAAACCGGAGGACACCTCTGTATTGAAAAGACGAGAATTGATGCTTGGCCGATGCTGTAGGAAAGTCTTGATCTATGAGGACAATAAGAGATGATGGATAGTATTGAAGTTAGAAAAGGACTCGAAGAGCTTGAACCACTAGAAGAGTTTAAGAGAAATCCATGTGAATATACATTGTTTCGCATAAGTAAGCACAAGCATACACCCGAAATGTTAGAGGCGATTTTTAATAACCCGCGCCCTGATGAAAGAGGTCTTTTGCTTTTAAGGATCGTATCAAAACGATTGATAAACAGAGATGTCTGTGAAAAAGCAATTCTTCGAAATCCCCAAAATATTCGTATCGTTCCTGATGAGTATTGTGATGAAAATTTATATAGATTTATGGTTGACCATCACATTTCATTGTACTACGTTTCAATAAATAGTAGAACGAAAGGAATGTGCGAAAAAGCGGTAAAGCGGGAGTGGACTGAACTGGAATATGTTCCTCTAAAGCTGAAAACAAAGAAGCTATGCCAATGTGCACTTGACCAAAACTTGGCCGCTGTTAGGTTTTTCCCAACAAGATTTATAACTCCGGAATTGGCAACAGAAGCAATTCAAAAATCTGATTATATTGTGGATCAATTAAAACACACTTCAAATCAATGGCCAATCTCCTTTATACCGCCTGAAATTCTAACAGAAGAGATGGTAGAGCTTTCGCTTTCCTTGTTTCCTGAAAGTATAAAAGGTTTACCGGAAACACATATGAACAGGAAAAGGGCTATTTCAGTACTGGAACGCGATGGCATGCTGCTAAAATATATCCCCAAAGAATTTCTGCATCGCAAAACGGTAATTAAAGCAGCAATAACACAAAATCCAATGGCTTTAAGTTATGTGCCGGAAAAGGAGAAGACACGCGAATTATGTGACAGTGTCTTTGCCCGTATCCAAAGCGATGAAGAATTTTATGATTCTATCTTTCCGGAAGAATACAGGGAAGAGTATAAGAGCAAATATGAAAAAGCGCATCCGCTATTCCTAACGCAACCGGTTAAACCGTTTGAAATAATTGAGAAGGCGGAAGAAACAAATATCATACAGGAAAATCAATCCTCTATAAGTGTTTATAACGTTTCCTTAACAGAAACAAGTTTAGCACATCGAGTATATTATGTATCAGATTTACATCTTGAGCATCAGCTGGATTTGGTTAATAAACCGCTCAGTCTTATTATGAAATTAATCGAGGACAAGATACAGGAATTGATAAAACAGGTACCTGATAAGGAATGCACTTTGCTTATTGCAGGGGATGTTTCAGATGACATCCGATTAATGCAGTTGTTTTGTCATGAACTGGTTCATCAATGGAATGGACAAATTATTGTTGTTCTTGGAAATCATGAGTTGTGGGATGAGCATTGTGAATTCACGGATTCAGTGGATACAATTATTGGGAACTATAAAGAATCTTGCAAAAGAAGAAATCTGTCAATATTGGAAAACGAATTACTGCTGAATTATAAGGGTGTGAAATGGGCGACCTTATCTGAGACAGAGATATTAGAATCAACTACGGAAGAACTAAAACGGATATGTAACAAATCACTTTTTCTTGTATTGGGCGGAATAGGTTTCTCAGGTTGCAATCCTTTATACAACGCGAATATGGGATTGTATAGGGACAAACTAACTCGTGAAGAAGAAAAATCAAGATCAGACAGATTTAGGAAAATCCATGATAAATTGTTATCGTGCATAAGTGACACACGACTAATCGTATTGACACACACGCCGCCAGAAGACTGGACAATATCTGGCACTCTTTGCCCAAACTGGATTTATGTAAGCGGTCATACTCATCATAATCGCTTCCAGTTCAATGAAAATGAATCGTGTATTATCGCTGATAACCAAATTGGGTATAAACGTCGAAAATGGATCTTAAAAAGTTTTGAGTATGAAAGACTCATGCGATATGATCCATTGGCTTATTTGCCGGATGGAATTCATGAAATAACTGCAGAACAGTACAAAGATTACAATCGATGTTCCGGCATTTCAATGTATGACTTTAAACGTCCTGGAAAGATTTATGCCCTAAAGAGAAGTGGCATATATATGTTTGTCTATGAAAATCGCAAGATTGATATTCTTGCCGGGGGTGGCTTAAGAACCGCTGACCACACAAAACAGTATTATTATGATAACATGCCCCTTTATGTATCACAGATAAAGAAGCTTTTTACTCCCTACTATCATGCCCTGTCGCAGATTTCGGATGGTGTAAGACAAATTGGCGGAAAAGGTATAATTCATGGGAGTATCGTTGATATTGATTTTTACAATCATCTGTTTTTAGACCCCTTCGATGGGAAAGTGAAACCTTATTTTGCTTTGGATATGGTGAATAAGGAGTTTTACAACGATATATTTCAAATGATCGAGCAATCTCCATTCATGTATGACAGAGAATTGTATTTGCGCCGTTTGAGTGAAGAGGAAAACAAATTATCGAAATTGCTACCATCGGGGAAAGAAACCACTTTGGCGAAAGTTCCTGAAATAGTTCTAGATACAGAGATGTATGAACCGTCCAGACAGATGCGAGCAATACAATATGTGTTGGAACAGAACGTTATACGTATATGGCGGGATGCAATATTGACATATCATATACCTGATGAGGACTTATATGTTATGAAAATTGGGAACTAGATAATATAGAGGAGAAAACATGGTCGGAAAATACAAGGTGATTACCCTGTGCGGGAGTACCCGCTTCAGGGATGCTTTCCTGGAGGCACAGAAACGGCTGACGCTGGAGGGGAATATCGTCATCAGTGTCGGGCTGTTCGGACATTCCGGGGATGAAGAGGTATGGAAGCCCGGAACAAAAGAGATGCTGGACGATATGCACAAGCGGAAAATCGATATGGCGGATGAGATCTATGTGATCAATGTCGGCGGATATATCGGGGAAAGCACGCGGTCGGAAATTGAATATGCCGGGTCGACGGGGAAAGGGATCCGCTATCTGGAAGAAGAACGGTAAAAACCATATGAAAAGCGGGATCGATTGAGTAGGAATACCTACTTAATCATTGAGTGGGAAAACGGAAATCTTTTGACATTCCATCTGAAATCTTTAAGCCTGGTTTAAGCAATCAATGGGATATGAATCAAAAGGCACGAATAAGGGACATAGATTATCTGGACTTGATAGTTGAACTGCCATGAAAGAGCGTACGGAGTTGGATCAGATGTGTGTGCAGCCGGAATTGTCCGGGAAACTGATGATGGGTTGTTATGTTGTATCCAGGGTTTGGGAAGAGAAGCACGGCTGGATGGATAATGAAGAGAAATGAGAGTCAGGAGAATATATGTTACAGGATGAAGCAGTCCGGAGTGCAGAGATCTATCTGGATTACCTGATTGAGCATAAGGATGAGGGACTTGGAATGGTCAGGGCCCAGGTGCGGAGTGTGCAGAGCTCTTTGCTGGGTGGGGAAATGCTGCTGTTCACAGATCGCGTGATGCGTTCTGCGGAAGGCCTCGTCATACGCATTGGCGGAACGGTTTATGAGAATTCGGATCAGGAGGAATATTTCAAAGTCCTGAGCGTTTCCCGCCGTAAAGTCCTGATTGCTCCCAAAGAGGAACTGGCAGCACATATTGAAGCCAGTATAAGCAGTAAAGAACCGGTTATATTGGAGACGGATCTGACGTTTCTGGTTAAACGGGTCTTGCATTGGTATGAGAAACATGGGGATAAGGTGAGACTGCCTTCGAAACAGCCGGTCTGTGCCTTGGATCCGGATAATCCGATCTCTTTGAGTGAAAATCAATATAATTGCGCCAGGCTGGCAATGACTACGCCTTTGTCCTATATCTGGGGTGCGCCTGGTACGGGGAAGACCAAACATGTCTTGACGTCCTGTGTTCTCAGCTATATTCGTGCAGGGAAGAAGGTTATTCTGGTTGCGCCGACTAATAATGCCCTGGAACAGAGTTTGAGCGGCTTGCTGCGTGCGTTATCACTGGAAGCAAGCATGGATCCGGTGGGTAAGATTATTCGCTTAGGAGTACCAGGAGATGCATTCCGGAGAGTCTGGCCGTCCATCTGTGAGGAAGGTGCAATGGAATGGCTGAAGATGGACATCAGAGAAAAGATTGATGCATTGGACAATCGGATCCGGGAAATTGATGAAATCCTTTCCGGGAAACGGGATGCTTCAGCAAATGAGTTAATCGCTTCCGGAAGCATCGAAACGCTGAAAACAGAAAAGAAAAGGTGTATCAGCAGGAAAAACGATTTACTTATCAAAAACCGAAAGCTTAATGAAAACAGGAATATTGCTCCGATGCTGAATGAATTCAGTGTGGTGGCTGCGACGGTTGATTCCTGCCTGTTCCGTATTCAGCCGGACGGGGCTTTCGAACCAGATCATATATTCCTGGATGAAGCAGGGTTCTGTAACGTCATTAAGGGTATGACGCTTCTGGGCTTTGGGAAGCCTCTGACATTATTGGGAGATCATATGCAGCTGCCGCCGGTTTTTGAAGGAGAGAACGATCTGCTTCAGGATCCGGAGAAGAAGCTGGCACGTCTGTGGAAGATCTCTTCCCTGTATTTGGAAGATGCAGTTGTCTGTGGGAGCCTGGAATCTTTCTGCGCGTACGATCCGGTAAAGCCGCCGCGGTTTGAACGGATGTTTAAGGATAATTTGGTCGAGACTTATCGATTTGGGTCAGAGCTTGCTCAAATCCTGGCAAAGAGGATATATGGCCCGCAGTTCAACAGTAAATCAATCAATGAGACGAAGATTGTGTTTATCAATGCACCGAAAAAACCCGAAGACAAAGAAAAAGATGGAGACGGTAAGCATCGCCGCATCAGCCATAGTGAGGCAAAATGTGCCCGGGCACTGATTGAGGCAAATATGAATCGGGTCGGAGTGACGATGGGAATCATTACGCCGTATCGGAAACAACGGCGCTTGCTTTCGGAAACAATGGATCGGCTATATAAGAAATACAAGCGTGAAGAAGAGGATATGGAGGATGATATTGTAACAGTTCACCAGTCCCAGGGTCGGGAATGGGATATCCTTCTGTTCAGTATAACGGATGCATTCGATGAGATGTATTTTACAAATTCCCGGGACATGAATGCGCTGAAGCTGATTAATACCGCAGTCAGTCGCGCCAGGAAGATGCTGGTATTGATTGGGGACGCGGAAGACTGGAAGGGAAAAAACGGTCAAATGATTTCGGAACTATTTGCTATAGGAACAGAAATATCTGAGAACGAAAATATTGTGGAGAAGGTTCTGGGAAAGAGCGGAACCGATATGACGGCGCCATGGCTGGAGAACTATGGAAGTTTGTATATGGCCGCAGCAATAGAAGGCGAATAATTCAAAGTTGAATTGCGGATTAAGAATCTTCGCGCAAAACAGAAGGACTGATCCGGAAACCTGTCCGGAAGTATAAGGGTGCCATTTCAAATCATCAGAAGCGAAATCATTGAAGCCAAAGCGGATGATATTGTAAACGCGGCAAATCCGTATCCGGTCATTGCAACGGGTCAGACAGTGCCGTCTGTCATGCAGCCACTCCCCGGTGAATGACACGGAAGCGGTCGTTTTGTCGCCCGGCAAACGACCATTTCTTTTTTTCGCTCGTTTATACTGATGCTGCCAAAGGCGAAGGAGGTCATGAAAGACGGACGCTCCCGCAGAGAAAGAGTATGGACAGGCGTTTATACGCCGGAAAGGAAGAAACCATGAGAACAATCCGCATAACGGGAAAAGGACAGATCAGGGTGCATCCGGACAGGACCCGGATTACGATGACGCTGAAGGGGCTTTCCCGGGACTATTCAGAAACCCTCCGGAGATCCTCGGAGGATACGGAAAAACTGAAGAAGGTCCTGGAGCCTTTCGGATTCCGGCCTACCGACCTGAAAACCCTGAAGTTTGATATTGATACGGAACATGAGAGCTACCAGGAAAAGGGCACCTGGAAAAAGCGCTTTATCGGTTATCAATTTGAGCATACGGTGAAGGTGGAATTTGAATCGGACAATGACCGGCTGGGCAGGGTACTGTATGCGCTTGCGCATTGCGCGCTCCATCCGGAATTCCGGATCAGCTACTTTGTGGGAGACCCGGAAGCTTCGAAGAATGAACTGCTGGGAAAGGCAGTGGCGGACGCAAAGGAAAAAGCATCCGTGCTGACCGCTGCTGCGGGGGTTGCGCTCCAGGATATCCAGTCTATTGATTATTCCTGGAGGGAGATCGACTTTGAGTACCAGCCCATGGGAAAAGCGATGTTCATGGAGAACGGCTCGGTCGGAGGCGCTCCGGCCGGCCGTTATGATATGGACCTGGAACCGGATGATATTGAGGTCTCGGACACGGTGACGGTGGTCTGGGAGATCTGCTGAAATTGATCTGTATATCGGCGGAGGCATTGCCGGCCTGGCGGCAGCGCTGGTTCTCTTCCGGGTGTTCCGTCCCGGAAACCGGAGGATTGGTCACTTGAAAAAGTAAGTGCCGGTGGGGAGCGGAGCGAGTGAAACGAGCGACGCGAAACACAGGAAGTAAAAGATGCAAATGTTTCAGAAGGGATTGAACAGGAGCAGAAGCGCTGATATGATCAAAGTGCCACATGAGGGTATGGGCAACGCTGGAGAGCGACCCAAAGCGTAGTGTGGGGCTATGAGGGGAGTAACACCAAGTTGGTGTTGCTCTTTTTTGCTGAGATCGGGATAGAAGGTTACTCCCTGAATAGCCAACGAGAAAACTCCGGGGGCCCGGGGGGCGGAGCCTCCGGTGGAGAGAGCATTGTTTGTTCTGCTCCAGTGCCATACAATAACAGGGCTTCAGCAGTGGAGGAGGTGGCAGAGCAGAAGGAACAGGCAATGGCAAAAAACTACAAGCATATGAATCTGGATGAGCGGATCGGAATCCAGACTGGACTTAAGGAAGGAAAAAGTTTTAAGGAGATCGGTGAAGCAATAGGACGAGACGCTTCGACTGTAGCCAAAGAGGTTAAGGGACATCTCATGGTAAAAGAAACCGGCACAAAGTCCAGACCGCATAATCCCTGCAAAAAGCGTAGGACCTGTGGTCACGAGATGGATGTATGTAAAGAATGTACTTGCAATCCTTGGGCTAATCGAAGCGGACTGTGCGCTTTATGTCCGAAAGAATGCTACAAGCACTGTCCGGATTTTGAGGAGGAAATTTGCACCAAACTGCTTAAGCCGCCGTATGTATGTAATGGGTGTAACCTCAGAACCTGTACGCTTCAAAAGAAGGTATATGACGCCAAAGAGGCACAGAAAGAGTACGAGCAGTTTCGGAGCGAAAGCCGTCAGGGGATCAGTCTGGATACTGACGAATTGAAACGAATTGACGATATTATCACTCCGTTGGTAAAGAATGGACAGTCGATTCACCATGTTTGCGCAAACAATACGGACGTGATCATGTTGGATGAGAGAACCATCTACAATTACGTGGACGCCGGGCTTTTGAGCATCTACAACATTGACCTGCCGCGCAAGGTTCGTTACAGAAAGCGGAAGGTCAAAAAACATGTACGAGTGGATAAGCACTGTCATGAAGGGAGAACCTATGAGGATTATCTAAAATATATGGAAGAGCATCCTGACATCGCTGCTGTACAGATGGATTCTGTTGAAGGAAAAAAGGACAGCACAAAGGTTCTTCTGACCCTGTACTTTATCGAAGCAGGCTTTATGCTGGCTTTTCTCCGGGAAGCGAATACAGCCCGTTCTATAACAGACATTTTCAACCATTTGGACAAGCTTCTGGGAAGGGAAACCTTTAAAAAGATGTTCCCCGTTATTTTGACTGATAGGGGAAGTGAATTTACAGATCCGTTTTCCATTGAGTGCAATAAGGAAGATGGCGAGATTCGTACTCGGGTATTCTACTGCGATCCTCAGCGGTCGGACCAGAAGGGCGGTTGTGAAGTCACTCACGAAATGATCCGCAGGGTTCTGCCCAAGGGAACTTCATTCGCATTTCTGACCCAGGAAAAAGTTGACCTGATGATGAATCATATTAATTCCTATACAAGAAAGAAGCTGAACGACCGGTCAGCACACCAGCTGTTCAGCTTCCTCTATGGCAGTGATGTGGCTGAGAAGCTCCACTCTCGTCCCATTAAGGCTGCCGAGATCAATTTGACTCCGGAACTGTTGAAGTAATAAGCATTTTCGCTCTGCCGCCTTCAACCGCATAGGGCTTGCTTTCAGGGGTGGAAGTTCCTCTTGTGAAAAACCAACGCGAACGACGACCTCTGTTTGCTGTGCGCAAAAGCGCACCCGGAATCTGATCCTGGATGTATCCTAACATGCTGCGAACCTTGATTTCAATAGGTTTGTAAAAGTAACTTCCAGTGGATCCAAAGTTTGCAATACTAAGTCCATTTTTCGCAAGATTAAATTCCACCAAATAAAAAAAATCCAGCGCTTACTTCTGCAAAAAAGCAATGCGCTGGCACTTACTCTTGCAAACTGGAACTTCGAATTTCAATTGACCCAAACCGGAGGATTGGAGGGTAACTTTTTGCAAAAATGCGTTTTTGCGCCTTTTTTTTCATTGAAAAAATGTCATTATATTATATAATGTCATTGAAAAAATGTTTTTCAATCATTGGAGGGCTGGCTCGTGTTAAGAAGAAAGGCAGAAAACGCAATCAATAAATGGATTGATTACTCAGTAAGCGCACTCCTGGTCAGCGGTG
>OCTW011576849.1_pt1 | contig 10393 bp, 7 predicted proteins | sample 1539671 | NCBI WGS metagenome assembly OCTW01 (sample SAMN02144230, study PRJEB22623) | gut metagenome | biome: sheep rumen | host: Ovis aries | place: New Zealand
CAATAAAGAAAGGAATGAGAGTATGGAGAATAATGTTAATGTGGTTGTTGAAAAGAAAAAAGGGAGTCTTTTATGGTTGTGGATATTACTAGGATGTCTAGGTATGGTAGTAGTAGGAGTAATAGTATTTGTATTACTACTAGTACTTGGATTTGTTAGTTTTAATAGGAGTAAGACAATAAAAGCAGTAGCAAAAGAAGATAAATTTATTGTAGTTGTTGATAAGGCTGTAAAAGATGGAAGTTTAAATAGTGAATTAAAAAATGCATCTATTGGAATAAAAGATGGAGATACAATTAAGTTTGTAGGTATGGATATTGATAATGATAGTAAAAGAGACTTAGTTGGTTATTATGATAATAATATTATTGTTGTTGATGTTGATACTAAAGATGAAAATATTGATTTAAAAGAAGTTTATGCTAATGTTAAGGATGAAGCTAGTTTACAATATGCTTATTCTATTGAAAAAGATAAAAATGTATGGACTTATGAGACAAAAGATGGGGAACATTTTGTTAAAGAAGATGTTAATAAAGTAATTACTAATGATGAGTTTGATAAGAATTATTATATTATTAAAGATTTAGAAGATGTAGAACTTAATAATATATTTGATGATTCAGTAGATTTTAATTATGGTGAAGAGACTATTGATAAAGATGGTTTAAAAGATTCTATGTTTGATAATGATGAGATTGTAAAAGATTCTAATATGAGTCAAGAAGAGATTAAGAATAAAGCAATTGAACATAAAAATGAAATAGTTAAGAAAGAAGAAGCTGCTAAAAAAGCAGAGGAAACTAAAAAAGAGCAAAATACTACTACTAATAATAATAGTAGTTCAAGTAATAGTGGATTAATGAGTCAAGCTCAAGCTGATAATATTATTAAAAAGAAATATGGTCTTGATAATAATATGAGGGCTAATGCTGGGTCATTTGATTTAGCTTTTGTATCTTTAGGTTTAGTAACTTATCAAGGAGATAATCAAAAATATTATATGTATAATTCGTATAATGTATTGGAAACACATAGATCATTTAATGGTTCATTTATCGTAAATGCTGCAACTGGTAAGATTAGATATATTACTTACAATGGTGGTTCTATTCCAAGTAATGGTTTAATACCTGCTAATTCTGGAGATCAAGATGTTTAAAATAAATGTTGTCAAAAAATTTAAAGTGTGATATATTATACCTTGTAAAAACAAGTGCGAAAGACGGAAATATTTGAAGATTCAAAGAGAGTTCTCGTTGGGTGGAAAGAGAATAATTAGTATGATATTTCGGATCACTTTCAAGTGTGGTTTATGGATAAGATAAATCCGGTTGCGCGTTATAGCATTGAGATAAGTTAATACTTATAAATTAAGGTGGTACCACGAGCTTTTCGTCCTTAGGATGAGGCTCGTTTTTTTATTATAGGAGGGAATATGTTACTTAATGTTTTATTACTTATTGTGGGGTTCGTCATATTAATAAAAGGTGCAGATTTATTTGTAGATGGAGCAAGTGGAGTTGCTGGTAACTTTAAAATTAGTAAGATGTTAATTGGGCTTACGATTGTATCATTTGGTACTAGTGCACCAGAGTTTGCTGTTAGTGTTAAATCTTTGCTTAGTGGTAGTGGAGACATAGTGCTAGGTAATGTCATAGGTAGTAATATACTTAATATATTATTAATACTAGGATGTAGTGCATTAGTTCATAGTTTAACTGTTAAGAATAATACAGTTAAAAAGGAATTGCCAATTACAATGTTAATTACTTGCTTATTTGCAGTACTATTATCAGATTCAATATTTGATAAAGGAATGATAAATCAGTTTACTAGAAGTGATGGCGTAGTACTAATATTATTCTTTGCAGTATTCTTATATTATTTAATTAAGATGGCAAGAAATAAAGTAGAGGATGAAAAAGATGAAGATATTATCTCTATGAAGAAAGCTATTATTTTTACTATTATTGGACTTGTTGGAATAGTACTTGGAAGTAATTTTGTAGTAGACAGTGCTAGCTTTATTGCTAAAGAGATAGGAGTTAGTGAGAGAATGATATCTCTTACAATTATTGCTTTAGGTACTAGTTTGCCTGAGTTAGTTACTTCTGTTACTGCTACTATGAAAGGTGAATATGATATTGCTATTGGTAATGTTGTAGGTAGTAATATATTTAATATAGGAATAGTAATTGGAGTACCTGTTGCACTTTTAGGTGGAATTGGTAATATTGCTTTTAGTTATATTGATTTAATAGTAATGGTTGCTAGTGCAATAATAATATTTGTCTTTTCTTTTGATGATTATAAGATTACTAGAAAAGAAGGAGTTATGTTATTGCTATTATTCATAACTTATTATGGATATGTAATTTTAGTATAGGAGGGTGTTTTATGAAATTTAAGAAATTAGATAATAAGAGTATCGATAAGGTAGAAGCTAAAATTGTTAAAGATTGGAAAAAGATGGATATACTTAAAAGAAGTATAGAAACTAGAGAAGGTAATGAAAACTTTGTATTTTATGATGGACCAATTTATGCAAATGCTAAACCAGGAATTCATCATGTATTTGCTAAAACAATTAAAGATGCTTTTTGTAAATATAAAACTATGCAAGGATATAGAGTATTAAGAAAAATAGGACTTGATACTCATGGATTACCAATAGAAGTTAATGTTGAGAAAAAACTTGGATTTAAGAATAAGAGTGATATTGAAAAGTTTGGTATCGAAAACTTCTGTCGTGAATGTAATAATGAAACTGCTACTAATATAGATGAAGTTAAGAAAGTGACTGATATGATGGGTCAATTTATTGATCAAGAGAATCCATATGTTACTTGTAGTAATGAATATATTGAATCTGAGTGGTGGATTATTAAAGAGATGGAAAAGAAGGGCTTATTATACTATGGTAATAAAGTATTATGGTATTGTCCTAGATGTGGTACTGAATTATCTGCTAATGAAGTTAGTCAAGGATATGAAGAGGACTCAGTTAACTCATTAATCTTACCATTTAAGAAAAAGGGAGAAGATGTTTATTTCTTAGTATGGACTACTACTCCTTGGACATTAATTGCTAATGTCGGACTTTGTGTTAATCCAAGTCTTGAATATAACTTAGTTGAATCTATGGGATATAAGTTTATTATTGCTAATAGTTTACTTGAAAAAGTATTAGGTGAAGATGCTAAGATATTAGAAACATATAAAGGTACTGATTTAGTTGGTATGGAATATGAACAATTAATGCCTTTTGTAGAAGTTGAAGGTGATGCTTTTAAAGTAATTGCTGATAATTATGTTACTGCTGATGATGGTACTGGTATAGTTCATATTGCTCCAGCTTATGGTCAAGATGATAATAGAGTATGTAGAGAAAATGGTATTGGATTTGTTAATCCAGTTGGACCAGATGGTTGCTATACTGAAGGGCCATGGAAAGGTAGACTTGTTACTGATAAAGAGTTAGAACTTGATATTATTAAATGGTTAAAAGGTGAAGATAAGTTATTTAAGAAAGTTAAAATGGTTCACGATTATCCACATTGTTGGAGATGTAAGAGTCCACTTATCTCTTATCCTAAACCAGCTTGGTATGTTGAAACTACAGCTTATAAAGATAAAATAATAAAAGCAAATAATAAAATTCATTGGTATCCAGAATATGTTGGTGAAAAAAGATTTGCTAACTGGTTAGATAATATGGTTGATTGGGGAATTTCAAGAAATAGATATTGGGGTTGTCCAATGCCAATTTGGGAATGTGAATGTGGTCATAGAGAAGTAATTGGCTCACTTGATGAATTACAAGAAAAAGTTGTAGAAGATGTTGATGTTCATAAGATTGAATTACATAGACCATATGTAGATGACTTGCATTTAAAATGTTCTGAATGTGGTAAGAAAATGACTCGTGTTACTGATGTTATGGATGTTTGGTTCGATAGTGGAGCTATGCCTTATGCTCAATGGCATTATCCATTTGAAAATAAAGAGAAGTTTGAAGATCAATTTCCAGCAGATTTTATTGCTGAAGGAGTAGACCAAACACGTGGATGGTTCTATGTATTATTAGTAATATCAACTATTATTTCAGGAGAATCTAGTTTTAAAAATGTTGTTGTTAATGACATGATGTTAGATAAAAATGGTAAGAAGATGAGTAAGTCAACTGGTAATATTATAGATCCAGTTGAGATAATGAAGAAATATGGAGCAGATACTATTAGATTCTATATGTTATATGTATCTCCAGTATGGACTCCACTTCGATTTAGTGAAGATGGTGTAAAAGAAGTTTATTCTAAATATACATCTACACTTAAGAATGCATATTCATTCTTTGAAATGTATGCTAATGCTGATAAAGTAGATCCAAGAGGATATGATATTCCTGTTAAAGATAGAGATTTAATAGATAGATGGTTGATTTCTAAATTAAATAAATTAGTTCGTGATGTTAACTTAGCTTATTCTGAATATGATTTAAATAAAGTTACTAAGTTAATAGTACCATTCTTAAATGATGATTTATCTAACTGGTATATTAGAAGTAATAGAAGAAGATTCTGGGATTCTGAACTTACTGAAAGTAAAAAATGTGTATATTTAACAATGTATGAAGCATTATGTACATTATGTAAGTTATGTGCACCACTTACTCCATTCTTAACTGAAGAAATCTATAAGAATTTAACTGGAGAAGAATCTGTTCATTTAGCTGATTTCCCAGTTGAGAATACTGATTATATTGATGAAGCAGTAGAAGAGAGAATGGATTTAGTTAGAGATGTATGTAGTTTAGGTAGATTTGCTAGAGAAGAAGTAAATATTAAAGTTAGACAACCAATTAGTTATTTAATGTTACCTAAGAGTGATGAAGTAATTATTGGTGATTTACTTCCAGTAATACTTGAAGAGTTAAATGTAAAAGAAGTTAGATTTATGGAAGATATGACTGAGTATCTTGAGTATATTGTTAAGCCTAACTTTAAAGTATTAGGAAAAGAATTAGGACCTAAAATTAAAGAATTACAAAATGTACTTAGTAAATTAACAAGTAAAGAGATTGCGACTATATCTGAAGATAAATTAGTTGTTAAATTAGCTGGAGAAGACTTTGAATTAAATAATGATAATGTATTAATTTCATTAAAACAAAAAGAAGGTTTTGCTTCAGCAAGTAATCAACGTACTTGTGTAGTTATTGATACTGAATTAACTGATGAATTAATATTAGAGGGACTTGCTCGTGAGTTTGTAAGAAAAGTACAAAGTCTAAGAAAAGATGCTGACTTTGTTATAACTGATCATATTAAAGTTTATTATCATGGTACTGAAAAAGTAGATGAGATGTTAGATAAGTATTATGATTATGTTATGGGAGAAGTACTTGGTGATGAATTAATTAAAGATGATAGTATAAAAGAAGAATATGATTTAAATGATGAGAAAGCTTCTATAAAAGTAGAGAGAATTTAATTCTCTCTTTTTTTATTTTTTAGTTTATAGTAAAATAAGATAGAGGGGATGTAAATGGAGACTAAGAAAAAGATTGCTATGTGGTCTGGTTTAATATTAGTATTTTTAGTACCAATATGTTTATTTTTATATAATAAATTTGTAGATAAACCTAGTGAGATACTAACTACTATTAATAATGGTGGTAGTGGTGTTATATTAGTCGTAGATGTTAATTGTGATACTTGTGGGGAAGTAGGAGATATTTTAAAAGATAATAATGTGGAGTATTATGAATTAGAAAAATTTAATACTGAGGAATTTAGTAATGTTATGAGATTAATAGATTTAGATAGTCGTTATGTAAAAGCTCCTAGTTTAATTACTATAGTAGATGGAAAGGTATATAGTTACTTATTAGAAATCGATAATAAGGCTGAATTATTAGCATTTATTAAAAATTATCATTTAGGAGAGACGGAGTGATAAAATGAGTAGAATGGTTGCACTTGTAACAGGTGGTAATAGAGGTATTGGAAAAGCCTGTTGTTTAGATTTTGCTAAGGCTGGAGTAGATGTAGTTATTAATTATTGCCATCATAAAGAAGAAGCTGAAGCTTTAGCAAAAGAAATAAATGAAAATTGTAAAGTAGAAGTATTAACTATTAAATGTGATGTTTCTAAAGAAGAAGAAGTAGAAGAAATGATTAATATTATTATGGATAAGTTTGGTGGTATAGATATACTTGTCAATAATGCTGGAGTTGCTAGAGACAGCTTACTTATGGATAAATCAGTAAAAGAATTTAAGAGAGTACTTGATGTTAATTTATTAGGTACTTATTTAGTCAGTAAGTATGTTGGTAAGATTATGATGTCACAAAAGAAAGGTAAAATAATAAATATTAGTAGTACTAATGCTATTGATACTTATTATCCTGAAAGTTGTGATTATGATGCTTCTAAAGCAGGAGTTATTTCTTTAACTCATAATTTTGCTCGTGAGTTAGCTCCTAATATTACAGTTAATTGTATATGCCCTGGATGGGTAAAAACAGATATGAATAAAGAATTAACTGTTGAGCAAGTTAATAAAGAAAAAAGAAGGATATTACTAGAGAGATTTGCTGATGCTAAAGAGATAAGTCAAGTTGTTATGTTTTTAGCAAGTTCTAAAGCTAGTTATATAAATGATTCTATTATTAGAGTAGATGGTGGAAAATACAACGATTAGGGAGGAACAAAATGTATAAAGAATTGGGAATTAGTGATGAAGTAGTAGAATTAGTTAATAAGAGTGAAGAAAAATGTTTAGAAGAATTTAAAAAGATAGAGGAAGCTGAAGAGTTTAATACTTTAAAAGTTTTAAAAGCTTTTAAACAAAATAGAGTAAATGAATCATGTTTTAATAGTACTACTGGATATGGTTATAATGATTATGGTAGAGAGGTAATTGAAAAAGTATTTAGAGATGTACTTGGAGCTGAGGATGCTTTAGTTAGAAGTCAATTTATTTCTGGATCTCATGCTCTTACAGTATGTTTATTTGCTTTACTTAGACCAAATGATTTATTGTTAAGTATTAGTGGAAAACCATATGATACTTTAGATGAAGTTATTGGTATTAAAGATAATAAATCTTCTTTAATGAGTTATGGAGTTAAGTATGATCAAATTGATTTAGTTAATGATGATTTTGATTATGATAAGATAGAAGAATATTTAAAAAATAATAAAGTAAAGGTAATTGAAATACAAAGAAGCAAAGGATATTCTACTAGACGTAGTATTGATTTAAGTAAAGTAGGTAAAGTTATTAAATTAATTAAAAGTATAGATAGTGATGTTATAGTAATGGTAGATAATTGCTATTGTGAATTTGTTAGTGAAGCAGAGCCACTTAGTGTTGGAGCTGATGTTATAGTTGGTTCTTTAATTAAGAATCTAGGTGGTGGTATTGCTCCTAATGGGGCATATATAGCTGGTCGACATGATTTAGTTGATTTATGTGGAGAGAGATTAACATTACCTGGTGAAGGTAGAGAAGTTGGTCCTACACTTGGTATTAATAAAAGTATTTTACAAGGAATTTATATGGCACCTAGTGTTGTTGCTAGTGCGTTAAAGACAGCTATTTTAACTGCTAAGGTATTAGAAGATTTAGGTTATGAAGTAGAACCTAAATATAATGAGGATAGAGTAGATATAGTACAAAATATTATATTTAGAGATCCTAATAAGTTAGTGGAATTTACCAGAGGTATTCAAATGGGTTCTGCAATAGATTCTGATGCTATTGTAGAGGCATGGGATATGCCGGGATATGATGATAAAGTTGTTATGGCAAGTGGTTCTTTTACACAAGGTAGTTCAATTGAACTTTCATGTGATGGACCAATGAGAGAACCTTATATTGCTTATATGCAGGGAGCGCTTACATATCCTTATGGTAAATTAGGATTGATGAGCGCAGTCCAAAGAATATTAAAGAATGGAGGAGAATAGAATATGTATAATTCAGGATATTATGGAGATTATGGTGCTTATAATAGTGGAGTAGGAGCTTTATTTGGTGGAATGTTTGCTGCATTAATAATCTTTTGGATTGTTATGATGATAATTTGTATTGGATTTGCAGTAATTAAAATAATTGGTCAATGGAAAATGTTTACTAAAGCTAAAGAAGAAGGATGGAAAGCAATTATTCCAGTATATAATCAAATTACATTATGTAATATAGTAGGAATTACTCCTTGGTGGATTTTAATTGTATTTTGTCTTTCACTATTATCAATGATTCCTTTCTTAGGAATAATATTTAGTTTAGTAGAAATGGCTGCTGCAGTTTACTTTGTTATTATACTTAATGTTAGTGTAGCAAGAAGTTATGGTAAAAGTGATACTTTTGCAGTAGGTCTAATTTTACTTTCACCAGTTTTCTATTTTATACTTGGTATTAGTAAAACAGATGAATTTGTTGGAGCTAAACCTATGGATGATCCTGTATGGGAATGGTTAAAGAAAACATTTAATGGTGGAACTGGTGCTAGTACACCTGCAGCTAATACTACTATTGCAAGTGAGGCAAAAGTAGAAGAGGTTAAGACAGTTAAATGTTCTGAATGTGGAGCAGATGTTCCAGAAAAGACAAAATTTTGTCCAGAATGTGGAAAAGAAATGAAAGGAAAGAAGTAATCTTTCCTTTTTTCTTATAAAAATGCTTGAAAAATAAGTGAACATTTGTTATAATTCTATTTGTCAGCAAGTTATGTCTGCGTAGCTCAGCTGGATAGAGCAATCGCCTTCTAAGCGATCGGTCAGGCGTTCGAGTCGCCTCGCGGACACCATTATGTAAGAAAAGACACTTAGTGTCTTTTTTTGTGTGTAAAGTAGCTAGTAAAAATTATATTATTTAGTAATTATCATGTTATAATATGTTTAGGATAGGTGATTAATATGAATGGTATTAAAAATTTACATGTATTTAAAGAAAAAATTGTTCCAATAGCACTTGCTGCTACTCTTTCATTATCTTTATCAGCTTGTGGTGGTAAAGTAGAGATGCAATCTGTTGATATGGGTGATTTAATGGCTATAGAAGAAGTTCAAGGAGCAACTATCATTGATGATATGATTGCTAGAGGTGAATTACAATATGATGAGGATTTAAATATTATACAAGCCGCTGATCAATTAGATAGATATATGAGAATAGTTGAGATGACAGATGGTATTGATTTTACTGGAGTAGATTCATTAGAACCATTAAGTGATGAAGCATATCAACAAACTCTTAATATGAGTAAAGAAGAAATAGAAGCATTAATTGAACTTTCTAAATATAAAGGTGATGATGTAGTTGCACTTGAAGCTAAATTGACTGCTTTAAAAAAATTAAACTATTTACATAATTATTGTAGAGATTGGGTTTATAGTAATGGCGATAATATTTGTACAAGAATTATGATTGTTGCGGTTAAAGGTAGTGTTGCCGATGAATTTGATAGAACTGATTTTGCTGGTATTACAATTCCTGAAAGACATAATTTTGGAGGAGAACCTGATTCTTATTCAGTTAAAGTTGATGGTGAGGTATACATAGTACCAACAGGTGAAGGAGAAATTTGGAATACAATCAATTATATTTATGAATTACAAAGTGCAGATTTAAGTGATGGTGATCAAGAAAATAGATTTGCTACTTACGATAAAGCTATTAATTATGCTAAAACAACAATTGCTGCTGGAAGTAATGTTAAGAACAATAAATTAGTAGCTCAATATGATGCTGATTATATAGAAGGAAATTTTGTTAGATAATTTCCTTTTTTTTTGTGATTATTTTTAAATTATTGCGAATAATATAATAGGAAGTGATAAGAATAGTTACATGAAAGTTGTTTTGCAAGATGGAATTAAAGACTGTGGTATTTGTTCTTTACTAAGTATTATTCGATTTTATGGGGGAGATGTATCGAAGGAGTATTTAAGAGAAATTACTAATACTACAAAAGATGGAGTTTCTTTTTATCAATTAATAGAAGCTAGTAAATTGCTTGGATTGGATGCTATCGGCATGAATGGAGATATAACGAAAATACAAGAAAATAACTTACCTTGCATAGCACATATTATTGTAAACAAAAATTATAAGCATTTTGTAGTTATATATAAAATAGATAATAAGAAAAAGTTAGTTACACTTATGGATCCTGCTAAAGGTAAAAAAGTTATTTCTTTTAGTGAATTTAATTTACTTAGTAGTGGTAATTTTATTTTCTTTACAAAAGTTAAAAATTTACCAATACTAAAAAAAAGAAATATTATTTTTAAACAAGTTAATAAGTTTATAAAAAAATATAGATTAATATTGTCATTACTCATACTTCTAATTATTAATTATTTCGTTTTGAATATC
>OCTW011579552.1_pt1 | contig 10392 bp, 8 predicted proteins | sample 1539671 | NCBI WGS metagenome assembly OCTW01 (sample SAMN02144230, study PRJEB22623) | gut metagenome | biome: sheep rumen | host: Ovis aries | place: New Zealand
CTTCACTACTACTAGATTTGCCTTCTTCACTTGAACTAGAGTTTTCAACAATGCTTGAAGATTCTTCTGGTTCGGAACTTTGTGGTTTGGAAGTAGTTGAATTACCACCACAAGCACTAAGAAGCAAACTTAGCGAAAGAATTGCTGTTAAGAAAGTAAATTTTCCCTTATTTTTCATAAGATTCCCTCTCTTGCATTATGCATTATGTGAGTGTACAAACACCCGTTGTCACTTGCATTATAATTCGTGTCTAGTAATGTATTGAAGAAAAAATTAATAAACTTTACACATTTTTTTGTAAACATTTTAAAAAGTTTACTAAAATTAATAAACATACTTTACTATGTACAGTTTAAATTTTAGCCGAGTTTTTAGTGATTTTTATAGTAAACAACTTAAATAAAAAGCTAGAATTAATGTAATAAAAACGTATTTGTTTACGAAAAGTTACGGAAGTTTACTACGATGTTGGTATATGATGTATGTGTATGAAAAATATATTTAAATTTTTACTTTTATCCCCTATTGCTTTATCAAGCGTAGGATGTAGCAAAACATTAAAGCCGGTTGATGTAGTTGTTATCTCTGGTCAATCAAACGCAGTTGGCTGCACTCATTCTGACTGTATTGAAAGATCGTTAGGTTATGACAAACTCGAAGAATATATGACCGGTTATGAAGGCATTCAAATTTCTTACGATTGTTGGACCAAAGATGTTCTTCCTGATGGCAAGGCATCTTACTATTCACAAAACAAACGCCAAGATGGCAAGTTCTTTAAAGTCATGTTAGGTCAAGGTAATTCAGAAGCCACATTTGGTCCTGAAATTGGTATTGCGGAAGCAATGCACGAAAAATATGCGGGCAAATTGTTCCTTATCAAATACGCCTGTGGCGCTTCTAACTTAAAAGATGACTGGGCACAAAGAAATTCCCCAATGTATAACAGATTTGTGACATTTGTGAAGAAACAAATGGATAATCTCAAATCAATGGGATATAAACCAACCATCAAAGCATTCTGTTGGATGCAAGGTGAAGGTGATTCATATGTTGGCTATTATGACAAGTACTATGAAAACTTACAAACCTTCGTTGGCAATCTAAGATCTGATTTAAAAGAATTGTCTGGCGATAAAGATTTCCCATTTATCGATGCTGGTATCAATAACTCACCACAATGGGAATACTATAGACAAGTAAACGAGGCCAAAAAACAATTCGCAGATGATAGTGAGAACAATTTCTATATCGATACTATTGCAGCGGGTATGCATACAAACAAAGAACCATTCAATAATGTTGATACCGCTCACTACGATACAGAATCGCAGGTGCAATTAGGTCACTTATTCGCTGAAGCATTCGAGCCATTCTTAGAAAAGCCTGAAGCTACAACAAAGTAACAAAAAAGCCACGAATTCAATACACGTGGCTTTTATTTTGCTTTGATTTAATTATTTGGCTTTGCCTTGGTTAGCAACAGCTTCCATTTGTTTTCTTAATTCTTCTTCGTCCATTAAATAGTAATGGTTGATGGCTTTCATGTTGTCATCGAATTCATAAACAAGTGGTACACCAGTTGGGATGTTAACACCGACGATTTCAGAATCAGCCATATTGTCGAAGTATTTAACTAAGGCTCTTAAGGAGTTACCGTGGGCAACGATAAGAACTCTCTTACCGGCTTCCATTTCTGGTTTGATGACTTCTTCGAAATATGGAACTGCTCTTTTAACTGTTAATTCTAATGATTCGTTTAATGGTAAATCTTTTGGATCAACATCTCTGAATTGCGCTTGCAAAGCTGGGTTACGTGGATCATCTTTTTCAAGAGCTGGAGGTGGGCAGTCATAGCTTCTTCTCCAAATCTTGACTTGTTCTTCACCATATTTAGCAGCTGTTTCTGCTTTGTTTAAACCTTGAAGAGCACCATAGTGACGTTCATTTAATCTCCAGGATTTATAAACTGGTAACCATTCTCTATCTAATTCAAATAAGACGTTATTCATTGTATGAATAGCTCTTTTTAAAAGTGAGGTATGAACGACATCAAAGTCATAACCTTTTTCTTTTAATGTTCTACCAGCGCGGTGTGCTTCTTCGACACCTTTTTCACTTAATTCAACATCGGTCCAACCTGTGAATAAATTCAATTTATTCCATTCGGATTCACCATGTCTAATTAATACTAATTTATGCATGTTATATTCTCCTTTTTAATCCTGCTACATTATACTTGTAACCTTTATATAAATAAAGTTTAATCTAATAAATTGTTCTCAACGATAATGTCAGCGTAGGCCATACCAAGCTTGAACATATCTCTAGCCCAGTAATGTTGTCCACCAACCGCACCGTGATCAACACCAGAGGCACTTTCATTAACTTGTAATTTCATGCCACCTTCATATTGCCATGAAGAATTGATAACAAAGTTCATATCGCTTTCTTCACTGAATTCCTTCTTGGCGTTGTTTAAAACTTTAATTGTGCCAACGTTAACATTTGATGGTAAAGAGGCGGAATTACTATCGCCTTTATCAAAAATATAGCAATCGATGAAAGCGATATTATTACCATCTTCTTCAGGTGCGTAACTAGCAAAATCGTTTCTAAATTGAGACACGAGTGCGCTCAAATTGTCTTTATAGGTACTACCATTATTCGCATCGTTTTCACCTTGGTGCCATAAAAGACCCTTAATAGTTGGCTTACGACCTTCTTTTTCTTCAATGAGTCTCAAATTGTTATTGAGGAACTTAACTAAACGGTTTTTATATAGACCACTATCGGAATTAATATTCCAGTTACCAGTAATGCTGCTACCACCATAAGCGGCTTTTACAAAGTAAATTGGTTCATCTTCAGTAGCGTAGTCCCTTAAGACATAAGCCGCACCAACTTCAGGACCAAATTGATCGTGTTTACTACCGGCACCCATACCTAACTTAGTTGGTAAAAATTTACCAGCGATAGGCTCTTCTTCATTCGAACCATGAATTTCATTTTGATTAAATGCTGGTCCAACGAAGTAACTAGTTTGTACTTCTGGGATACCTTCATAGCAATCATCGGCGTCATTGATATTTAATTCTTCAAGAGCATCTGCTAAATAGTGCTTACCATCGCCATCATCAAATTGGGTATTACCTTCCATATTGGATTGACCCGCTAATACGAAGACATTAATTGGTTTTTCAATTTCTTCTTCACTACCATTATTTCCACCACCACATGAGCATAAGCAAAGAAGTGGCAAAGTTAACAAAACAAGCGCTTTTTTCATACAAATATTCCTCTTTTTAATCATTCTAACATATGGAACGTTAACATTTTCATTTTTGTTTAAAAATGTTTGTTTTTATACAAAACGTTGAAGATTAACCCCAATGTTTTTAAAATAGATGTGATATGGAAAAGTTAATATTAAGCATCATTACATTATTAGTTGGCGCTGCCGTATTCATCGTTGGTATGAATATGATGTCTTCGGGTTTAAAAAAATCCACAGGACGTGGCGTTAAAAGATTATTTAAAAGAATTCAAAGCAATCGTTTCGCTGGTTTTGGAATAGGTACCGCTGTGACAGCATTAATTCAAAGCAGTGCCGCAACCGGTGTCATGGTTATCGGTTTTATCAGCGCTGGCGTGATGACAGTATTCCAAGGCGTTAGCATTATTTTAGGTGCTTATGTTGGCACCACCGCTACTGGTTTACTCGCCTCATTATCATCTGTTTCAATTTCTAAATACTTTGTGATTCTCGCTGTCATCGGCGTTATTTTAATGTTCTTTAAGAAGGAAATTATTAAAAACATTGGTGAGCTTTTAGCGGGTTTAGGTATCTTATTCTTTGGTTTAAACACCATGAGCGGCGCCATCATGGGCAACGAAGATCTAGTGAACGCCATTAAGTCATTCTTTGCCGCAGTTGATTTCCCATTATTATTACTATTAATTGGTGCATTAATTACCGCATTATTACAATCTAGCTCGGCCTCAATTGGTATTACGGTGGCTATGGTTAGCACTGAAGCGCTTGAATTCCATGATGCAATTTATATCGTTTTAGGCGCGACAATCGGTACCGTCATTACTCTTTTGATCGCCACTATTGGTAGTAATGTTAATGCTAAACGTACAGGCGTGATTGTCTTGATTATCAGAATTGTTTCCGCTCTTGTCGCTTTAGCCATCTATTGGCCATTATCTACATATATCGATAAAGGTTTGTTGACTATGTTCGGCAATAATGCTGCTTTAGCGGTTGCGATGTTCCACGTTTTCTACAATATTATTTTCATGGCTATCGCATTGCAATTCATCTCACCGTTAGAAAAATTAGCGGCCAAACTTATCAAAGATAAAGAAGAAGAGAAGATGAAACACGCTCTTAAGTATATCGATAACCACTTATTGAACACTCCAACAATCGCTATGATGCAGGTTAAAAGAGAAATCATTAATATGATGCATCTTTCACAAGATAACTTAAAATTAGGCTTTAATCGCATGATTAGTCAAGATCCTTCTAACGATAAAGAGTTAGTGGAAACAGAAGATAAGATTGACTATATCAATAATAAGATTACTTCCTTCTTAATTGATTTAACTCATACCGCTTCTGAAAGTGACGAAAAAAAGATTGGTTCATTCTTCCACGTTGTTAATGATATCGAACGTATTGGTGACCATGCTTATAACTTTTATGAATCATCATTAAAGATGGTTGAAAACGATCTTAAATTCTCTGAAACCGCAGTTAAAGAATTCCAAGAAATGTTTGATATTATTAATCAAATGTTTGACTTGTCATTCACTATCTTCCATGACCAAACAGTTACTAACTTAAAGAAATTACATGAATTAGAAGATAAGACAGATGATTTAAAGAATAAACTCAGTACCGCTCACTACGAAAGAATTCAAAAGAATATGTGTAAGATGGAAAATTCTCCATTCTACACCACCCTTGTTAGTGAGTTAGAAAGAGTCGCTGACCACTTAGTTAATATTGGTTATTCCATTGTTAACCCAGTTGGTGATGATGAATTTGAAGTAAAGAACGCATAAGAAAAAGGACTTGGTTGAAATGAAACCAAATCCTTTTTTTAATGTTTGTTTTGATTATGCGTTAGGAATGAATCTGAATGTGTTCATTTGTGGAACAGCTGTTAAACACTTAATTGTGATTGTGTTATCACCTTGAGCAAGTGTGGCTTCGCCAAGATAGTAATTGTTGAATGAAAAACCACTGACTTCACCACTTAATGTGAGTTTAACACCATTAACGCTGAATTCCATACATGTCGCTAAATCGTCTTTAACAGTTGAACCATAACCACCAGAAGCTCTACTCTTCATGATTAAGGTGTAAGATCCTGCGGTTTGAGCTTGGAATGTAATGGTAGCGACAGCATCAACATCCATCTTTTCAATGAAGTGTTTGTGATCACCTTGGATATTTTGTGAATCTCTGTGTGTGACACCTTCACCTTGGACTTCTTCAACGCCGACGACAAATGCGTTTTCATTAGCGGTAACTGTGACTGGAACTTTAATTGTTTCATAACCATCTTTAGAAACGGAAATGTTGGCTTCACCAGCACCAACGCCTCTGACCAAACCATTAGCATCAACGACTGCAACAGCAGCGTTAGAAGATCTGTAAGATAAACCTTCCATTGAGCTTGTGATTTGAGCGGTTTTACCTTCAGCAATTGCTAAGCTTGTTTCATTAACAACGACTTTTTCTTTTGCTTCTGGTTGAATGAGCGCAATTGTTGTCGCACTAGCGGCATAGATGTTTAAATCATCAAGATATGGACTGCCTCCTAAGAAGTCGACTTCCACTGCGTTTTTAGCTTTGAGGTCTTGTTCGCCTAATGATAATTCATAAATTGGATAGGCTTCACCACCAGTATAAGCACCGGAGAATGTCACTGGGCTGCCATTGAATTTAATAGTAAAGACTGCGGTTAAATCGTTGTAGCTAGAACGACTTAACATAGTCATTGTGACTTCAGCTTTAACTTCAGCACTAGAAGAGAATGATAAGGTCTCTTTGCAGCCTTCAGCAAAGTGGGCAATACATTTACCATCGGACGCCGATTCTTTTTCATAGATTGGCGTTTCATAGGTGGTGTTATAGCCAGCCCAATCACCAGTTGGAGAATAGTGATCCGCGTCTTCGAAGTGCAATGTCGCTGTTGGAGCAGGTCTTGTAACTGAAATGTCTACCGTACCTGGATTAAAGCCATCTTTAGAGGCTGTAATTGTTGCAGTACCGAAATTGACACCAGTAACTACACCATTTTCAACTGTGGCAACATTTGTGTCACTTGACGTCCAAGTAACACCTTCTTTGTTGGCGGTAAGTGTCACTGTTTGTCCCTTAACGACGGAATTTGCAGATGCAGTAACTTCAATTTTTTCCAAATCAACTTTAATAGTGATTGAACCTGAACGATAACCGTCCTTGGAAGCAGTAATTGATGCGCTACCAACAGCAACAGATGTGACTAAACCATTAGCGTCAACTGTTGCGACGTCTGTTTTAGAAGATTCCCATGTTACTCCTTCAACAGATGATTTTAATTGAACTTTTTGCCCAAGAATCAAAGAAGAGCTACCGCCTTCAGCGACGGAAACATTAATTCTCTCTTGTCTTGAACTTACTTGGCTGTTATTACCGCCACCACCACCGCCACAAGCTGAAACGCCGAAGCAGACTAACGCGGAGAAAACAACCATTTGAAAAAATGTTCTACCTTTTTTCATGTGTATCCCTTTCCTTTAGAATGTTTTACCTTGCAAAACAAATACACGATGTGCTTATTTTGCATTCAAAACCTTTCTTTATTCTCATTATAGTAGAATAATAATGATATGAAAAAGCATTTTTTATTAGTGTCTATCATTTTGATAGTAATAGGAGTTGCATGCTTTATTGCCTTTGAAGCGGTCGGCGTAAAGATACTAGAAGACCCCTTAGCAAACAAGTTTTTATGTGGCTTTATTTCTAGATTTTCTTTAAGTCTTTTGTTTGGCTGGCTTTTGTTCTTTTATGGTGGTAAAAGTTTCATAACTTGTGACAAAACTTCACTAAGAGGAATGGTTTGGGCTCTACCATGCTTTATGGTAGCATTTGTAAATTTCCCTTATACAGCGCTTATAAATGGCACCGCATCAGTGGATAGAATGGGCTTAATTGGCTTATATGCTTTATATATTTTAGGTATTGCTTTATTAGAAGAAATTGTCTTCCGAGGCATCATTATCGTCATCCTTAGAGACCATTTAAGATTCAAAAAACATGCGCCTTTATTTATCACAATCATATCCGCTTCTATATTCTCTTTATTCCATTTAACAAACCTAATTGGAGGAGCTGATATTGGTTACACCTTGCTCCAATGTGTCTATACATTTTTAATCGGCGCAATGTTAACGGTCACCATGCTTAAATTAAGTAACATATGGCTTTGTTTTGTGATTCACGCCATATTCGACTTTGGTGGTTTAATGATTATCTATATCGGTTCAGGTAATCCATGGGATACAGTGTTCTGGATTTTGACAATCGTTAGTGGTCTCTTGTGTGCTGGTCACATCATATACAGTTTGATAAAATTAGAGAGAAATTATGTGTCCTGAAATTAATATATTTGGTCTTGCTATTGATATGTATACCGTGTGGTTCATTATCGGAATCATCGCGTGTTTAGCATACACAATTATCGCGATGCGCATTACTGGATATTCAAGAACGGCTAGAGACACTATTATCATTATTGGCATATTCGCGATTATTATTGGTCTTTTATTCGCGATGTTGTTCCAAGCTTTCTACAACCTCATAAATGATCCAAGCCAAGGCTTTAAATTTGATGGAGGTATGACATTCCTCGGTGGTTTAATTGGAGGCGTTATCGCTTTCTTAGGACTTTATTTCTTATATGTATATGTCATCAATCCAAGATTAAAAGAAGGTAGTTTCTTTAAATCAGATATGAATAAAGGTGTTTGGTTTTTAGTGAGAATCGCTCCAATATCCATTACCATTGCCCATGGTTTTGGAAGAATTGGTTGCTTATTTGCAGGATGCTGCCATGGTCACGAAACACATGAGTGGTATGGAGTATATAGCCATAACGCTGGCACCACTGTCGTGCCAACACAATTATATGAGGCTATTTTCTTATTTGTTTTATCCGCAGTATTAATCGTTTTATTGTTTAAATTCAAATCAAAAGATACGATGGCCATCTACTTAGTTAGTTATGGCATTTGGAGATTTATTATCGAATATTTCCGTGATGATTATCGTGGTTCGTTTATTCCAGGCTTATCACCTTCTCAGTTCTGGTCAATATTCATGGTGATAGGTGGAATTGCTTTCTTCTTTATATATCGCTACTTTGATAAGAAGATTGAAGACAAACAAAAAGAGACGCAAACGGTATAACGTGTCGTCTCTTTTTATTTTTGATTACTTTTGGAAATATAACTTATGAGCGTAGCCCACAGGTTCTTCTGTAACGTTAATTCCAAGGGCGTTTAATGTTCTAAGATCCGCATCAGAGAGGAGGCAAGAACAATGTGCTTCACTACCTTTAAGTTTTGGTAATTGTTTTAACGCCAATTCGGCAAGTGGATTGCTGCTCGCTTGAATCGCTAAAGCAATTAAGATTTCTTCAGAACGGATACGTGGATTCTCTTTCTTTAAAGGACCAGTTTTTAAATCCGCCATTGGGGAAATAACGTGTGGTGAGATTAAATGAATATGATCATCAATCTTACCAAGCATCTTAAGAGTGTTTAGTAGCATCGCAGCAGGCGCGCCCAATAAGATAGAACGTTTACCTGTTACCACCTTACCATTTGGTAATTGGAGAGCCACTACTCTTTCTTTACATTTCTTGGCTTTATCTAAACAAATATCAACCACAGGTCTATCTGCCACAGTTACACCTACAGCACCCATCAAAGCTTCTTCTTTAACGATTGTGTCATCGTTGAATTTACCTAAGAAAACATTCTTTCTGGCTTGATAATAACGGCGAATGATTTCTTGTTTACTTGCTTCGCATGCTGCTGCATCGTTAACAATCGCGAAACCGACCATATTAACACCCATATCTGTTGGAGATTTATATGGAGATAAACCATAAATCTTTTCAAATATTGTTTTTAATAATGGGAATGTTTCGATATCACGGTTGTAGTTTGTCGCAGTTTTACCATAGGCCGCTAAATGATATGGGTCAATCATGTTAACATCCGCTAAATCAACTGTCGCGGCTTCATAGGCCAAATTAACTGGATGTTGTAATGGAAGATTCCAAACAGGGAATGTTTCATATTTAGCGTAACCAGATTTAATACCTCTATTCATATCGTGATAGAGTTGAGATAAACAAACAGCCATCTTGCCTGAACCTGGTCCAGGAGCGGTTACAACGATTAATGAACGCGATGTTTCAACGTATTCATTTCTTTCAAAACCATCACTACCGAAAACGGAAACAAGGTTTTGTGGATATCCCGCGATGCGGTAATGCTTATAAACTTTAATGCCGTTTTTACGGAGTTTTTGCATGAATTGTTTAACGGTTGGATTATCTTCATAGAAGCAAAGAACAACACTAGAAACGTATAAACCAGCGGCTTGATAAGCGTCGATTAATCTTTCGACTTCTGATTCATAGGTAATACCTAAGTCATTACGAACTTTGTTATATCTAATATCATCAGCATTGACCGCCATAACGATTTCAGCGTCGTCTTTAAGAGTTAATAACATTTGTAGTTTTGAATCTGGTTCGAAACCAGGCAAAACTCTGGAAGCGTGGAAGTCATCGAATAATTTGCCGCCGAATTCAAGATAAAGTTTTCCACCAAAAGATTTAATGCGTTTTAAAATCTCTTGACGTTGAATCTTCAAGTATTTGTTATTATCAAATGCTAGTTTCTTTTTACTCGTCGGCATAGTTATCAAAATATCCTTGAATTAATACCACTGGTGTGCCTTTATCGCCTGATCCACTAGTTAAGTCACATAATGAACCTAATAAATCAGTAATTTGTCTTGGGGTTGTGCCTTCAGAGACCATGTTGCCCACAAGATCTTTTTCTTTGGCTTTGATGTCTTCCTTAATCGCATCCGCTAATTCTTGGCCTTTAAGACCTTTATATGCATTATCTGCTAAATATTTGAGTTTTAATTCGTTTGGTGTGCCTTTTAAACCAACAGTGTGGAACGGAGAAACAACTGGGTCTGCTAATTCCCAAATCTTTCCTTGTGGGTCTTTAAATGCACCATCACCATAAACCATAACTTCAATGTGCTTACCAGTTTTTTCTAATAATCTCTTTTGCACATCTTC
>OCTW011494287.1_pt1 | contig 10391 bp, 13 predicted proteins | sample 1539671 | NCBI WGS metagenome assembly OCTW01 (sample SAMN02144230, study PRJEB22623) | gut metagenome | biome: sheep rumen | host: Ovis aries | place: New Zealand
TTTCTTTATTGAGCCTGTAAATGGAATTTTCTTTTTTCCGTTGTTTATATTCCTCGGTTGTAAGTTGGTAATATGATTTTACCGGAGCAAAGAGTGGTTTTTCATTGTCATCATATCTGTCAGATAGATTTGTTTCATCGTCGGTTTCGTCAATGAGGATAGTGTAGTCCATACATCGTTGGAGGTGGAACCTGTATGGGTTTGTATAGGTTCTGAATAGGTAGATGAAATCGTCTTCTCTGACATATTCGGAGTACTCACCGTCGGCGCACGGAAATAATTTATAACCTTCAACTTCCGTTTCTTTTTTTATGTATTGTATATTATCTCTATAAAATATTGGGCAAGCCATTACCACCTGTGTTACATCCGGAAATATTTCTTTAATCAATTCAAAGGTTTTGAAATGATAATCGTTTATATTGACGAGGAAACCCGGGAAATCGTCGTCATAAGCATCGTTTTGGTATCCGGTATATAGTCGGACATGGTTTCCCATGTTGAATTCTCCATTAGCATTGTTGTATGAGAGTGTAATGATTGGTTCATTACCCGGAAGTATTGTTTCAAAGTATTTCTTTGTAATCATATTTTTTGAATCTGTCTTTGGATATTTGTACGTATTCAGGTACTATTTCTATTCCGATGAAATTCCTGTTGTTTGACATTGCGGCCTTTCCTGTGGTTCCACTTCCCATAAACGGGTCGAATACCATATCTCCTTCATTCGACCATGATAGTACGTGGTCTATAGCGAGTTTTTCTGGCATTTTGGCGGGATGCTTGTTTTTGTCTTTTTCGACGGCAGTGGCGTATTTCCAAATATTGTTGCGTTTGGAGAATTCGGGTACGGGGTTAATGAAATCCTTTTTGGCGTTCACCATTCCATCCTCGTTGTATGAATTGAGTTTGCCCCAATTGGTGTGGCCGGCCCATTTGTTTGGTTTGTCACAAAGGAGGTGAATGTCCTTGCGTATTTTGCCTTTGGTCAGGATGAAGCAGTATTCGTACACATCCGAGTATCTTAGTGAGGTTTTTGACTGTGGGAAGGATGAACTGTTTTTCTCGTATATGATGTTGTCATAGAAATTAAATCCTATTTCCTGGAAATAGAGGGCCTGTCTGAAAGAGGTTAATGTTTTGTTTCCGTTTTTTGTCTGGTCAGACACGACCCATACGACGATTCCTTCATCTTCTGTTATTTGATATAGAAGGTCGGCCACTCGTTTGAATTTGTCAAAATTCCAAACAAGAGTGTTTTGGTACGATCTCAAATTGTCGTAGGGCGGGCTTGTAACCGTCAGGTTTACCTTTACGCCTTCTTCGGCGAGTTTCCGCATGCCTTCGATGCAGTCGCCTTCAATTATTCTATATTTTCCTTGTTTCATTATAGAAATGCAATATTTTGTTTTTATTTTGGGTACGGCTATGGAGATATTTATGGGTATAAGTTATTTCACTCATGGGTCACGTAGTCCAATACAGTTTGACAACAACCAATCTTCACATTGTCGATTCATATCAGATACCGGGCAGAGATTTTCGTGAAGTGTTGAAAGATATACGTATAGAGAATCCCGGCTCGTTTTTGTTCAAGGCAAGGGGCATTTGTGGAATGTGTCTTGAATGGTCGACGCACAATTTCCTATACAAAATAGGGTATCAGAGAGAGCGTACGCAAGATGTGGACATTGACTATCCACAGAAATGGTATTACAAGGTAGGATATGCCATTGTGGGAATGTTGGTTTGGCCGTTTATCCGTTAGACTCGAACGATCGGGAGCCTGTCACCTTCCATTTCCCTTCGACGACGTCACTGAGCGTTTCGATTTTAACTTTCCATATGCTTGGTGTGATAATTTCATTGACTTCACGGATGAAGTAATCGGAAGCATACACGTCTTTGTTGCCGTTTTGTGCATACGTTTTGACGAGGATTGTGTATGCCGGGTTTGTGTATGCGATTTCCAGGACAGTGCCCACTATTTCTTCTTTATTCAACATCTGGTTTTTGGAGTTTTGATTGTCTTACTATTAATTTTTCGCCGTTTACATATGATATCATACGCCTAATGACCTTTCTTCTGACATACGAGACTTGTTTTTCGGTTATATTGTGTTTTTGGCTGATTTCATAGTCGGACAATTGTGGTTCGTCGAACAGTCCGTATCCGTGTATAATCACGTCACGTTCAATTTGGTTTTGGCACATCTTGTCGACGAGCTTTGTGGCGGCTGTTAGGAGTTCTTGCTTGTGGAAAGCAGGCAAGGCGTCGTTTTCAACACACGTCAATTTCTCTATCAGGGAATCGCCATCAAAGTCCTCGGGAGTTATGTCGTCGTCAAAATAAACGGTGGATTGTTTCAAATAAGAGCCGCTCCGTTTGAAGTCTCTCTCGAATTCGTCCTTGGCGAGCTCGCGTAGCAGATGGTCAGGCATGTCAAACCCGTTTTCCTTTCTGAAGTTTTCCTTTGTGTTTTTGATGAATTGCTCAACATCCTTACTCATTCTATGCCTTATGAGGCTGTTAGTTTTGAAATATTCCGACATATAGCCCTTAATCCACCACGCCGCATATGAAATGAACTTTATTCCATAGGATGGGTTGTAGTTTTTTACGGCGCGTAGCAGTGCGAGGTTTCCCTCGGAGATAAGGTCGAGTATTTCATTGGCGTCTCTTGAATATGCACGGGCTGCCGACAAGAGGAAACGTTGGTTGGATTTGATAATTGTGTTGAGGGCTTCACTGTCCCCATTCTGCGCCTTTTGAATTATCTGTTCCTCCTCGCTTGCGGACAATATCTTATAGCCACGGATACTTCGTATCCATGCTTCCAACGACTCGTTTCTGTATGTTGTGTCTGTTCTGTTTAAATTGATAGTATAGTTACTCATGTCTTTTTTCAACATGCCAAAGATAATAACTACTCACATAAAAAAGTAAACTGGATTTGTAATTTATGTTAAACCCATTATCGGAGCGGTTTTGTATAATATCTTTGGCATTTAGCCTTCATCATCGTTAGCATATTCGTACTCGAAACAATATTTGAGGATTTCTCTGAATGCGATATCGTCGCTCCCCGACAATTCCCAAGGGCGTAGACCGACTGATACCACATCAGGCTCTTCCGCGTTTGTTATGAATGCGAGGACGTAGCAACTTTCCGGATTTTTAAAACAGCCGGAATGTACTCGACAGTATGGATTATCTGGGTAATGGTAATAGTCCATACCTTCCACTTTAATGTAATCCTTTTCATGACCATAGTATGGATTAGGGTAGTAGAATAGGATTTCGTAGGCATATCTATCATCACCATTCATTGGTGAGGCGGCTACATTTCCGATTCTTTTCTTTTTTTTCAATTCTCTGTCGTGATACATGCTTTTATTCTTTTTTATTGCCTTTTATTATTTCTATCGGTACGAAAACATCGTAGCCATCGTCATCTTCGTAATGATTTATTGTTTCCATGTAGCTCGTTCCGAACTTGTGTCGTGTATATATGAATGCATCGACATCCCAAATTGCTTCATCTGTGTTCCTACAATTTCCTTGGTAGGTTATTCCGTTTTTCATCTCAGACTTGGGGATTGGTCTACATTGTTCATATGGTACATTGTGAATTGACGCAAATATCCTTATGTTTTTCTCTAGTTCGTTTTGTTCCATCTTTCTTTTAATTTTGTATTAAAACTCTCTATCATCTTAAGCATACGTTCATCGCATCTATACAAACGCAAAATAAAATTGTCTGGTATTTTATATCCGTTTGCCTCTGCAATTGCTCCGGCCATACAAGCCATTGTATCGGCATCTCCGCCCATTGTAATGGCGTTTCGAATTGTCTGTTCATAAGAATCAGCCTCGAGGAAGCATAATACAGATTCAGGGACAGACTTTTGGCAGGATACCTCGAATTTATATGATGGGCGGATATCGTCAAGTTTGCGCTCCATATCGTATCCGAGATCAATACAGAATTGTTTGATTTCATCTTTGCTTTTTCCATTCCTTGCCATCCATATACAACCTGCAATACATTTTGCGCCTTTAATACCTTCAGGGTGATTATGGGTGGGTTCTGCACTTTTTTCTGCGTATTTAAGTGTTTCCTCAATTGTGTCGAACCACCAGCCAACAGGCGATACACGCATCCCTGAACCGTTTCCAAATGAGCCATATTGACCCATTTCAGGATTATAAAGCCATTTCTTGAATGTCGGGCCATATCCTACTGGATAGTTCACACCCCAATCGCGCATCGCTTCAATCAAATCCCGTCCGTTGGCAAGCCAATCCATATTGGCCACGGTCATAACGGAATCGTCAGTTGGTTTTTCTACAATTTTACAGTATATGAAGTTCTTTTCCTTGGTTGGGTGAAATTCAAATGGTTTACCTATGATGTCGCCTATTATTCCACCAATGCACTTAAAATTTTTAATATCCATAATATGATTTTTTTCTTTAGTGCAAATATACTATTAAAAAACCAAAAAGTGCAAAACAAAATGCACTCATTTTCTGTGAGTGCATTAGATGATGAAATATATTTTGATTAAAGGTTCAAATCCTTCTCATCGAGAAGCGTATATGTAAATGTGTTACCATATAATGTGCGCTGTTTTTCGCACAGTTCCATGAATTCCTTGAAATCTTTTGGTGATGCGAACACCTGGCAACCTGCGGAGAAATCGTTAATATTGGTTGTTGTGGTGTATGGGTTTGAGCGATGGATATTGATACCGAACAATCCGGTATCGATTGTTTTTGGTTCAAGATTGTAAACCATATCCTTATTTCCGTCCCTGTATACTGAAACAGGTTTGCGTTGGCAAAGCGCATTGTATTTTCCGTTATGTTTTGCTATCATCCAAGTGGCGCGATATTGGTTCGGTACAAGAATGGCAGTTCCTTTTGGATTGCCCAGTTTGTTTTTCATATAATATAAACCGGGCTCTGTTGTAATGCTGTATATTTTTTTGTGGAGTACACCGTCCACATAATACAGAACAAGGAGGAAATCATCAAATTTGTTAGTCACCTTATTTCCTTGGTCAGAGCGTATGCCGATCAGGTTTAGATTGTAGTTGCCTTTTTTGAAATAGGCGTAGCCCTTACGAGCCATAATTTCCTCAATTGATTTTTCAATGAGTTCGTTGGTTAAAATTTCTTTGTCCATATTGTTTTATGTTTTTAACAATAATTATTATTCCGGTAACGCTTGCAAAAGCATAAAATTGTTATCTTAGTCTTGTTGCGAAAAACAACGGATGCGGAACTATGTGGAACATTAAAAAAATAAAAAAGACTTTCGATATAGTTGGCCTTTACAATGAATTCAATGCCAAATATTTCGGAAATAAACTGGGTGAATGCAAGTTTGAAGACTCAACAGATCCGTGTGATTATATTCCGGCTGTTGCTGCCATTGAATACAAGAATAGGAGAAACGGCGCCAAAGCGGCGACCATCACCTTCAATTCAAGGGTTGATTGGGATGAATGTTCCATACGTCAAGTTTTATTGCATGAACTCATACATTTCTATGTTTTTACCATACTTGGATTCTGTCCGTGTTTCCAGCATGGCCTCTTCTTTACCATAAACATGTTGCGTATCAACATTATGCATAATGAGCATGTGAGGATGTTTTGGCATGGAGAAAAAATAACATGGTCGAAGGATCGGCCATGTTAAATTTTTCCTATTATATGGTCTCAAAAAAAACTATTTAATGCGTTGACCGCCGTTCTGTTTCATGGTATTCGTTATGTTTCTGCGCATTCCGGAAAGACCTCCGAAATTGGATAGCAACTCATTGACTGTAATATCCCCATTAATGCTGCCGTTTGAAACCAACTCTTGCAATTCTTGTCTGATTTTACCGATTTTATCATATTGGTTCTGATTGCGGAAATTCTCTTTTGCGGCGTTAAACTTGTTGCTGATGGTTTGCGTTGATTTTTGGAAAGCATTACCCTCGGCTCCTTTGGTTTGATTGCCTTTAAATGCTGACCATGCGGCACGCATATTTTTACCAAGTCCCTCATTTTCTTCCTCGTTAAGAACTTCTTGGACACATTCATTGATGAGATTGCGAAGTTCACTTTCGTTGAGTGTATAACTTTGTTTCATATTATTCGTCTTTTTTTTGGCGTTATTTTGTTTATAAATAGTCTCTGTGAGGAAAAGATATTTTGGATAATATTTATATAGTAAGAATAACAAAAAAGAAAACAAAGAAATATTATGATTAATAATCAAATTTTTGCATGGGAGAATTATGAAGAGAATCCCGATAAAATGATCGGAGTAGATACTATTCCGACACAGAAAGATGCTACTTATAACGAAGTTTCTAACGGTGTTTTCACCGGTAGCATGGCTGAGAGTTTCTTCACCAACGTTGACAAGACTACCGTTCCGCAGGTCGCTTCGGTAATCGGTATGGAACCGGGTGAAATTGTTTACGGTAGTAAAGACGGAATCGTTATGGTTAACAAAACCTATAATTTTACATCGTATGCAGCAGATCAAACGACCGTCTATGGAACCGGTAAGGCTAAAGTACTTTTTGCCGACGACAAAAAAACCTACATTAAGGTTGTCGAAAACAGTGTAGCCGGTTGGACTGACCGTGTATTTTACGTTAATGGTACTGAAATGACCACGGATTTCATGGAACTTATTGACGCAAGTACAAATGCTCCTCTTAATCCAACAGTATATGTGAAAATTAACTAATTCAAAGACGCTAATAAGTCATCAAGCGAGGTTTCTTCTTCAGGAGCCTCGTTTTTATTTATATAAACCACATTGTCATTGGCATGTCTATCCTCAATTTCCGTTGCGGCTTTGAGTCTGAATTTCGCAAAATTCGCGGAAGCGTTATCTTCTGTCAATGGTATTCCAAGTACCCTGCACACCTGTTTTTCAATGAATGCAATATCATTGACGATGTCATCATCATTAAGGGATGAACCGGCCGGTGGAACTTCAATTTCAGAAATAAATCCGAGTTTGTGTTTAGCTCTGGTGTAGGCAACATATATTAAATTTTCCTCCTGTAATTTTTCCCAATCCTTCTTTGCTCGTTTTGGGGGCATGGTGCTTCTACATATAATGAAAACATTATCCGACTCAAGACCCTTTGCCTTATGGATGGTTGAAAGGCATACACCCTTTCCTTCATCTTGGAATATTTTCTCTATCTTTGAAATAATTTCGATAGTTGTTTTGCAACCTTCAGATAGAGTTATGATAACATTAATCATATCATATAACTCCATAACAGGGTTTGACAACGAAGCATCCCATATATCAAGATTATGCCTTGCCATCATATTATTACGAACGTCAATAAGACGAGCATAAAGACGTATAAATAGGCCATCTGTAATCATTTCACGGCCAATAACATTAGTTTCTTCTGATTCAATAAGTTGAATGAGGTTTGTTCCGATGTCTTTTCCTTTTATGTAGCAATTCACACCTTTTTTTATCAACCTTGTATATAGTCTTAATAAAGGTGCTTTTGAACGGCATAGAACCATGTCTCCATCTTTGACCTCATCAAGGTGACAGTCTTCAAGTATAAGCCCATCGGGGGCGTTTTCCCTGTATTGTATGTCAGGTACAAGTGTTTGTGAAAGTTCAATGATTTTTTTATCACATCGGTAACAGATAGGTAATTCGAAAACATGTGTGTTTGGGTAGCCCATTAGATAGTCAAATGCATCCGATGAACTTCCGGCAAAAAGATTGATTCGTTGAAAATCATCACCGACAGCAGTAAAGCGAGTTCCTCTTTTAAAGGTGCGAAGAAATAAATCCACGTATGCTTTTGAAGCGTCCTGAGCCTCGTCGAAGAATACCCAATCATACTGCAAGCCTTTTGGGGAAAGACCTAGTTCATATGGTAGCCAAACCATGTCACCATAGTCAATTGAATTTGTGTTTTTCTTGCCCCACTTCAAACATTTCAGAGTCACTTCACATTCATCGTGATGGTACGGTATATCATATTTTTCTGCGATGGATTGTATTTCAGATACTTTCTGGCAAAGATTCGAACGAGAGAAATTAATCAATTGACAGACATTTTCCACATATTCCTCAAGGATATTCCTGTCAAGACCTTCACACTCCAGTTGTGATAGTTCACAAATATTGCTTTTTATGAAATTTCTGTACTTATATTCATCCACTTGAGGAGTGATTTCAAAATTACGCCTAATCATATCAAACCCCAAACTATGCACGGTTTTTACTTCACAATTTTGATACCCGGATAGTTTTCCTGTTAATTCTTCGACAATAGATTTATTAAACGCTATCATTAAGCAGCGTCTTGATTTGGGGATAAGTTTCATTGCAGCAACCATTGTTGCTGTTTTACCCGAACCGGCTTTTGCTTTCACTACCGCATTCCCTGTACCATGTTGTACAAAGTCAAAAAATTCCTCTTGATATTTGGACGGTGTAAAACCGAAATCCACTTTTTTTGGCATATTTCTTAAATAAGGCAAAGTAATATTTGAATAATATGTAGAAATTGGTCAATATAAAGTGATTGAATGTCATTGATATACGGTACTCTTTCGTCGGTTATTCTTTTGGCTGAACCATCACATTCGATTATTGTAGCAGTTTTATTGGAAAGCGGCCATTTTTTATAAAGTCGACGGCATTTCCAATAGTCAATTACAAAATGTCCGGCCACCAGCATAATTACCTTCCACCAAGCAAAAAGGCCGAGTGGTATTAAGACAATTGAAAGCCCTAATCCCCAAATTGCACAATGGACAAAAAGTATGTAGTTGTTTTTCTGTTTCCATTCAGCAAGGAATGAACCTTGAAGTGGGTAGTCCAACACGAGGTTGGAGAAATAGAGTATAATAAAATTTAACATAATTCTTCTCCGTATGTTTTTATTGTTTTACCAAGTTTTTTGGCATTTTGCATTTTAGAACTGTTGCTATTGATATCGTCTGTAATAAGGTAGTCACAGGCTTTAATTGAAACTTCTTCGATTGCATATCCCTTTTGTTTAAGTTCCTCGATGTATTCAGCTTTTGTCGCATAACCAAATTGTTTAGGTGAACCTGTTAATGTGAGTTTCAGTAATCTACATGCCTGTTCCTCATGAAAGATTACTTTAATACCGTTCTCTTCGACTGCTTTTACAATTTCCATAATATGGTTGAATTTTTTGTCACCTTCATCCCAACCATCAACAACCGCTTTTTCAAGACCGGTAAAATCATAAGTGCAACCGGATAATTTTTTACCAATTTCTTTAATCGTTTTTCCGTCATTGGATATTCCATCGTAAGAACAGAGCGCAATAATCTGTTCAATGGTTATTTCTTTTATTTTTGACAGTTCTTCGAGGAAATTGTCCCAAACCTTAGACGTTAAGTCGTTTGCTGACAAATCCTGACTTATTTGAGAAATTGGGGTTGTCAGGTATGAATAAGTTTCGTATTCAAGACTAGCATATAGTTCCTCCATCATAGACGGACCAAGTCCATAAAGTTTCAATGCTGACAATCCGTTAATGAATTTCTGTAAGCGTTTACCGAAACAATCATCGTTTGGGCATTGTATGTGTTTACCGTTTATGACTACCAAATTGCTTCCGCAATACGAGCAGTTAAAATTACCAATGATATCGTATGGCTCTTCGCTTGGTGCAACAACGTTGACAATTTGCGGGATAATATCACCTGATTTGACAAGTGACACTATTGAACCAATATTGAGATTATTATTCTGAATAAACGAGTAGTTATATGCACTTGCTTTGGATACGATGGACCCATCAAGATTAACCGGTTTAAGTAGTGCAACAGGTGTAAATGTACCCGTCTTACCCATATTCATTTCAAAACCAACCACTTCGGTTACACAATCTTCTGGTTTGAATTTAACAGCGATAGCCCAAAGTGGATGATGTGCCACCTCACCGAGCGCATCCCTGTAATCGGCGGCAAGTTTGAACACCATTCCGTCAACACGGTATTTGCTTTCCTCGTATTTGAAATCCTCATATTGGGAGAACAAAGTATTAAACAAATGTTCGAAGTCATTTTCGCAGTGAGCAAATGTGGTGTATGTTTGAAATAGTTCGTTGTAGTGTTTAAATCCCCAATCCTCAATTTCTATGATGTTATGATAAATAACGTTACCTTCAACAACTTGGTGATACTCAACCGGTACGAGGTCGATTTCAGAACGTTGTTCTGTTGTATAATCGTCTGAATTAAGTACACCGGCCACATAATTGCGTTCGTTACTGAATTTATCTGCGTATTTTTTTGCAAACGTATCCTTTGCAATAACAGCCTCACAACGTATTTCGACGATGCTATTGGTG
>OCTW011579905.1_pt1 | contig 10391 bp, 9 predicted proteins | sample 1539671 | NCBI WGS metagenome assembly OCTW01 (sample SAMN02144230, study PRJEB22623) | gut metagenome | biome: sheep rumen | host: Ovis aries | place: New Zealand
CCGGAGCGGGAAAAGCAAACAGGAGCGTGCGCAGGCAGGCCTGCGCACGCCCCATCTGGTTCCTCTGATTCCTTTCATCGGATTCCGGCTTCCTCCCTCTTATACACTGAAATGTGCTGTGGTCTGATACTCACAGAGGAAGTTGTAAAATCTGCATGTCCGGAGATCGGCAGTGAGACCATACCCGGGCCCGCAGCCTGTCAGAGGGCAATGCAGACGATAAAACTGAGACGGAAAGGAACAGAAAACAATGATCTACAGAGACTTTCAGGGAATGAAGCTTTCAGCGCTTGGATTTGGCGCTATGAGACTGCCGGTGATTGACGGTGATGATGCAAGAATTGACGAGCCTGCAGCGTTGCACATGGTGGACATCGCCATGGAGAACGGGATCAATTACTATGATACAGCCTGGGGCTATCATGGAGAGAACTCCGAGCTGGTCATGGGAAGAGCGCTGGCATGTTATCCGAGAGAGAAATTTTATGTCGCTACGAAGTTCCCCGGCTACGACCCGTCAAACTGGGGAAAGGTGGAGGAGATTTTTGAGCGTCAGCTGGATAAGCTGGGCGTCGACTATTTCGATTTTTACCTCTTCCACAATGTCTGTGAAATGAATATTGACGCCTACCTGGATGACGAGAAGTACGGGATCTACAGTTATCTGATGAAGCAGAAAGAGAACGGCCGGATCCGTCATCTGGGCTTCTCCTGCCACGGCAGCATGGATGTCCTGAAGCGTTTCCTGGCAGCGTATGGAAAAGATATGGAATTTTGCCAGATCCAGCTCAATTACCTGGACTGGACCTTCCAGAATGGCAGAGAAAAGGTGGATCTGCTCAGTGAACACGGCATTCCGGTCTGGGTCATGGAGCCGCTGCGCGGCGGAAGACTTGCCAGGCTCCAGCCGGAATACGAAGAAGAACTGAAGGCGCTCCGCCCGGATGAGGAGATCCCTGCCTGGGCATTCCGTTTCCTTCAGAGCGTCCCCGCCGTCACGATGATCCTCTCCGGCATGTCCAATGAGGACCAGCTGAGAAAGAACCTGGTGACATTCTCGGAAGACAGGAAGCTGAACGAGGCGGAGATGAAGCTGTTGCTCGGAATCGCCGACAAGATTTTGTCAGTCGGAACGGTTCCCTGCACGGCCTGTCACTACTGCGTGAGCCATTGCCCTCAGGAACTGGATATCCCCAATCTCCTGGCTCTCTACAATGAACACGCGTTTACGGGCGGCGGTTTCATTGCGCCGATGGCGTTGGGTGCGCTTCCGGATGAAAAGAAGCCGCAGGCATGTCTGCAGTGCAGAAGCTGTGAGCAGGTATGTCCCCAGCAGATTAAAATCTCCGAGGTTCTGGCTGATTTTTCAGACAGACTCGGGGGCTGATGAATAGATAGAAGACTCGATTCCGGTTCACCAATCCCCGCGCCAACAGACGAATCTCCGCTGACGGAAAAAACATAGCAATTCCGGTTTTTCAGTCTGTGAAGTCTACAATAAGGGCGTAGGGATCCGCTGCAAAAGCGGCGGCATTCAGAGGAGGAATATATGGATGTCAGAGAAGCGGTCCGGGCACGCCACAGTGTCCGCAAGTACAAAGATACCCCGATCCCGGACGGACTGGTCGATGAACTGAATACCCTGATTCGTTCCTGTAACGAGGAGAGCGGCCTGCATCTGCAACTGATCCTGGATGATCCGGAGTGTTTCAACACGCTTCTCAATCACTATGGATGGTTTTCCAATGTACGGCATTATATTGCGGTCGCCGGGCCGAAAGCCCTGCCGGATCTGGAGGAGAGGGGCGGATATTACGGGCAGAAGCTTGTCATTGCCGCCCAGCAGGCGGGGCTCAACACCTGCTGGGTCGCCGGAACCTATAAGAAGGGCAAGTGCAAAGCGGAGCTGCGCGAAGGAGAGGAGCTTGTCTGTGTCATTGCCATCGGCTATGGAGAAAACGAAGGGAAAAAGCACAAGTCAAAAGCTCTTTCCAGGCTTTGCTCTGTTCCGGAGGATGAGATGCCCGGATGGTTCAGGAACGGCGTCAAGGCGGCCATGATGGCACCCACCGCCATGAACCAGCAGAAATTCCATATTTCGCTGGAGGACGGGGAGGCGGTGATCACAGCAGGGAAAGGTCCCATGACGCTGATCGACCTCGGAATTGTGAAATACAATTTCGAAGTGATCTCCGGGCACCGCTGCAGGTGATCGTTATGCGGCACCGCATGTATAAACTGTAGTGAACAGGGAATGTGCGGTCAATTTCAATATCTGATAAGGACAATAACGAATATAGGCGGTTCCTGCCGGCTCAATCTGAGCCGGCAGGAACCGCCTTTTTTGATGGAGTGATACTCCGTATCAGCATAAATGCAGAAAATCCATTGACTGGGTGAAAAGTGATGAAACCGGTGCTCCGCAGGGACCATAGAACCGTCCCCGTGGTCCCTCACGAAAGAATAAACAATGCATAAATACTCATTTAAATGTGCATATCTATACATTCGTACATGGCGAATATGAGAGCTATCTGGCAAAATATACAAGGTATGCTTATATATAAGCATATATGATACCTGCGGGTTCCGCGGGAGAGCAGGAAAGACTTACGTAAGGAGGGGAAAACTTATGCTTAAGAAGAGAAAAATCGCCATCATCGGTCTGGGACATGTCGGGACGCACTGTGCGTACGCACTGGCGCTGAGCGGGCTGGTGGATGAGCTGGTTTTTGTTGATAAGAAGGAGGCAAAGCTGCGCAGCGAGGTGCAGGACATACGCGACGCCATCGCCAACTGCCCGCACACTGTTGTGGTGAATTCAGCCAATTATGACGAGCTGGCGGATGTAGATATCATCGTGAATGCGATCGGCAAGATCGAACTTCTGGCGACGCCCAATCACGATCGTCTGGATGAAATGAATTTTACGATCCCGCAGGTGACGGACTATGTGCCGAAGGTGATCGCGGGCGGCTTCAACGGTCTCTGGATCAATATCACCAATCCCTGCGATGTGGTGACAGGCCAGATCGCAAGGCTCTCCGGGCTTCCGCGCGGGCATGTGTTCGGCACAGGTACGGGACTCGATACGGCACGCCTCAAAAATATTCTCTTTCAGCAGACAGGTGTTGCCCACAATTCCATTTCCGGCTGCATGATGGGTGAGCACGGCAATTCCATTATGATCCCCTGGTCGCAGATCTCCTTTGGCGGCCAGCCCCTGGCGGATCTGGCCAAAAAGGACAGCAGGTTTGTCTTTGATAACGAAGCGGTCAAGAAGCAGGCAGTCGCTAATGCATGGGTGACGGTCGACGGCAAGGGCTGCACGGAGTATGGAATCTGCACGACGCTCTGCCGCCTGGTCGCTGCGATCCTGCACGACGAGAAGGCGATCCTGCCGGTCAGCACGCTGCTGGACGGCGAGTACGGCGAGCACGGCGTCTATGTGGGCGTTCCGGCGGTCATCGGCGCGGACGGTGTGGAGCAGATCGTGGAGTATGACCTGCCCGAGGATGAGATGGAAGCCTTCCACACCTGCTGTGAGGACGTGCGCCAGAATATGAAACTGCATCCGCAGATCCTGCAGTGAGACACAGGCCTGACTGCTGCCGCGCAGGATCATCCGCGTGTATGCAAATTATGTAAAGTATTTTGTTTTATAAACGGCAGGGCAGTGCTATGCCCGGGCTGTAAAGGGGAAAATGAACGGCCGAAGGGGAAGAATCCACGGCTGTAACGGAAAGGGGACTGTATGCTCAGCTTTATTCTTGCGATCAGTCCGATCGTGATCGTACTGGTCGGCATCATGGCATTTCGGATGTCGGCCTCCAAAATTGCGCCCATTGCGCTCCTGTGGGGAATGTTCCTCGCACTGACTTATTTCAACATCAACGGGCTTCCGCTCAAGGACAACATTGCCGTCCTGGACGCGAATGTCTGGAAGGGCCTCAAGGAAGGCTTCAAGATCGTGGTCATGATCTTCGGCGCCTTTACCATTCTGAACGCACTGAAGATGACTGGCGCCATCGAGGATGTCAAGGCTGCGATCACGCAGTTCTCCGGCAGGGACCGACGTGTCCAGTTGATCATCATCGGTGTCTTTGTGCCGATCTTTCTGGAGGGCGCGGCGGGTGCCGGCGCTCCGGCGGCCCTGACAGCTCCCTTCCTGACAGCGCTGGGCTTTGATCCGATCACGGCGATCGCGGTCTCGCTCCTGGGCGACTGCACCTGTACTTCCTGGGGCGGCGCGGGTCTCACCACGATCAGCGGCGGCGCGGCCCTTGTCAATGAGGGAATCTCTACCACAGCACTCAATTCCGCCATGGTCGGCAGGATCAATTCCCTGGGCCTGCTCATCGTTCCTTTTATGGCGGTCATCATTGCCTTTGGACCAAAGGGCCTGCGGGGCATTATGCACTATCTGGCCTTTGCCGGCATCTCCGGCGGCCTGGTCATGTTTGCCCTCTCTAATTACGTGGGACCTGAGATCACCTCGCTGGGAACCGGCGTCATCGGCGTCATTCTGTCCATTCTTTTTGTTAAATTTGTTCCGATCAAAACACCGAAGGAGTACAGATATAAATCCGAGGACAAGGTGAAGAGAAAATGCAGCACCTTCCAGGCGCTCTCTCCCTATATCTACATCCTCGTCCTCATTCCGCTGGTCCGCTATGGCGTTCCGGCCCTCTTCCCTGAGAACGGCTTTGCGACGATGTGCCTGTTCGGTTATATCGTCTGGGTCGATGTGGTCATTCTGCTCTGCTCTCTGCTGGGCGCGATCACATTGGGCATGAATATAAAGCAGATGAAGACAGTCGTAAAACAGACGGTCAAATCTCTGATGCCGGTCATGATCACCATGGGAAGCCTCCTCTGCCTGTCCTATGTCATGCAGTCCGAGACGACCGGCATGATGTCCACGGCAGCCAGGACCATCGCAGGCATCGCAGGGCCCGCCTACCCGGCGGCTGCCGTCTTTATCGGTTCGTTCGGATCCTTTATTACAGGCACCGGCCTGGGCTCCAATATCATGTTTGCGGGTATGCACATCGAGGCGTCCCAGCTGCTGGGGATCAATCCCATCACGGTCTTCGCCGGCCAGAACGCGGCGGGGTCTCTGGGCAACCTGATCTGCCCCAACAATGTCGTCGCCGCCTGCGCGACCGTCAATGCCATCGGCAGGGAGGGCGAAGTACTCCGCATTACCTTCCGGGCCTTTTTCGTCATCCTGGTGGAGTACATGGTCATTGCCATGCTCTACACCTACATGATCTTCCCGAATTTCGGGATGTAATCATCATTTTGTTTATCAAACAATATTGATCACCACGCCGGTCACAAGAGAGTATGACATGACGAAGGCCAGGTAGAGGAGAAATCTTTTCCATCCCATGGCGATCTTGAGCGCGCCGAGATTGGTAATCTTGGTGGCCGGGCCTGTGATCATAAAGGCTGCCGCGCTGCCCATGCTCATGCCGCTCATCAGCCATTCCTGCAGAAGCGGGATGGTTCCTCCGCCGCAGGCATAGAGGGGGACGTCGATCGTTGCCGCCATCAGGACACCCCAGGCATCGTTCCCGCCAAAGACTTTTGTCATGAGGTCCTGCGGCACATAGCGCTGGAAGAGGGCGGACAGGAGGATGCCGAACAGAAAATACAGCCCGGTTGCCTTTATGTTTCTCCAGATATTGAGCAGGTAGCGGACGAGAAGGTTGGGATGGGTGTCACGGCTGGCCCGCTCCTCAAACCCGTTGAAATCAAAGAAATCTCTGTTCCTGTAAAAAAGAAAGACCAGAAGGCCGGCCGCGCAGCCGCAGAGGAAGCAGCTGATGATCCGGATGATGAGCGCGTTTTTTCCCAGCGCGGCGCTGTAGATGATCAGCTGCGGGTTCAGCAGGATGGACGCCATCATGAAGGAGGCCAGCCAGTCCTCCCGCATTCCCTGTTTCCGAAAGGATGCGGCGATCGGAATCGTTCCGTACATGCAGAGCGGGGAGATGATCCCCAGGATACAGGCGGGAATGACACCTAAAAGGCCCAGCTTTTTGTTCCGCATGCCGGCAAAGATGCCATGAATGCGGTCCTTTGCAAATACGGAGATCAAAGAACCGATCAGCATGCCGAGGATCCAGTAGCGGCAGATCTGCCGGAACTGGATCTCGAAGTAATACCAGATATAGATAAATTCTCTATGTAAGACTGTCAGAAAATCAGGCATTGATATTTATCTTTGCGTAGGAAGCACGATTGCCGGGAATCAGACACTGATATGTATCTGTTCGTCATGCAGCAGGATTGCCGGGAATCGGGCATTGGCTTTAATCATTTCAAATTTAGCAGATCGCTTGAAAAATCAGTTGTCGATATTGATCAGTTCATAGGTCCGGCTGCCCAGACCGATTTCCTCTGCGTGCTCCAGGGTATGGATCCCGTGCAGGGATTCCATGCGGTTGACCAGGGCTTCATTTCCTTCCGCCTGATAGACCAGGTCGACGCAGGCCTGGTCCAGGGCGACCGGATCTGTGCTGGCCAGGATGCCGATGTCGTGAATGTCAGGCTCCGCAGGGGTTCCGTCACAATCGCAGTCCACGGAGAGCCGGTTCATCACATTGATATAAATGATGTGTTCTTTTCCAACATGGCTGCTGAAGCCGGATACCATCTCCGCCAGGGCTTCCAGCCAGGCGTCCTGGTCGTTGTACCAGATGCTGCCGCTGGTCTGGGTGCCGGCGGTATGGACATACACCTTGCCGGTCGGGGAGGAGATGCCGATGCCGACATTCTTGATCGCACCGCCGAAACCGGCCATCGCGTGGCCCTTGAAGTGGGAGAGGATCACCCAGTCGCTGTAGTTCTCCGCATGACTTCCGACGATCACTCTGTCGAGCCGCGTCCCGCCGGTCATGGGCCATTCCACTTCGCCCTCTTCATCCATCAGGTCGAAGTCCGCGATCTGCGTGAAACCGTGATCCTCCGCCACCTGTTTGTGCATGGCGGTGCTGGAGCGGGAGCCGCCATAGGCGGTGTTGCACTCCACAATGGTGCCGTCCACCTTCTTCACAAGGTCACCGATCAGCTCGGGCCGCAGATAGTTGCTCGCCGGCGGCTCACCGGTGGATATCTTGACGGCCACCCTGCCTGTTGGGGTCCAGCCCAGGGTATCGTAGATCTTTACCAGGCCTTCCGCCGTGATGTCGGAAGTGAAATACACAGTGGGTGCGCCGGCGGGTTTTGCGTTTTCAGCGTTTTCCGTCTGTGCAGTTTCTGCGACTTCCGCGGTTGCTGCGTTCTCTGCAGATTCTGTGCCGGTTTGGAGTTCTTCCTCTTCCTTTTTCGGGGCGCTTTCTGCTTTCGCGCCTGCGCTGCTTCCGGCGCAGCCGGCCAGCAGAAGGCTGGCCGATAAACATGCTGTAAGTGCTGCAAGTGTCAGGAGTTTCTTTTTCATATCTTACAAGCTCCTTCCAAGCTGATAGGCTTCCTGCGGATATCTGCTGTGTTTTGTCATGCCGGGCGTGCCGCAGCCGTAGTCGAGCACCATCCCGCAGTCCCTGAAGCTGATGTATCTGACAAGGGTTTTGTAGTGGGTTTCCAGGGCGTCAAAGGTCCAGTCATCCGCATTCCAGGCGACCGTCAGCAGGGCCGATTTCAGGCGTCTGCTGTTCAGGCTGCTGTTGTAGGCGCAGAAGCGGTCCACCACGGTCTTCAGCTGGGCGGTCATGCCGTAATAATACAGGGGCGTGGCAAAAACGACCATATCCGAAGAGAGGAGTTTCCTGCGGATCATCTCCACGTCGTCCTTCTGTACGCAGGGACCTTCATAGCCGCACCGTACACAGCCGGTGCAGGGGTGGATGTTGGCGTGGCAGACGTCGATCAGCTCGACCGAGTGGCCGGCCTCCTCTGCGCCTCTTGTAAACTCTTCGACCAGAATGCCGGTCGATCCGGTCCTGTTTGGGCTTCCCATCAAAATAATGATCTTCATAAAGGCCTCCTGATTAACTAATTTCCTTCGGAACCGTCGGCAGACGATATCCATCGGCCGAAAGATTCCAGGTCACGCCGTCAGGAGAATCCCGATGATCACCGATGCCATGAGGGCGACGACGGGCAGGAGAGGGTTCTTTATGCTGGCCGCTTTTTCCGCTTGCTCCGGGATCCTTGTAATCTCCACATTCTCTGCCTTCTTCGAGATCTTCGCGCTCTCCGCTTTCTCCGCGGTCTCCGCCTTTTGTGCTTTTTCTCCTGCCTTTGCCTTTTGTGCTTGTTCCTCTGCCTTCGCCTTTTGCGCTGCGCGCCCTGCATTCCTGCAAATATGTGCGGCCTGCGTTCCCGCAAAGGCCCAGAAGGACAGCATCAGCAGGTTTTCAAAAAGGACCAGCCCGCCGGCCTTTTCGTAGTCCAGAAAGGCGAACTGGACCCGGAAAAACAGGTAGTCCGGCATCCCGTTTCGCAAAAACAGCCAGAGGCCGACACCGCTGACAAAGGTGAAGATGACGGTCAGGATGGTCCTTGTCCTGCCGCTCAGCCTCATGCCGACCGCCATCGCCGGAATGTGCATGCCCAGATGCAGGCCCATCAGGACAAAGGCCCAGTGGGACATGGCCAGGTGCATGCTCCTCGCAAAAGAGACCGGCGCCATGCCGTAGAGGAAAGGCACCGCGTGCCCGCTCATGGCCATGCCGCAGAATGCTGTCATTGCAAAGCTCAGGACCAGCAGGATGTTCAGAATCGTCGTAACCGCGCGGTAGGGGTTATATTTTCCCTTGAAGAGTGCGCTGTACCAACGACGGTTCAGAATCTGATGGACGATCACGAGGACAGTCATCCCCATGCCGATCCACTCGTGGGCTGTCTCCCCCGTGACCTGATAGGCCATCAGGAAAAGAAGAAGGACGGTCATGGCTGCATCCACGATCCGCCTGGTCATATTGTTCGTTTTTGCTTTGGACATAGTGCTTTCCATCGCTGCGTGCTTAGCATCAGGGCTGTATGCGGTGCTCCGGCACATACAGCCCTGTGATGATGATCTGCTCATCGGATCAGGCAATCAGTATTGATCAGTAGTGGTCAGTGCGATCCTCCGATTTTCTGGTCCCCGGTGGACCAGACGTGCTTTTCCTTTGCTGCAGCTGGTTTGTTCTGTGCCATGACGCCGGCCAGGGGATGGGGCACATAGGGCTCCTCCAGATAGCTGAGCTCTTCCGGCGTCAGTGCCAGGTCGACCGCCTTTGCCGCGCCCTCGATGTGGTGGAGTTTGGTCGCCCCGACGACCGGTGAGGTCACTTTGGTCAGGAGCCAGGCGAGTGACACCTCCGTCATGCTGACGCCGTGTTTTTGGGCAAGCTCAGCCACGCGGCCGATGATCACGTTGTCCTGGTCTGCGGTCGCGTCGTATTTGAACTTCGCGTAGGCGTCTTCCTCGGCGCGCTTTGTTCCTCCCTCCCCGGGAAGTCTGGACAGCCTGCCGGCCGCCAGGGCGCTGTAGGGAGTGAGGGCGATGTTCTCTTCATTGCAGTAAGGGACCATTTCCCGCTCCTCTTCGCGGAAGATGAGGTTGTAGTGGCCCTGGATGGAGACGAATTTTGCAAAGCCCTCCTTCTCTGCCAGAGCATTGGCCTTGGCAATCTGCCAGGCAAAACAGTTGGAAATGCCGATGTACCTGGCCTTGCCGGCCTTCACGATGCGGTTCAGGCCGTCCATGATGTCGTAGATCGGGGTCTGCCAGTCCCACATGTGATAGATATAGAGGTCCACATGGTCCATGCCGAGATTCTGCAGACTGGTGTTGATCATGTTCTCGATGTGCTGCTGACCGCTGATCCCGCGCTCGATCTCGTCCTGGGTCCGGGGCAGGAACTTTGTGGCGACGACCACGTCCTCGCGCTTTGCAAAATCCCGAAGAGCCCTGCCCACATACTGCTCGCTGGTCCCGCTCTGGTATGCGATGGCTGTGTCATAGAAATTGACGCCCAGATCCAGTCCGCGCCTGATGATCTCCCGTGTGTGGTCCTCGTCGATGGTCCAGCTGTGCTGGCCGCGGCCGGGATCTCCGAATCCCATGCAGCCCATGCAGATCCTGGATACATTCAGGTCAGAATTGCCAAGTTTTGTGTATTTCATTTTTTCCTTACACTCCATTACAGCCAGACAGGCGCTGACTGTGTTCCTTTTTTCCATACAGCCAGACAGGCGCTGACTGCGTTCCCTTTTTCCATACAGCCAGACAGGCGCTGACTGTGTTCTTTTTCCATAAAGCCAGCGCCTGCGCTTCTTTTTCTGTAAGGTTTACAGCACTTCCTTCAGCCAGCGGCGGATCTCCGCTTCGTTGGGCCGGTTGATCTGTCTGCCCCTGGCCCACTTCACATCACCGCTCACATTCTTGTGAAGGG
>OCTW011587399.1_pt1 | contig 10391 bp, 5 predicted proteins | sample 1539671 | NCBI WGS metagenome assembly OCTW01 (sample SAMN02144230, study PRJEB22623) | gut metagenome | biome: sheep rumen | host: Ovis aries | place: New Zealand
ATTCAGGAAGACTGCTCCAGAAGAGAAGCCAGTTCTGAAGAATGCCTTGGCCATCGGTGACTACATGATGCCACAACTTGAAGACCTGGACGTGGAGGAGTTTTGGGCATTGTTCTTCAATCCTAAACACGAACTTCTCCGCAGGGTTCGAATCTGCCGGGGAGAGGTGTCTGAAAACGCTGCCGATCCGAGAAACATCATGCGATTCGGGGTGCTCTACAATGCGACCTACATTGTTACAGTACATAACCATGTCAGTGGGAATCCCTCTCCTACAAAGTTCGACAGCACAATTGCTGCTAAGCTCACACAGGCTGCAGAGTCAGTACGGATGACCTTGCGCGACCATATCATCCTTGCGGACGAGCAATACTATTCATTCTCAGAGAACAAGAAGTTGTAGCCGTTCACACGGCATCCTCAAACACTATTATGGCTCGTTACTTATTTATTGGTATCGAGCCATAATAATTCATTTCCATCACCCTACACCTCTTTATAGTACTATCGTGAAACAAGCATTCTTCCTACTACGTCATATTCAAACTTCCGATAAGGCCTATACGTATCTTCCTGATTTATTTTCGTCCATATTACAATATTCGGGTATTTTTGGTCGTCCCTCACTACAATATGATCGATGCCTATCACAAATGGTTCTCGACTTACTTCCTTCAAAGCCGTCTCTACAAAAGTTCTATATTTATACCCTACACCTTCTATAAGCTTATCATTTTTAAGAAGTTCTTCTATGCCATATTCTACCTTGTTTGGGCAATACTTTTCAACCGTAGGATACATGTCCTTCAGTTTCTTCAACGACAATTCGTATGAATTATCCTTTAGCTCAATCTTCGAATAATCCAAATCTCGGCCGGAAAAGATTTTCATGATGAAGTCTATATCCTCTTCAGCCATCCTACTGCCAAACACAAATCCCTTAATTGCCCTATAGTCTATCTTCAGCTTCCTACCTCCTTTGTCAAACACAAGTCTATGTTCTCCCTCATGCTTCCAAGCCTGCGACTTGTTGCCCACAAAACATTGCAGCGTTTCTTCTATTGATTGTCCCTTAATCTTAGTTATATCAAATTGTGGCAACTTGGTTGAATAGGCTACGTCAATCTCGTACATATTATCATATTTCACTTCCCTGAACGACCTTGAAAGCACTTCAGTATCGAAAATGATGGCATATCCGCAATGGCCACTGGCATAATAGGCCCACATCAACTCATTGGCTGGTTCCCTACTCAGAGAGTATATACCCGACGAACGGACCTTATTGTACAAATCACGTAAAGCGTCATTCACCCGCTCCATGGAACCGCTATAAGCAAATGGTTTGAACAGTTTCATCTGCAAATTGAAAAGGCTGTCATCAAACAAAGCCTCAGCAGGATCATTCAACTGTTCTATAGTTGGAATGTATATGGTATCATGTGACAGAAGTTCTATATCTCGTTCAAAGATATCCTTCCCATAATCATCCTTCGTCCCTCTTCCAGATCTATACTTATATGCTATCATATGTCATTATGTCTTTATCGTATTATCAACAACATGTTTTTCATGCCGAAACCATATTCAGCACCTTATCCAACAATCTTGAAAATTCTGGTTCATAATCACTTCTAGTAGCATCTCCACAATATGAGCATTCTGCTTTGCCATTTTCATCAATCCGCACTATCTCGGATATTGATGGGGTTATTCCCTTTTGATTCCGAAAATGTATTCTAACATTAGCCAGTTTTCCCCGATGAAAATAAGCTAGGAAACAGGCCAGATAACCAAGCAAAAACTTATAAACTTTCTCATCAGCTAGACATGTCGTAATTCTATCCTTAATGTCTTTGTTCTCCATGCCCAGTTTCCTCATAATGGCTATTACCTTCAATATGCCATGGTGTAAGTGTATTGCCCGTCCTTCATTATCGTTGATTTGTAGACAAGAGATGAAACCTTCTAACCCTTCTATAGCATTAACCACTTCTCTTACGCTGTGCTCCTGTAGCAATTCCGGCTTAACCAGATGCCTCAACATATTTTCGTCAACCTTTGTATTGGTAGCCATACGCTTATAGATGTATTCCTCCTTCTCCGAAGAAAATGAATAGCAAAAAAAATTACTACTACAGAATTTGCTGATATATCCATTAAAGTCCGAACCCTCTCCATAAAGATGGTGGAAAATGTGTTCAGTGTTCTCAAAGCTCATAACAAATACCACCTTGTTCAAACCGAACTTATTACCGACAAATGGCTGATTCGAATTAACGCCAAAACGATAGTTGTAGTCTATATGAGCTGAAAACACGTTCAGTATACGGAACAAATGGGCAGGATCCATTCTGTCCATATCCTCAATAACCAGAACTATCTTTTTATCAGGATGCTCATCTTTATAGGCTGCAATCCCCTGTTGTATTATCTCTGTAACCACATCTTGTCCAGATACAGGATTCTTTGCGATCTCCTTTATGAAGTTTTCTATCTGCCTGTCTCTAACTGGCTCCATCAATTCGCCAGCTTTTTTCTTAATCTTCCCAACGGTTTTCTGAGCCATTAGAAAGGCAGCCATCATTTTGGCTGAAGCCTCATCAAGACAAAGGCTTGAAAAGATTGGTAGCAATCCTTCTACTAGCGTGGGCGCGTGCAGTTGCAAACACCATCCCCATGCATGTACTTTCGACATCTTAAAGTCTGGCTCCATTATCTTCTGCACGAACATTTGTATCAACAGATCATATTTAATAAGCTCAAAAACATCTCGGTTCTCTTCCACTTGATAATTCACAGGATACAATGTAAGGAATACATAGTTCTCCTTTACCTTCTCGTCAGCCATGAACTTCTGTAAGAAATACGACTTACCGTCACCGAACTTCGCTGACAAGATGGTTCTATCATGATTGCTCAAATGGTCATAAAACCGCCCAATTGCACCATCAACAGGTATCTCAAAAGCATTGTTGTTCATTATACCCTTACTCTTCGTTTATCGTTATATTAACTGTATTATTCTCAATATAGACAGACTACTCTCCATTCTGATTCACTATTTTCATTGCCACTGGCATCGTATCGTCTGTAGGCACAAACTTATCCTCAATGGGTGCAATAACTTTCGGAAGCGTCTGTTTAAGTTCCTCCATCAAAAGAGCAGCTTCATTTTCTATCAACTTTTCATATTTTCCTGTAAAGTCACGACAAATAAAGAACCATAATTTATCCAAAGTATTGATAATTTCATCTATTCTATTTATTTCCATCAGCAAATACCTTGAACCTCCTGGTTCTTTGGTTATACGGTCCGCTTTTCTGGCTTTCTCATTCTGCCAATAATCCTTGATTAGGGTTAATCCATCACCATTGCGAGGTATTCCCCCCATATCAACAACGGGATATATACGTTCTCTTACACGACCTTTGTTGAACATCTCAGTCATCTCATACATACAGTCCAATGATTTCAGGTAGTTAGGAATCACAAACATAATAATACGGTCCGAAACACCAATTTCCTTCTCGTAATCATCAATGCTTCCACGATACAAGATATCGTATGTATCTATAGAATACGGTATTCCATTCTTTTCCAATCCAGCCGTAATCGCATTCAGAGCGCTTTCATATGCATCATCGTGCTTATACGATATGTGCACTTTATCCAATCTATTCTCCATAAGCCTATATCTGTCCGGTTCTTTTAATGACTTGATATTAATAATGGAATCCCCTTGGGGCGTAACTGTAGGTTTCTGTTTACATATAACAAGTATTGTACCATTATTGTGTGATAATGCAGAGTCGAATTTATCTAAATCTTCTGAATTGAGTGACGTCAAGTCTATTCTCCCATAAACATGTACAACCGTCTTCTCACCCGAGCAAATATGCATCATTGTCTTAATTGCAAGGCTATAAGTAATGGCATCTCTCATACGTTCTTCAGCCATCATAAGCCGTTCCCTCAATTCTATTATTCCCTTATCATCGCACTCATGGCTCAGCCCAACTACAAGCATCTCAAAAGTATTACCTTTGGTTGTTGGGATTAGCCTTTCTTTCACATATCTGCACAATCCCGTTCCTTTTATAAAGGACTCAATCTCTCCATCATCTAGTTCAGTGTCAATCAGATAGAAACCTGATTGACACATCGGATCCTCCAAAATCCTCCGCAACTGTTCCAACTGGTAAACCTTATTCATTATCAAGCTTATTAATGAAGTTGGAAATTAGGTATTTGTTGCTCGGATTCTGCATGATGGAATCAATCAAATCCATCGCATGCTCCAACGTTTCTTGGTATCTGCTGTTATTGAATGACTTAATACCATTATACGACTGAATCACGACATCCACAATATGGTTCCAGATAAAGTAATCATCCGATATATTGGCATCAATTACTTGTTCCAGCCATCCGAGTGTCTGTACAGGGTCTTTGATGGCATAGCCTCCTAGAAAACTTACAAACGTATTTATCTGATGTTTGCTCAGCGGCGAATTAACATACGCATTAGCAATCCGACATTGTATATCCTCTGGCCATTTGTCGATATGATGGAACAAGTTATCACATGCCGCCCCCACCTCTGGCGTATCAAATTGAGGTTCCATGATGTGCAAGATATAGCTAACAGCATCGTCGTCGACTTGATTATCCAAAGTGCTCAGAAAATTTAGCAACGACAATCTGGCCTCTTGACTTGTATCACACATCTTGTTGAGATATTCCTCGACTCGCTTATTCCTATCATTATGCGACCAAGCCAACCATAATATTACCACCTGTTCCTTATAGCAACCCGGACAATCAGCGGCATGTCTGAAGAAATCCATTAAATCCTCAATAGCATAATTGACGAAATACACTAGCGGATTATAGCTGTGTACTGGCAATGCCATAAGTCTAGGATTAAAGTCATGCATCAGTTTCTTAAACAACTCAAGATTTCTATTCTTATCCAGCAAATTAAGCGCAGCCAGATTTAACAGTATCGCAGCTCTAGTATATACCGATGCCGTATCTGCAATACTTTCTATAGCTCCAAATATTTCCTCCTTGTATTTGACCTCACGGGCGCATTCCACCAACATGTAGCCTGCATTTCCCCTCGACTGGTTGATGCCCACAGTATGCACATCTTTATCATCTTGATGCCTGTCTTCCTCTGGTTCCTTAGCATTAACGAGGGCATTGCATAACAATCGTACCACTATTTCCGGCACATGGTCATGCTTGGGGATATCATTCAGTGCAAACAACAGCGAGTGTATACTAAAACCTCTTTCTGTTGAATTCACGTCATTATCAATTGCTTCAAGTATTCCTTCTAACACATGCATCGCATCGTCCATTCTTCCAGCATCCATCAGTCCCTGCATACCTGCTTGTACATAAGCAATCAGTATCCTATTGTCTTTGGTTATCTGATGTATAAAGTCAAGAAAACTATCTGGTTCCTTGCTAACAACTTCGCGGAACAAGTGACATTGGCCTGTCAACGATGGTTTCTCCCAGTCAAAAGGATCATTGGTATATTTAAGCATCGAATTAAACCATGCCTCTGTACTCATCTTCATGCCCTGATCCTTTCGTAAAGAAGTCCATCCTGTATGCATCGAAGAGCTTGATGGCTTTCTATTCTTTAGTCGTTCTGGATTAAATTTACGGTCAATCCGTTGACGCTCCTGATAAGCTTCCCACGATAAACTCTTCAATTCTTCTATCGGTATAACCTCCAATGCCTTACCTTTGTGTATATCTATATCAAGAATCGGATGTCCATACTGTAACCGCATCTCAACAACATCCTTGAAAAGTATGTACTCGCCCTTATCAGCAATAGCTAGAATCCTTTCAATAATGGCTTTTTTCTGTTCATCAGTCATCAATCCGAAAGTCATCTTCAATGCCTCGACAGCCTGATATTCCACCCAGCTTGGTGCATTAGCCAACACTTGACGGCTTTCGATGATATCATAAACATCATCCTTGAATATTTCTGGGTATGAAGTATATACATATAATGCTATAAATACGAACCCTTCGTGTCTGCTCTTACTGAACTCCGCAACATATCGTTTAGTTACGTCGCTATCTATATTCTTCAAGAAATCGTCTATAAGAATATTGGCAGAATCCTCGATTAGATCGGAAGCAAAATGCTCACCTGTAGTCCTCTGAAAACAGAAAAATTCTGTCGAATTATATATCTCTGCACCCTCAATTTCAAACTGGGTTGCATCATAGACAATGGTCAGAATCTCCACTAATAATTGGATAGCCTCATCATGGTGTTTTTTGAGCAGTTCTTCATAAAGGTATTCCACATCATGACTGACTTCTATCTTATGAACATGATTATCTTTTTTCTCCGTAAGTTGCGACCTAACATTCTCCTTCAGTTCTTCACATACAAAGCCAGGATTATCGTTAAGAATATCTTTCAGCAAATGCGTATATTCCAGTGGATTCCTTGATTTTACAAGTTTGTTGTAAAATCCTATCAACTTGTCACCTTCACAATTCAGATTATTGTGCTGTAGCAGGTTCGCCAAATACTTACAGTCTTCCTCGCTCTGGTAATCCAGTTCCGCATCCAACTTATCCAGAACTAAACCAGTATTCAACCATAGTGTCCTTTGGCACATTGCAATAGCTTTCTCCTTATACCCTTTGCTAAGCTTTTCCCAACCTCCTTTTTTATCAATTATTGCCCATATGGCGTTAAACCAATTGGGTGTATATACCGACTCGAATAATACATCCATATAGGCCTTGTCTGTAAAGATTGTTGTCAAGATGAGGTTCAACTCTTCCTGCAGGGGCGATTCAAAGAAAGCCATATTGCTTAAGGCTAGAGATTTCAGATGGTATCGGTATGTATTGTTTCCGTCCTCATTCTTCGCATAGAGCAACTGTTCAATATCCCGAATATACTCTCTTCTATCTCCTTCTCGCAAAAAAGTTAATATGCTTTTTACTGACGCTCTGGAAAAAAGGCCTTGATGCTGTTTCTTAAGCTCCTCCAGTAGATCAAAACCTTTCTCGGTAAATCTTCTGGCATAAACATAGTCAAACAATGTCTGATGAAAGAACTGAACCTGCCCGCTTTTTGTTATTATCAGCAGTCCGTTAGAGAACAAGTATCTCAGTTCTGCGTCAAACTTAGTTTCAAATTCCCTGATATGAACCGACAGTTCTTGGCGCTGGTACATCGTAATAACAAGTGCATCAAGCAATGATAACAATCTTTCTTTGTTAACCTTGCGCACGCTGTCATCATTTACATACTTTCGCCACAACTGGTGATATAGTAAATCCGTTGACAACGGATCAGTCAGTTGTTCTTCGGGTCTGACCTTCAAAAACAGATACAAGTGTAGCGGATTCCCAAGGAATCGCAAAAGATTGTCGCTCAATCGCTCATTGTTATGGTTATCCCGTAGAGTCTTTAACACCTGTTCTTTAGTGAGTTCCTTTAATTCCCACTTATTCCTTATCCGCAGGTTATCCAGCAAAGGGTCATATTCCAAATCATATGGTCTGCACGAAATAACTACTCTTACGTGGGGGGTATTCTGCAACTTGCCTATCAGCTTTAATAGAGAGCGTAATGGTGTTCGGTTCGAAGATAGCGACAATGACAGCGCATCAATTTGATCAATCAGGAGCACGACTCTTTTACATTCCTGAGCCAGCTCTTTCACAGCCTGTTCTATAGGCTGCGCCAAGTGTATCTTTCGCGCCAAATCGTCTGTATCCACAAATTCCACTTGATCCGATTTTAAGCCAAGCACCTGATAATCTTCTATAGTTTGTAGCTTCTCCAAGAGATCATGCATCACTATAGACTTGCCGATGCCTGCCTTTCCATACAGTAAAGCGATTCTGGCGGCATTCTCCACCGGGGCTTTTCTCTCAATCCACTCCAATATCTGCCCCACTTCTTCTCTGAGAATAGGCGGATCTATAGTCGGAGTGTAATCGAGTAATTCGTAAGACCCGTTACAAAAAGCAGAAGAAGGATCCTCTACGTAGTTATCTCCCACGTAGATGTTCCCTTCATCCTTTTCTATATAGATGTTTCTACCATATTGATTTACAGCTCTTTCTTCCATGAATTACTTAAACCGATAACAAAACTATTTTACGACAATTATATAAGAAATAATTCAAACCTTATTGTTTCTTGGCATTAGCGAAAGCTTCCATATCGTGCATGATGATTTGCTCTGCTTCGTCGAGTCTCGCTTTGAGTTTCTTGTCATCTCTTAGTTTCGAGAGAGGCAAATCTTCTTTCAACTCCCTAACAATCTTCAAGGCTTTCTCGCACGATTCAGCATCAACGAGACTATCAGCACTGACAACCGTTCCCAAAATGAAGAAGAGCATGTCCTGTTCCACCAGCTTATCTATTCTATTCCCAGGGTTTTCTTGTGATGCTTCCAACTCAACGATATGCAGTTCTTGCATAGCCTTCCATACATTGGTATAAGACTCCCCACTTGTTCCAAAAGCAACCGCTCGTTGGGCAGCAGATTCTAATCTACCATCAGCAGACATATCATCTACCCATTTCTGATTCTTCAGGAAAGTCTCAGTCTTGTCGAATTCTTTGATGTGCTTGACCAGTTCCATGATGACAGCCTTGGATGTACCGAAATGACGATTGGTATTGACATAATGGAGCAAGAACCAGTACTCAATAGATGGCATACTGTCACATAACAATACTCGGTTGTTCTTGGCATATTTTGACTTCATGGTTTCCAGACGCTCTTTCTCCGCCTTATTCCAAGTCGAAACATCTGCATCAAAAACAACGATAGCACGGCCACCATTCTTCAAAACTTCCATGAGTTTCTTCTCCAGTGTAAACACAGTTTCCTTACCAAAGAAACGCGGACGGATCTTCATCCTCACACGATACTTGGCTTGCAGGTGGGTGAAGTACCACTTCTCCGTGATACCAGCACCTATAATGGTGGGTATTGACTCTTTAAATTGGGTCGTTGATTCTTTTCTTGCCATAATTAGCGTGAATTAGCCGATGATGTTTGGCAGCGCGCCAAACACACCATTACGATAAGACTTCTGGAATGAACTGATTTTATTCAGCCCTTTGAACTCAACAAGCGAATACAAGCGTGAACCACCATCTTCCCCTTTCTCTGTGAACCAAACGCTATCCTTTCGCATCAGGTCATTGACGGTATTAAGCAAGGGATCATAGTGTGAGGTCACCAACAACTGACTGCGGTTGTGTGTCTGCAAGAACTGCTGGATAATAAACTCAACGAGGTCTGGATGCAGTGAAGATTCTATTTCATCGACTGAGAGAAATTTCTCATTCTCCATAGCATCATAAACAGCAGCTTCTATACCAAGGGTACGCCGAGTACCTTCACTCTGAAGACCATTAGGTAGAATATATTTCTCAACGCCTCGGCTATTTCTAACAGTATGCTCAAAATCCGTCTTTACAGCTTCCATTACAAGTTGTGACGTGACAGACTCTACCAAATCAGGAGATGCATTGGTTCTTTGCTTAATTTTATCTTTTAAAGTTTGTGAAAGAGGCTGTTTCTCTACTTCTGCAAGTAATCCTGTAATATTGAAGTCGGCCTTATGAACAAAATCAAGCATATATTTCTTAAAGCCCTCATCACTAGCCAACATCTTACCCGCATCGAAGAACATTTGTGACTGAGGAATAATGACAGGCATTAACGAATTCTTCATCCAATCACGGGCATCATCAATAAAAGACAACGTACAGTTCACCTGATTCCTAGCAGCAAAGAAACTCATGTTGGGCAGACACCTGATAGTAATTTGCTCCAATACATTTGGGCTTACCTTTACTGCTGCAGGGTTGAAACTGATGACAGATTGACCATCTTCAAACTCTCTCGAAAAAAGCATTGTCGGCTGAACACTTTTATAATAATAAAGTTTCTCCGACAAAACCCTTCTCTGGGTGAGACGAAGTACATACCAATACTTGCGTTCGCCCACAAAGAATTTCAAATCAATTTCCGAGGGTTGCTGAGGAGTCTCAGTATCGAGTAAGAAAGGTACAGATTCCGTTAGCTTGTCGATATCATCTTTAACAGCAAACAGAAAGCGATGAAGATAATCGATAACATAAAGGAGATTCGACTTTCCGCTGGCGTTGGCACCATAAATAAGTGCGAAACGGAGCAAACGTGTTCCTGGGGCAACTTCAACTACCTGATAATCTTCGAAGGTCGTATCTTTGGTAGCCTCAAAGTTCAGAATGGCCTCTTCCTTAAAAGAAAGGAAATTCTTGATTTTCAGTTCTTGTATCATATCAGTACACTTTAAGAAAACTATTTGGGTGCAAAGATAC
>OCTW013435056.1_pt1 | contig 10391 bp, 9 predicted proteins | sample 1539671 | NCBI WGS metagenome assembly OCTW01 (sample SAMN02144230, study PRJEB22623) | gut metagenome | biome: sheep rumen | host: Ovis aries | place: New Zealand
GGATGGTCACAAGATGAAGATTCAGCCCGTCTATGAATGGAGTTTGGAACTCGGAGTGTAGTCAGCTGAATTTTAAGAAAGCAGTGCAATAGCCAAATATGTCAGGGGACAGATACTGACACAGGTGGGGGATACATGTCCCCCTGGGGCAAATGCTTAGCTCACCTTGCTCTTTGAATGATTCCTCGGTCTATGCCTGTTAGGCATTGAAGCTGACGAACAGATGCTCCAAATTCCTTAAACTGAATGAATGCCTGCCACTGGGTTCCTCTGTCGAGCTTTTGGAATTCGCTGCTATTGGAAACGCCTGCGATTCTGAAATCATTGAATGGAATACGGTTTACTACTGTTTGAGTATTACAAATCTGAAAGACGGGGTCAACGGTGCCATCGTATTCACACCAGGAGCTATACTTATAGTCCTTGATCTGAGTAACAATAGACATATGCACCTGCAATTCTCTTGATGGTATCACCAACTTTCTCATCATGCTCACGAATGAGCAGATGAAAGTAGTTTGACATCAAGCAGTAAGCGTAATAGATGCAGTTAGTGCCACAGGAGTTACCCTCATCATCATACTGAGTGCGCATTCTGTTGAGGATATTGATGAACTGATAGAAGTCCTCTGGCTCCTCGAAGATGTTCTGGTGATTGATGCCTCGCATCATCACATGATATATCTCAGTTCATGATGTTACTCTTGGTTGCCTGGGCATGAATGAATGTGTTGACTCTATAATAGATAACGCTGAATAAGAGGGAATATTGTAAAAATAGAGGCTATTACGCAAGAAGAGAAGTGGAAAACTGGTGGTTCATGTTGAATGGCTACTTATGGTGCATAATCAGCTCCTGTGACTCTGGATGGAGTTGCAGGGGCGAATTGTTTATAACGGTTTTTGCGATGATTGACGAGAGCGGAAAAGGATGGCATGAGAGATTATGTTAAAAAATGCATAAGATTGAAGAAAAATAGAAATTTTTCACTATCTTTGTGCCTTGAAAGGCAAGAAGTCGGGCGGCACCGACATTGCATCGATAGTGAAATGTTGAAGTCATAAAGCGACTGAAGACCAGAGTGATATGATGACGACGAAAGAATTAGATGATAGCATGGGACGCAACACAACGATGTGTGGTGACCCCAAGACGTGGTTTCCGATGAGGGTGACGTATCAGCGGGAGATGAAGGTGAAGGCGGAGCTGGACCGGCTGGGAATAGAGAACTTTGTGCCGATGAGGTATAAGGTGGTGGAATCGCAGAATGACGGGGATATGGAACTGCGGAGGGTGCTGGTGCCTGCTATCAGTAACCTGATTTTTGTGCGGTCGACACAGAATCGGGTGAGCGAGCTGAAGAGGAGGAACGAGGTGCTGAAGCCGCTGAGGTATATGATGGACCATACGGCCGTTGGTGAACACACCATTATGACAGTGGCGGATAGGAAGATGGAGAACTTTATGCGGGTGGCTTCGCGGACTGACGACAGCGTGATGTTTCTGTACAACGAAACGGTCATAGGGAAGGAAGGCAAGCGCGTGGAGATTATGGGCGGCGCGTTTGAGGGCGTGACGGGCGTGATAAGGAGAGTGAAGAGGTGTAAGAGGGTTGTAGTGGAGATAGATGGTGTGGCGAGCGTGGCGATAGCGTGGGTGCCGGTGGGGATGCTGAAGGAGATTGGGTAGATGGACTTTGTAATTTAAACTAAAGGTAAATATATGAATGAGATAATAATTGCTTTCTTGACTGCATTAATTGGCGGCTTGATTGGTACTTATGGTGGAGCACGCTTCTTGAATCTGCGTGAGGACTATAAGATGAAGAAAGTCCGCGCGATTGCAATAAAGGCCTTGGACGTGATAAAGAAGTATTCGAAGCAATCGTATATGAATGCTGAGAGTGATTTTAACACGTCACTTTCTATAACTGAAAAGCGCATGGTGATCGTGGCTCTGCATAAGTTGGGCATACCAATGGGCGTACCAGCCAATGAGGTTTTTGACATTCGTAAAATTCATTTCCTTGATAAGGTGATTGACAAGGATGAGATAGACGGCATTGTGTTTCAGATTGAAAAGGGATATTGTGATAATTTGTTCTATCAAGATCCTGATTCGTATTTCGCTGCTAACTACACGTTGTTCGCTATGAGAAATGCTGGTAAGAAGTATGTCAAAGAGATATTGTCGAAGATGGTGATTAATCCAGAAACGAAGCAGTTTAAGGAGTCAATGAATGATCTTAGCCAGATTTTTACACTTGGAGAATTCAAAGCTATACAGGTGCTGAGGGAGCTGGTGCGTGACCAGATGTATTTTGATGAGAACGGACTGCCGATAAAGGAAAAACTGGATACGCTGATTAAGGATATAGACATGGGACTGTGGGATTCTTATCTGATGTGGAACTACGAGGCATATCAAAGTGTAATGATGCAGATACAGATGGGACAGGTGATAGCGGGGGCTGCGCAGAGGACGGTAGTGAATGAGGTAGGTCTGAAGACAGAAGAGAAGAAAGGATAAGGGGTGTTGAAGGGGTATGAAAGTTCGTCAGGTCCCTTTTTGTGCCTCAATGGGGACGGAGAAGAAACTGAAATCTCGACGGGTAAAACGCCGAGCGCAGAACAAAATACAATAAAGTGAAAGTAATGGTTTATTCTGAAATAAAACATTCAGTGCCAGAAGGTACATATAGATGCACGCAGATTCGGCTTTTGGAGAATAAAACGAAAGATGACTATCATTTGTTTACCATTCTCGAAAAACTGGAGCCAGATATGCAGGGGTATGTGCTGTCTGCGCCAGTGCCAAACCGTTCTGATTTTGGAGATGGAAAGAAAGACACTTTTAAGGTATATTGGCTACAATGCGATTATGAGGTAACAAAGAATTTCCTGAATACCCCACAGAATAACTTTACACTCAATGATGGTAATTGTGATTTTACGCTAAATTTTTTCAATAAGGACTTTACAGAGGAACCATGTAGTGGCGATTATTTTGTGCTACCACTATGCCATGAAGAGAGCGATTTGTTTCACGAACTGCTACCGACAAGAAAAGGACCAGCATACGTGAAGACCTATTTGGATAAGTGTAGAGATGTAGAAGAAATAGTAGCGCAGCATGAATACCTGAGAAGACAGATAGACCAAGCATCGGAGGCACTCTTCGGACTGAAACTTACTGAATGGCCAGAGCATTTAGGTAATATATACATGGTATGGCACCATGAGGAAATTAGAAATCTTGAAATAAAAAGCAATGACAGCCCATACGGTGTTTTTATCCAAATAGAAACCAGACAAGGACACCACAAAGGCGGTGAAATTGTGATATGGGATGCCCATGATGCCGGATCGGTAGTGACCAATAACCGTTATCACATAGAACCAGATGAGAGAGAGGTGTTCATTAAAACCAACGATTACCCTCATCTGTTCAGAGTGGACTATTACGATGCAGGCGGAAGATTAGTTGCATTCAACAAGTCGTACACCTTTATCTCGTGTATCAAGAGCTCTTTTTCGCTTGGAGTGAAAGAGGTTGTGATGGTGAAACAGAATGAAGACGGAAGTGAAACAAAGTCTGAGCCAGTGATGAAATACTCAAAGGAGGAGACTTCAGTTATCGGAAAACCCATTAAGAACCAACATTCCTATTTCGCTCTTCATAAGTTTGACCATGATAAAGAAAAGTTGGAAAACAGCAGGGAATTCATATTCTTTGATGGGAACAAGGAAGATACGGCTCAGCAAGAAAACCTGGACAAAGCAAAAGAAGCAGTCAGAGACATTTTGAACAGGGCAAGAGAAGTGTTGTATGTTTGTGATCCCTATTTTCATGATACAGACTTTGAAGAATACATTCACTATATCCGGAGTTCGGAGGTGAAGATACGCATCATTAACAGCAAAGTTGATGTTGGCGTAAAGGGCTTGAAGAAACTGATACCAATTATCAAAGGATATAACAAGGGAATGAATGTGGAAGACTATATAACGTGTCGTGTACTGAAAGGCGAGAAGTCGATGCTTCATGACCGATTTATCATTGTGGATAATCATGTTTGGAATATGGGGTCTTCGTTTGGCGAATTTGGAGCCAGAGCCTGTACACTAAGTAAACTATCTGAATCGGCAGGCAAAATAGTGAAGGGCTATGTTGAGGAATGGTGGAATGGGGAACTGACACGTTCCCTTTACGACTATGAAAACGTAGCAGAACCAAAATAGTGTGTGGTTTGCGAGACTCTGAAAAAACTCTATAAGAAACTATGCAGTTGATAGGAGGCATGACAATCAAGCAGCTGTTAGACAAATCCCATTCGATGGGAGAGTTGAACAGTGACAGTTATCCTCGCTGGGTGAATCAGGTGATGAACAGCGAGCGGGATGAGCTGCACCAATGGTATGTACTTGAATATTATAGCAGCTGTGTAGAACTGCCAATGGCTGCACAGAAGGAGATGCATGTCTTGGAGAAGAAAAATGACTACGGTGCATTGACAAAATGGTTGTTGGACTTAGAGTATCCTATCCTACAAGATGCTGCTGCATTCTGGTTTAAGCAAGAGGGAACCTGTATAGACTTATTGCCATACGTAGCCAAAGCTGATACTGATGAGAAGAAAAAAAAGTTTCTGACATGGACTCTGGTACATGTGTGGCAGGTGAATAGCCGGAACATGGTTATGGGGCATGAGCATCAGCCAGGGTGGATAGATTCAAACATTGGCACTTATATCAGTGATGTAGATAGAATCATGGCGGCTATGGGCAGGGAGAATTATGAAAGATTTCTCTTTAGCTTTGAATGTTATTGGGCCAATCCACACATTGAGACGTTTTATCAGATAATTTGTGACCATCTGGCAAAGACATTTACCTTACAGATGTTTGCCAAGGATTTTTGTGACATGAATTATTTGTGTCATGTGGCCAGACGATGTGGAACCCAGTTCTGGGGAGACAAAGCGATGGCACAACAGCTGATGAAAAACATGAAAGAAGCTGCGGGACATTTGAGTAATAGCGGCCCATCGACATGGGAGAAATTAGGCGAAATGATATATGATGCGATAGTGCCAATCTATATCAGAGCATACGATGAACCAACAAAAGCCATTGAAGAGGATATTGCGGATGTACAGGTGAAACGTGAAGGATGGAACTTGACAAAAGAGCTGGGCAGACTTGCAGTACAAGAAACCAGAGAAGCCGTATGGCTGGGACTTCTGGTATGGGTAGCATCAGAGACGACCAGTGAGACACTTTTCCAGAAGATAGCGGATGTGATGTTTGCGCAGTATCATGTCTCAGATAAACGAGATGAATATGTGGCTTTTGGCCTGAAAGGCTTGATTAAGACTGTTTATAGCCTAATATGCGAACGACATAAAGGATGGATTGGCTATTTAGACAGACTGATACTTAGAGAATTTAATAGTTTTGTTCAGGTAGCAGAATTATTGTCGGGGCATGATGAATTTGATGCTGATGTGAAGAAAATGCTCTGGAAAAGGTGGGAAATGGAGAAAGATGTGATAGCGATTAAGATGAAAGGTGTTCAAGGTAAGGACGATTTCAGAAGGATTGAGCATTGGATGAAATATGAGGTGAAATAACTATGAATAAAGAAAAGAAACTTCATACGGCAGAAGAACAACATACTGCGATGGATAAGATAGGAGGTTTCGTCTATCAGTTCTATTACTTCCTTTATCTCCTTTTGAGGATAGAGGAAGGTGAAGAAGTTTCCTTTGAGAAACTGGACGATGCTGCAGTTGAGAGTGGTGAAAGCATCTCACTAGTTCAAGTAAAGCATACGGTGAAAGTGAGTGTTGCAGGTGAAATGGCTGATTTGACCAACCATTCAACAGATCTTTGGAAAGCTGTGGATGTTTGGCGTAAGCTGATAGTTGGAAACGAAGATGAAAACAGAACAACAGAAGATAAAAAGAAATACATCGAGGCACATCAGTTCGTCTTTGTCAGTAACAAGGATTATGTGGATAATAAGTTTGCCCAATTATGTCATGATTTACAGACAAGTACCTCACCAATTAGTATAGACCAAGTCCTGGATGAAATTACAGGAGAGGGCAAATCCAGACAGACAACCGCCAAAGGCAGAACTGTTCAAATGATGATAGATGATTTGAAGTCATTTGAGTTGAAAGAGGCATTCCTGAGTAGGATTTCATTTGAGTCAATCAGCCAAACAGATTTGCGAAACAAATGTGTTGAAGCCATTAAGAAAGATGCTTGGTTTGCAGAAGATGAGGCAGAGGTTGTATTTGATGACTTTCTATGCGAAGCGGTAAAGGATTTCTCAAAACAAGCGGATTTGGGTAAACCGTTGACGTATACCTATCAGGAACGAAGGGAGAGATTTCTGAAAGTGTTCCAATATCATAGAGAAGAGAAATTGGACTTCCGCATCTTAAAACAACAGTACAAAAAAGAATTTTTAGATCTTGTTTGTATTCAGCAGCTGATTAAAGTCAAGGACTTTGCCGCAAGTCAGACTGACAAGGTGGCTAAGTGCGCAAGCCGTTTTTATAGCTTTAAAAACACATTTGATGATTTGCGCGAAAATTCAAAGATACTGGACATAGAGGAGGAAATGTTCATGGAAGAGGCATTAGGTTATTGGGAAAACGAATTTGAAAATGCTTACGACGGACTCGATGATACTGCTACTGAAGACGAAATTGTCGAAAAAGCCAAGAGTATTTTATATGAAGTAAGGAAACAGAGACTGAAACTATGTAATGAATTGCTTAATCAGCCTATTTCTGATGGGGCATTCTATTACTTGTCAGACGAGTGCATTATTGGGTGGCACAAGAACTGGCGTGAATTCTTTAAAAAGCAAGGAGAGCAAGATGGATAGAATAATCAATAATGAAAGCGTAGCCATTTGTGCTATCTTGAACGCAATGGTTCTTGATATTGATGACATTGCTCGACTCAATTTGTTTGTGGTGATGACAACAGATCGGGCCATCAGAAACAGGCTGGTTAACTATACCAACTATGAAGAGATGGTAGGCAAAGAATCTTCATATTATCAGGCATTGAACCGTAAGTTTGTTGAGTTTCAACCTATATTTCTGAATGCCACAACAATGCTCTTGATGGGTGGAAAGATTGAGAAAACGGCTGAAGGCAAATACAGCTTAACCAACGAAGGGAACCAGATGGCATGGGAACTTCAAAACTATCAAGAAGGTGTGATGGAAAATGTCCGACAGGCAGCTATGCAGTTGGCTGATATGATTGGACAAAAAGATACAGTGACATGGTATAAAGACTTGAAGATTGTGCTATGAACTTTTATATATCAAAAATCAGACTTTGGTTCAGACAAGGAGGTGAACCAAGAGACCTTGAATTTTTCAATGACAAGGTGAATGTGATAACTGGTGATTCATCGACGGGTAAGTCATCTGTTCTGAAAATTATAGACTATTGTCTGTTGTCGGAAAGAAGCACTATTGTTGAGGATGTTATTAATGAGAATGTGGCATGGTATGGGCTAGTGTTCTATGTAGATGACATACCATATACTATCATCAGGCAGGCACCGACTGTAGAATCGGCAGAAATGAAAGTTCTCTTCAGGGAAGGTGAGTATTTGCCAGACGAGCCTTTAGCAGACTTGGACGACATTAGGGCGAAGGCAATGGTGAAGATGAACGAACTGTTTCATATCAACCCTAAGTTGAAACTTGAAAGCAAGGTGAAACAGCACTTCCGTCACAATCTTATATTTAACTATCTGACGGAGGACATCATTGCTACAGAAAGCACCTATCAAGACTTGCGGTTCTTCCGCAGGGATGAGTATTCTAATATACTTAATGACTTGTTCAAATTGGCCATTGGGGTGAACGAAGGCAAACTGAGAGAACTGGAATCGGAGTTGCAAACCGCACAGACAAGAGAGAAAAATAAAAAGAGAGCCCAGGAGAAAGAACAAGAGAATAAAGATATATTTGAGAAGACTAAAGTTGAGATAGCCAATCAGGTGGAAGAACTCGGCTTGGGTGCAGCAACAGATTTCGGGAATAGTCCGACGGCCTGGGCTGCAAACATCAAGGTGATAGTTGAAAATTGCAATCTGCAGTTTAAGAATGAGGAGGCCAACAGACAACGCAATGAAATAGAAATGGCCCTGGTGAAAGTCAGGGAAAGATTGGGCTATTTTGAATCGTTAGAGAAGGAATATAAAATTTATCAGAAGCGGTTAGAGAGACAAGATGAAAGTCTTGTGCCTGTTGAGTATGTTAAGAAACATCTCTCAGAGTTGATGACTTATCAAGAGACTGGTCAGTTGCTGCGTGAATTGACTGAGGCCTGGGAAAGGATAAAACAAAGCTACGAGCCAGATCTGAAACTTCCAGAGGACTTTGAAAATACTAAAAAGGGATTAATCAGAGAGGAACAGAAGTTGGTAGCCGACTGGAGAAAACTGAATCCATATCAGATTGAACATAAGGATATTGTTTGGATAAGAAAGGCTATCCTTTTGGCGGAAAGGATGGAGAAAGAATTGACCAAGGAACCCAAGTTGACCATAACCGATGAAATGTTGGTGCAATATGGTGAGACAATATCACAAATCGAGGAGAAACTGGTAAGGCTACGAGCTAAGAATGAAAATGCCCTTGGTAATTTGAATGCCGAGATAGAAAAGTACTTCAAGTGTCAAAAGGGCATATCAGAAGCATATTGGAATTACAAGCCGGTTTACAGTATGGAAGAGAAGATGCTGATGCTGGTAACGGATGATGGGGAGTATCCGAAGGCTAATGTGGGCAGTAAGTCGAACTATATGTTCCTGCATCTGTGCTATTTCTTTGGTTTGCATAACTTGCTGATGAAGAACAGGAACGAACAAATACCCCAGTTTCTTTTCATTGATCAGCCGAGCATTCCGTATTATGCAGACAAGAACACAGCTATTGTATCGAAGAATGGCGAGATAACGAATGATGACCGTGAAAAGTTGAAAGAAGCGTTCAGACTTACGGACATGTTTATGAGGGAGATGGCTCGAAACGGCCATTTCCAGATTATCATGATAGAACATGCAGAAGAAGATTATTGGAATAATCTTGAAACATTTGTAACGAGATATAAGTTTAGAAATGGCGATGGACTGATACCGTCGCGCATAACACATAGAAGAAATGACTAAAATAGGAAATATAAAAGCAGCTGTTGTTCAGCGTGTAGGTAATAAAAGTAATGAAGATGGCGTGGCATTTTCAGACAACCTCTGTCAGATGAAGGGTGTTGAGGAACCATTCCTAAAATTGATAAACGGCTCGTTTAAATTTGATGACTGGAAACAGTTCTATTATATTGATGATTTGGAACTGAACCCCACGTATAGGTTTGTGTCAAAGATATTTGGTGATGAATCTTGTATCGTGCAACAGGCCAACAATCTGGCCCGCCACCTATATGAGCAAAGCATACATCCAAATATCAAGATAGGAGAGTTCTATGTGGTGCTGCTGGATAACTGTGAGGTAGATGGTGAACAGACACAAGCCATTGGGTTGTTTAAATCGGAGGTGAGAGAAACCGTACTGACGGTTACGATGGAGAAGAACAGACTTGTGCTGTCGTCGGCTATTGGCATGAACTTGAAGAAACTCGAAAAGGGCTGCATTGTGTTCAATATGGACAAGGAGAATGGCTATAAGGTGGCCGTGGTGGATAACACGGGTTCTAATACCGATGCTCATTACTGGGTAGATAATTTTCTGCATGTAAGGAACTGCAATGACGACTACCATGAGACCGAGCGGTTGATGGAAATGTGTACGGGATTTGTGTCGCAACTGAAGGAACATTCGGTTGTGGAGAGCGCTGTTGCTGCCAAAAAGACCGCTGAGGCATTCTCGACGGGAGAGCCCATACAGGTGGATGATTTAGCCGACATGATTTGTAAGAATGAAGAGCAGAAACAGGCTTTTGAGGCATACAGACAATCGTTTGAGAAGGAGTATGGCGACTTCTCGGAAGAGGTGAATGTGGTGAAGAAAGCCACTAGCAGGAAGCCCGTGATAAGAATGAATACATTGAAGCTAGGTGCAGACTTTGAGGTGAAGGTGCTGAACCCTGAGGCTAAGATTGAGGGTGGCGTTGACAAGAAGAGCGGGAAGAAGTATTATACGCTGTATTACGAGGGGTAAATGGACTATAACAAGGCGATAGAGAGTGTATGCTTCAAATTCGGGCACGCAGTGACTGAATATGACGTGTTCCGCTGGCTAAGGAATTTTGATGAGAGCGAGTGGACTATGGCCTTGAATGTGCTTGACAAGGTGGTCTATTATTCGTCGGACATGATAGATGAGACTCTT
>OCTW011616850.1_pt1 | contig 10390 bp, 9 predicted proteins | sample 1539671 | NCBI WGS metagenome assembly OCTW01 (sample SAMN02144230, study PRJEB22623) | gut metagenome | biome: sheep rumen | host: Ovis aries | place: New Zealand
CGCAGCAACTCGCTGTGGCCGCTGACGTTTGCCACCAGCTGCTGCGGCATCGAGTTTATGGCCGTGTGTGCTGCGCGTTACGATATAGCCCGATTCGGCTTTGAGGTGACGCGCAACAGTCCCCGTCAGGCTGACGTGATTCTGGTTAGCGGAACGATTACGACCAAGATGGCTCCTGTGCTTAAGCGCCTCTACGACCAGATGGCCGACCCCAAGTATGTGGTGGCCGTGGGCGGATGTGCCATCAGCGGCGGCCCGTTCACTAAGTCCTACCATGTGCTGAAGGGCGTTGACAAGATTATTCCCGTGGATGTCTATGTGCCCGGTTGTCCGCCGCGCCCTGAGTCATTCCTCTATGGCATGATGCAATTGCAGCGTAAGGTCAAGGTGGAGCAGTTCTTCGGCACTACCAACCGCAAGGAGAAAGAACCAAAAGAGTAGAATACTATGACACTTGACAACATAAAGACACTGGAGCCCTCGCAGCTCCGTGAGGAGATGCAGGCTCTTAAGTCCAAAGGCTTTGACTACCTCAGCAACCTTATCGGTATGGATTGGGGCGAGGAGGAAGGACTGGGCGTAGTCTATTGTGTAGAGAATACCCAGACCCACGAGCAGGCATGGCTTAAAACTGCCACTGCTGACCGCGAGCAGCCCGTGATACCCACCGTGAGTGACCTCTGGGATATCGCCAATATCTATGAGCGTGAGGCTTACGATTTCTACGGCATCATCTTTGCCGGCCACCCCGACATGCGCCGTATCTTCCTGCGCGAGGACTGGGTGGGCTACCCCATGCGCAAGGATGACAAGCCTGCCGAGCAGAATCCGCTGCGCATGACCAACGAGCCTCTGGCCGATGATACTACAGAGTACACCCTGCAGCCCGACGGCAGCCTGACCACTAAGAAAAACATTATATTCGGCCCTGACGACTATGTGGTGAACATAGGTCCGCAGCATCCTTCCACCCACGGCGTGCTTCACTTCCGTGTAGCCCTTGACGGTGAGATTATCCGCAAGATTGACCCCGTGCTGGGCTATATACACCGTGGCGTAGAGAAGCTCAACGAGAGCTACACCTATCCGCAGACCCTCGCCCTGACTGACCGCCTGGACTATCTGGGCGCCATGCAGAGCCGCCATGCGCTGTGTATGTGTATAGAGAAGGCTATGGGTATTGAGGTGAGCGACAGGGTGCAGGTGGTACGCACCATTCTTGATGAGTTGCAGCGTATTGACAGCCACATTCTATTCTTCAGCTGCCTCTGTCAGGACATGGGTGCAACTACGGCATTCCTCTACGGATTCCGCGACCGCGAGAAGATTCTTGATATATTCGAGGAGACTTGCGGCGGACGCCTCATTATTAATTATAACACTATCGGTGGACTGATGGCTGATATTCACCCCAACTTCCAGAAGAGGGTGAAGGAGTTCATCCCTTATATGCGCAAGAATATTAAGGAGTATCATGCCCTGTTTACCGGCAACGTGATTTTCCAGAATCGCTCGAAAGGTATCGGTCCGCTCACCAAGGAGCAGGTCATCAGCTTTGGCTGCACCGGTGGCACCGGCCGTGCTGCCGGCTGGGCCAACGACGTGAGGAAGAATCATCCCTATGCCGCCTATGACAGGGTTGACTTCCATCAGGTGCTCCGCGAGAGCGGTGACAGCTTCGACCGATACATGATTCGTCTGGACGAGATATTGGAGAGCCTCAATATTATTGAGCAACTTATCGACAATATCCCGGAAGGAAACTACAAGGAGAAGACCAAACCCATCATCAAGGTGCCCGAGGGCACTTACTATCAGGCTGTTGAGACCAGCCGTGGCGAGTTTGGCGTCTTTCTTGAGAGCAAGGGCGACAAGAGCCCCTACCGCCTGCATTACCGCTCCACCGGTCTTCCGCTGGTGGCAGCTATGGACACTGCGTGCCGTGGCTTCAAGATTGCCGACCTCGTGACCATCGGTGGTACCATGGACTATATTGTACCCGACATTGATAGATAAGGAGAAAAATATCTCTAACCTATAACCTATAACCTCTAACCTCTTATTATGTTTGATTTCAAAGTCGTAACCAATTGGATAGACACCCTGCTGCTTTCTTTCCTGCCAGGGTGGGCGGCTACGCTGGTTGAGTGTGTGCTGGTGGCGCTGGCCATCATCACGCTGTATGCCGTGTTTGCCATTATCCTGATTTATATGGAGCGCAAGATATGTGCCTTCTTCCAGTGTCGCCTCGGCCCCAACCGCGTGGGTAAGTGGGGCAGCATTCAGGTGCTGGCCGATGTGCTCAAGATGCTTACCAAGGAGATTATCGACATGAAGAACGTTGACCGACTCTTACATAAGATGGCACCGTTCCTTGTGATAGTGGCCTCTATGCTCACCTTTGCCTGTCTGCCCTGGAACAAGGGTGCCGAGGTGCTGGACTTCAACATCGGCATATTCTTCTTCCTTGCTGCGGGCAGCATAGGCGTTGTCGGCATTCTGCTGGCCGGATGGAGCTCTAACAATAAGTATGCCCTTATCGGTGCCATGCGTAGCGGTGCACAGATCATCAGCTACGAGGTGTCAATAGGCCTCGTTATGCTGACCATGATTGTGCTGACCGGCACCATGTCGTTCTCCGAGATTTGCCAGCAGCAGGCCGACTTGGGCTGGAACATCTTCCGTGGCCACATCCCCGCCGTGCTGTGCTTTATCATCTATCTGATAGCCGGCAATGCAGAGTGTAACCGTGGCCCGTTTGACATGCCCGAGGCAGAGAGCGAACTTACCGCCGGCTACCATGTAGAGTACTCCGGTATGCATTTCGGCTTCTACTATCTGGCCGAGTACCTCAATCTCTTCATCTGTGCAGGCATTGCCAGCACCATTTTCCTCGGCGGATGGGCACCGTTCCACATCCCCAGTCTGGATGGCTTCAACCACGTTATGGACTACATCCCCGGTGTCGTATGGATGGTGGGCAAGACATTCTTCGTAGTGTTCCTGCTGATGTGGATTCGCTGGACATTCCCCCGTCTGAGGATTGACCAGCTGCTGGCCCTGGAGTGGAAGTACCTCATGCCCATGAGCCTCGTGCTGCTCGTGCTGATGGCTATCTGCGTTTCGCTTGGCCTGACATTCTGAGAGCACGATAACTGACCTTAAAAAACAACAGACTTTACAAAGATATGTCAAATAATAATTATTTTTCGGGCCTTTTCTTCGGCATCAAGTCGCTGCTTACTGGCTTGGGAGTGACCATGAAGGAATTTTTCACTCGCAAGATTACCGAGCAGTATCCTGAGAACCGTAAGGAACTGAAGATGTTTGACCGCTTCCGCGGACGCCTCATCATGCCCCACAATGAGAATAATGAGCATAAGTGCATAGGCTGCGGCCTCTGCCAGATGGCTTGCCCCAACGGCAGCATCAAGGTGACCACCGAGATGCTGGAGGCCGAGGACGGCAAGAAGAAGCGCAGCCTCGTCAAGTATGAGTATGACCTTGGCTGTTGCATGTTCTGCGAGCTCTGCATCACTGCCTGTCCGCAGGGTGCCATTGAGTTCTGCACCGACTTTGAGAATGCAGTGTTCGACCGTGCCAAGCTCGTGCAGCAGCTTAACAAGCCCGGTAGCAAGGTGGCCGAAAAGAAGCCTGTGGCCAAGCCCGCAGCTCCTGCCGCTGCCAAGCCCGTTACTGAGGCTAAGCCTGTAGCTCCCGCCGCTGCTAAGCCCGCTACCGAGGCCAAGCCCGCAGCTCCCGCCGCTGCCAAGCCCGCAGCTCCCGCCGAGTCTGCCGAGGCACCGGTTGAAAAAAAAGAGTCTAACCCTGAAACACCTGCAGCCGTATGAATACAGAATCAATAGTTTTCCTGGTGCTGGCATTTTTTGTCGCCCTGTTCTCCGTCCTGTCGGTGACCACTAAGCGCATTATCCGTGCCGCCACTTACCTGCTCTTTGTGCTTTTCGGCACAGCAGGCCTCTATTTCCTGCTGGGATATACCTTCCTGGGTGCAGTGCAGATAATGGTCTATGCTGGTGGCATCGTGGTTCTCTACATCTTTGCCATCATGCTCACAGGCAAGACCGGCGACGCCAAGCAGCACACCCTTACGGTAGGCAAGCGAGCCGCCGCACTGGTAGCCGCCTTAGTTGGTGCCGGCCTGCTGATGTTCGTAATCATCACCCATCAGTTTGTAAGCCAACAGCTTGGTGCTGATATCACTAACGAGTCTGCTGCCCCCATCAGCCAGATAGGCTCGTCGTTGCTCAATGCCGGCGAGGAAGGCAACCTTCTGCCCTTCGAGGCAGTCAGCGTACTGCTGCTGGCCTGCATCATTGGCGGACTGATAATTGCCCGCAAACGTTAAACCCCTGAAGAAACCAATAAACAGTTATGAATATCACAATAGATTATTTCCTGATATTGTCCGCCGTTATGCTGGGTGCAGGAATGTACGGTTTCTTTACCCGTCGCAATACGTTGGCAATACTCATCTCCATTGAGTTGATACTCAATGCAGCCGATATCAACTTTGCCGCCTTCAACCGTCTGTGCCAGACGGGCATCGAGGGCTACGTGTTTACCCTGTTCTCCATAGCTATCTCCGCCGCCGAGACGGCCATAGCTATTGCGGTGATGATTAATATCTACCGTATGCTGAAGAACAACTATGTTGATGAACTGGACACCCTCAAATGGTAACGACAAAACTGATTTAAGACTATGACATATACATTATTTATAATATTGCTGCCGCTGATCAGCTTCCTTGTTCTGGGAATTGCCGGTAAGTGGTTCAGCCATAAGACCGCAGGCTGGATAGGCACCCTTGCCCTGGCAGGAGTGACAGTTTTGTCCTACTATGCCGCCTACGAATATTTCTTCGTCATCGGCCGCGATGCCGTCACAGGAGCCTTCGAGCGCCAGGTGCCCATCAATTTCTGCTGGCTGCCGTTCTTTGACCAAGGCCTCCACTTCGACATGGGTATCCTGCTTGACCCCATCTCGGTGATGATGCTCATCGTCATCTCTACCGTGAGCTTCATGGTCCACATCTACTCCTTCGGCTATATGAAGGGTGAAAAGGGATTCCAGCGCTACTATGCCTTCCTTTCCCTCTTCACCATGTCTATGCTCGGACTGGTTGTGGCCACCAATATCTTCCAGATGTATCTCTTCTGGGAGTTGGTGGGTGTCAGCTCCTATTTGCTCATCGGATTCTATTACACCTCGCCCGCAGCCATCGCTGCCAGCAAGAAGGCATTCATCGTCACCCGCTTTGCCGACCTGTTCTTCTTGATAGGTATCCTAATCTATGGCTTCTACACGGGCTCCTTCGCCTTTGTCTTCGACACTCCCGAGGGACTTGCCTCCTATGCCCAGGCAGGCTTCATCCTGCCGCTGGCCCTGACGCTGATGTTTATCGGCGGTGCCGGTAAGAGTGCCATGTTCCCCCTCCATATCTGGCTTCCCGATGCCATGGAGGGCCCCACTCCTGTCAGCGCCCTTATCCACGCTGCCACCATGGTGGTGGCCGGTGTGTTCCAGGTTGCCAGGCTCTTCCCCCTGTGGGTCACCTATGCTCAGGACTGGATGCCAGTCATCATCTGGGTAGGCGTGTTCACTGCCTTCTATGCCGCTGCCGTGGCCTGTGCCCAGAGCGACATCAAGCGTGTGCTGGCCTTCTCTACCATCTCCCAGATAGCCTTTATGATGGTGGCCCTCGGCGTATGCACCGAGCTGCAGACCGGTCATGAGCATGTGGGCAGCGTAGGCTACATGGCCTCCATGTTCCACCTGTTCACCCACGCCATGTTTAAGGCATGCCTCTTCCTCGGCGCAGGCTGCATCATCCATGCAGTCCACAGCAATGAGATGAACGCCATGGGCGGGCTTCGCAAGTATCTGCCCCTTACCCACATCACGTTCCTCGTTTCCTGTCTGGCCATCAGCGGAATACCCTTCTTCTCGGGTTTCAGCTCCAAGGATGAGATCATCACCGCCTGCATGGCTTACAGCCCCGCCGTTGGCTACATCATGACTGGCATAGCCGCCATGACCGCCTTCTATATGTTCCGTCTTTACTATGGCATCTTCTGGGGCACCGAGAATAAGGAGCTCCACGCTGCCCATCACCCCCATGAGACCAAGGTCATGACCTGGCCGCTCATTATCCTGAGCATCATCACCGTGGGCGTAGGAGCCTATACCACTCTGGCAGGCTTCGGCATGTTTGACGGCTACAGTTTTGGCTCCCTCATCAGCGCCGACGGTCAGGACTACCGCATCCACTTCGACACCAGCGTAGCCCTTACCTCCACCATCGTGGCCATCTGCGCCATTGGTCTGGCCACCTGGATCTTCAAGGGTGAGCGTCAGCCCATTGCCGACAAGCTCTATGCCACCTTCCCCCGTCTGCACCGCTGGGCTTACAAGCGCTTTTACATGGACGAGGTCTATCAGTTTGTTACCCACAAGATTATCTTTGCCTGCGTCAGCAAGCCCATCGCCTGGTTTGACCGCCATGTCGTTGACGGCTTCTTCAACTTCCTCGCTTGGGGCACCAATGCCACCTCCAACGGCATCAAGACCCTGCAGAGCGGTCGCGTTCAGCAGTACGCCCTGGTATATCTCGTAGGCACCATCTTGCTAATAGCTATGTTACTAATCTTCTAAAAACTGTCAACTACTATGAATTTCCTTTCATTATTTGTATTGATTCCGCTCTTGATGTTGCTCGGCCTCTGGCTGGCCAAGGGCGTTAAGGCCGTACGCGGCGTGATGGTGGTTGGCAGTTCGCTGCTCCTGGTGCTGGCCACATACCTTACCATCGATTTCCTTGCCCAGCGTGCCGGCGGCAACACCGCCGAGATGCTCTATCAGGCCAGTTTCACATGGTTTGAGCCCCTCAACATCAGCTACCGTGTGGGTGTTGACGGCATCTCTGTGGCCATGCTGCTGCTCAGTGCCGTGATAGTCTTCACTGGCACCTTCGTCAGCTGGAAGCTCTCGCCCAACCTCAAGGACTACTTCCTGTGGTTCACCCTCCTGTCGATGGGCGTGTTCGGCTTCTTTATCAGCATCGACATGTTTATGATGTTCATGTTCTATGAGATAGCCCTCATCCCCATGTATCTGCTCATCGGCGTATGGGGCACCGGCCAGAAGGAGTACTCAGCCATGAAGCTCACCCTTATGCTCATGGGTGGCTCTGCCTTCCTCATGCTCGGCATCTTCGGTATCTTCTACGGTGCCGGCGGCCAGACCATGAACATCCTCGACATTGCCAATCATACTGGCGGTGCCCATCCCATCGACTTTGCTGGTCAGTGCATCTGGTTCCCGCTCACCTTCGTGGGCTTCGGTGTGCTGGGTGCCCTGTTCCCCTTCCACACATGGAGCCCCGACGGTCATGCCTCCGCGCCTACCGCTGTGTCGATGCTCCATGCCGGCGTGCTCATGAAGCTCGGCGGCTACGGCTGCTTCCGCATAGCCATCTTCCTGCTGCCCGAGGCTGCCAACGAGCTTAACTGGATATTCCTCATCCTCACCGGCATCTCCGTGGTCTATGGTGCCATGAGCGCCTGCGTGCAGACCGACCTCAAGTATATCAATGCCTACTCGTCGGTTAGTCACTGCGGCCTCGTGCTGTTCGGTATCCTGATGCTCACCACCACCTCCACCACCGGTGCTGTGCTGCAGATGCTCTCCCACGGCCTTATGACCGCCCTCTTCTTCGCCCTGATCGGTATGATCTACGGCCGCACCCACACCCGCGACGTGCGCCTCATGACCGGACTCATGCAGATAATGCCCTTCCTGGGAGTCTGCTTCGTTATCGCCGGTTTGGCCAACCTCGGTCTGCCGGGCCTGAGCGGATTCGTGGCAGAGATGAGCATCTTCGTCGGTTCTTTCCAGAATGCTGACACCTTCCATCGTGTGCTCACCGTGATGGCCACCTGCTCCATAGTAGTGGCTGCCGTCTATATCCTACGTATGGTGGGCAAGATGCTCTACGGGGTCTGCACTGATGAGCATCATCTCAAGCTCACCGATGCCACTTGGGAGGAGCGCTTCGCCGTTATCTGCCTCATCGCATGCATTGCCGGTATCGGCCTCTTCCCCTCATGGATTAGTAGCATGATCAGCGACAGCGTAGCTCCGATAATCGATGCAGTAAAGCAAGCAATTTAACCGTTAACCAATAACCGTTAACCGCTAAATTTCAAATCTCAACTTTAAAATTTCAAATAAAAAAGAGATGGATTATTCACAGTTTCTCAATATGGGTCAGGAGCTTTCGCTGCTTGCAGTGATACTCATCCTGTTTGTGGCCGACCTCTTTATGTGTACCGACCGCAAGAGCGGCAAGGGTGTTCTCAACACCCCGCTGCCCGTCATTCTCCTGACCGTCCACACCCTGCTGGGGCTCGCACCGCTGGTGTGCCCCTGCTGCGTGGCCGATGCAACAGCCTTTGGCGGTATGTATGTCAGCAGCAACATGGCCATCGTGGTCAAGACCATCCTCAGCATTGGCACCATCATCGTCTTTCTTACCGCTCATGAGTGGCTCAAGCAGCCCGAGATGGCCAACAAGCAGGGCGAGTACTACACCCTTACCCTGTTCACCCTGCTGGGCATGTATTTCATGGTCAGCGCAGGCCATTTCCTGATGTTCTTCATCGGACTGGAGCTCGCCTCCGTGCCTATGACAGCCCTCATAGCCTACAGCAAGCGCTCGCAGGAGTCTGCCGAGGCGGCTGCCAAGTATATCCTGACGGCCCTCTTCTCCTCCGGCCTGATGCTCTACGGCATCTCCCTGCTCTACGGTACCACGGGCACCCTGTACTTCGACCAGATGGCCCCGCAGATTAGCGCCACCAACCTCGTGCAGTTGGCAGCCCTCGTGCTCTTCATCGGCGGCATCGGCTTCAAGATAAGCCTCGTGCCCTTCCACCTCTGGACAGCCGATGCCTACCAGGGAGCCCCCACGGCCGTGACCTCCTATCTCAGCGTCATCTCCAAGGGAGCCGCAGCCTTCGTGCTCTTCGTGGTCCTCTATAAGGTCTTCGCCCCCATCATCGACCAGGCCAACCTCCTCTTCTTCTGGATCATCATCTTCAGCATCACGCTGGCCAACATCTTCGCCGTTCGTCAGAAGAACATCAAGCGCTTTATGGCCTTCTCCGCCATCAGCCAGGCCGGTTACCTTGTGCTCGGTGTTATGGGCGCCACTCCCCAGGGCATGACCGCCATCGTTTATTATCTGCTTGTCTATATGGTAGCCAACCTCGGCGTGTTCCTCATCATCAGCATCACCGAGCAGCGCAGTGGCAAGCTCCTGATTAGCGACTACAACGGCTTCTACCGCACCAACCCCAAGCTCTCCTTCCTCATGACCCTTGCCCTGTTCAGCCTGGCGGGCATTCCGCCCTTTGCCGGCTTCTTCAGCAAGTTCTTCATGTTTATGGCAGCCTTCAAGGCCGGCTTCGTGGTGCTGGTGCTCATCGCCTTGGTCAACACCGTTATCTCCCTCTACTACTATCTGCTCATCGTCAAGGCCATGTATATCAACCCCAGCGACGAGCCGATACCTACCTTCAAGAGCGACGGCTACACCAAGCTTGGTCTTGTCTTCTGCACCCTCGGCGTGGTGCTCATTGGCATCATCAGCTGGTTCTACAGCTATATCGACCAGTTCAGCTTCGGGCTGTAGAGATAAAAAGTTGATATCATAACCAAGTCAGAGGAAGGCGTTAAAACACCTTCCTCTGAATTTTATATATTATTTTCTTACAAAAACATTGTTGTTTGGAAGGAATATATTACTTTTGCGGCATGAATGAAGAGATACGAGAAACATTCCACTCCGCGGAATACGATGAATATTATGATGCCCTTGATGCGAGGGTTAAGGCAAAGTATGACTATGTGGAGACGATAATAAAGACTCAGTATGTAGTCAACAAGAAATTTGTGAAGAACCTCGAAGGAACGGAATTTTATGAAGCCAGAATTTCTGTAGGAGCCAATGAGTATCGAACAATAATATTTGCTGTTGATTCTGTTTCGTTTATAGAGAGTAGGCGAGTGCTTTTCCTAAATTCATTCTTGAAGAAGGGCACCAAGCAATACAAAGGCGAGATAGCAACAGCTCGACACATTTTAAACAAATATATGTAAGGAGGACAACCGATATGATTAAAATCGATGAAAAGAAATTGGCAGCTTTAAAAACAGGCTCCCAGCATTTGGCAGAAAAGTATGGAGAAAGAGGCACTCCTGCCCGTGAGGAGTTTGAGGCAAAAGCCAGGGCATGGTATTTTGCAGAGATTCTCCGTGATGAACGCAAGCGTCAGAAATTGACTCAGCAGCAGCTGGGAGAACG
>OCTW011539659.1_pt1 | contig 10386 bp, 10 predicted proteins | sample 1539671 | NCBI WGS metagenome assembly OCTW01 (sample SAMN02144230, study PRJEB22623) | gut metagenome | biome: sheep rumen | host: Ovis aries | place: New Zealand
ACTCTCCAGGCGCAGGGAGTCTTCCAACACGAACATATCGGGGTAGAAACGCAGCTGCCACTTGCTGTCCTGCATGGATGCGGGCACGATGACCTCGAAACGGAGATCAATCCTGCCATGACGCTCGGCCACGTTCCGGAAGCGGGCCGTGACCACGGCGGCGTTCAGAACGTCGGTGGCCACCATTTCGCCGGTTTCTTCATCCCTGACAGCCTTCATGATGAGGACTTTCCTTCCGTCAAAGTCGTGTACGGTGAGGGTATCCCGGCGGGTTTCCGCGATGACTTTGCGTTCCTCCCGAATCTCGTTGCGGGACAGGGCGAGGACGGCCGACAGCTCCTGCCGACGTACCGCCTCGATTTTTCTGCCGGGCCCGCAAGAGAGGAGGAACGCTGAGGTCACCGCCACGGATGCCAGACAAATGTTGATGCCGTGCTTTCTGCTCATGTCTCTCTCTTCAGAATATCAATTGAATGGCGACCCGTGCGTCGGGAAGGACGAACACTTTTCCCCCTTTCTCCTGAATGACGCCGCAGGAGGGGCATGAATAGACGGTATAGTCTTTCCAGCCTCCCCAGATGCCTGCGCCGATATCCAGGTTCCAGTGACCGGACAGCATCACGGAATAACCGCCCCACAGTCTTCCGCCGTAGGCATCGGCCTCTTCCGTCTGCCGTTTGACGACACCTCCCACGTTGTAAACCCGATAGATGGCATCCATTCCGGCCCACCACCCGGAATAGACATGCCAGGGCCACCAGCGTGCGCCGCCCCAGATGGTCATCAGACGGGCCTGAAACTGCTTTTCGGGATCTTCCTTCCGGAAGGTCCATGGATTCAGGGCTCCGCCTGCGTGCAATGACACATTCTGGCTGACGGCAACGGAGGCATCGGCATTCACGGCGCCCAGGGTGAGCCAGTCCAGGCCGTCCGTGCTGACGGAGAAGCGCTGTCCGGCGGCCGGCAAGGTCAGTGTGGCCAGTAAAAGGGCCAAAAGGGTTCTCCCGACGGTTCTCATGGCTAATAATCTCTTTGGGCCTGCATTCTTTCCTCTTCCCGGGGGAGAATCTTGACGGTCCGGGCAATCACATCCGGTGAGACCCTTTCTTCTCCAGACTGGGTGATATAGCGTCTCAGGCGGAGCCGCCCGCTTACTTCTACCCACAGCCCTTTCTGAAGGTCATACAAATTCACTTGGCCTCCGTCTCTGCTCCAGAGAGAAACATTGAACCAGGTTGGCTCGGATACGGAATTGCCATCCTTGTCAACTCCTCCGTATTCGGTAACCACGGAAAAATTGCAAACTCGGCTTTCGTTGGGGAAGGTGCTCACTTCAGCTCTGCCGACGACTCCCCGCAACTGGATTCTGTTCATGAATTCCATGCTACTTTGTTTTTAGAATGATTGTCGTGGACCGGCCTGGCGGTGCGTGCCGTTTCCGCTCCGGTCCGGGTGCAAAGTAAAGACATAAGGTCCTGTCCGGAATTGAAAAAAGCCGTTACGGGTGCAAGTATTGATGTTTTTTACGATTTTTCCTTCTTTCGAACGTTGTTTCAGAAGAAAAAACGCAAACATTAAAAAAGATTTTTACGATGGGCGTTTCTTGTTGTACCAGCGAAACGTCCGTTTTTCGGGAAATATTTTTTACGATGCTTGGAGGTGACGTTTCTCCTTAGCATTTTTGTCCCAAATGATAGACGGCCATGGCTTATAGAATTGAAGATATGGATCACCGGGTGTGCTGCCTTTGTTGCGGTCGGATCATACCTTATGGGCGGTCAGACAAGAAATTTTGCTCGGCCTTGTGCAAAAACCGTTATCACAACAGGCGAAAGAACGTTGATTCTCGCCCGGCCATCCGACGCGTCCTGCGCATCCTGGACCGGAATCACAGTATCCTGGACAAGCTGCTGAAACTGGACATCCAGTCTTTGGACCGTCTTACGCTGCTGAGCCTGGGTTTCAATCTGGGATATGCCACATCCTACAAAAAAGCGGGCGTCCATCACGAATACGCCTGCTTTGACATCCGGTATGAACTGACGCCCACCCGCATTAAAAAAATTGTCCGCAATGTCATCGAGGACCCTGCGGACAATGATTTTACGGAGGATGAGGATGCTATTGGGCCGGCTTCTTCTGCGGCTCTTTGAACAGAATCCAGAAAAGGATGGCTACCACAAGGGAGTAGCCGGCGAAGATGTACCATGCCGTGGGCCAGTTGGCCGGCGTGTTGAAGACGTCGCAGGCATCTACGACCGCACCGGCGGCCAGGGTGCCGATCGTGGCGCCAAAGCCGTTGGTCATCATCATGAACAGGCCCTGGGCACTGGAACGGATGCTCTTCTGTACATTCTGCTCTACGTAAAGGGATCCGGAGATGTTGAAGAAATCGAAGGCCATGCCGTACACGATGCAGCTGAGGATGAACAGCAGCACACCGGGCATGGCAGGGTTGCCGGCGCCGAAGAAGGCAAAGCGCAGCACCCAGGAAAACATGGAGATGAGCATGACCTTCTTGATGCCGAAGCGCTTCATGAAGAAGGGAATGAGCAGGATACACAGGGTTTCAGATGCCTGGGAGATGGAGATGAGAGCGTTGGAGTTCTTGACGGCAAAAGTGTCGGCCAGGTCCGGATTTGAAGCGAAAGAGCCCAAGAAGGTGTTGGCGTAGCCGTTGGTGATTTGGAGGGAAGCCCCCAGCAGCATCGAGAAAATGAAAAAGATGGCAAACTGGCCGTCCTTGAAAAGGGAGAATGCCTTGAGCCCGAAAGCATCGGAGAGGGTTTCGTCCTTCTTGCTTTTGTCTACGGGACAGGCCGGCATGGAAAGGGCGTATCCGCCGAGTATGAGCGACAGGATGCCGGAGGAGATGAGCTGGGTATAGCTGTCCTGCATGGCGACGCCGCCAATGTGCAGGAAATTGGTCAGGAGCATACTGCAGATGAAGCCCACGGTACCGAACACGCGGATGGGCGGGAAATCTTTCACCGGGTCCATGCCTTCCTTGCCCAGCGCGTTGTAGGCCACGGAGTTCACCAGGGCGATGGTGGGCATGAAGAAGGCTACGCTGAAGCTGTAAAGGATGAACAGGGGAGCGAACTGAACGGAACTTCCCGCACTCATGCAATAAACCCCTGCTCCGGTCATGAACAGTCCGGCCAGGCTATGGCACAGGGACAGCACTTTCTGGGCTTCCATCTTCTTGTCGGCCAGGATGCCCATGAGGGTGGGCATGAAGATGGAAACAATGCCTTGCATGGCGAAGAACCACTTGATCTGGGAGCCCAGGCCGATGTTCCCGAGATAACGGCCCAGGGAGGTGAGGTAGGCACCCCAGACGGCAAATTCCAGGAAGTTCATCAAAATGAGCTTCCATGTGATGGGTTTGATCTTAATCTGCATAGTTATTGTAGTGTAATTGTTATCATATCGTACAAATGTACGAAATTTTCCGTATTTTTGCAGTAAGAATAGTAATTAGATGTTCCATTTCAAACGCACCGCCACAGACCCTGCCTCTCAGGCACGTGCCGGCGTCATCAGCACGGACCACGGTGAAATCCAGACTCCCATCTTCATGCCGGTTGGGACAGTCGGGTCGGTCAAGGGTGTTTATCACAGAGACTTAGAGCAGGATATCAAGGCCCAAATCATCCTGGGCAATACCTATCACCTGTATCTCCGTCCCGGTCTGGATATCCTTCGGAAGGCGGGCGGGCTTCACCGCTTCGAGCATTGGGACCGTCCCATCCTTACGGACAGCGGCGGTTTCCAGATATTCTCCCTGGCGCCCATCCGCAAACTGACGGAGGAGGGGTGCAAGTTTTCCTCGCACATTGACGGCAGCAAGCACATCTTCACTCCGGAGAACAACGTGGACACCCAGCGCATCATCGGGGCCGATATCGTCATGGCCCTGGATGAATGCTGTCCCGGAGATGCCGACGAGCGCTATGCCGCCAAGTCCCTTCGGCTCACGCAGGGATGGCTGGAGCGCTTTGCCAGCCACTTTGACCGGACGGAACCGCTGTACGGCTACACCCAGGTGATGTTTCCCATCATCCAGGGCTGCGTTTATCCGGATCTTCGCAGGCGGGCGGTGGAACACGCTCTCCGGCTGGACAATGACAACCGCGGCGGCTATGCCGTGGGCGGCCTGGCGGTAGGGGAGCCGACGGAGAAGATGTACGAGATGCTGGAGGTCACCTGTCCGCTTCTGCCGCAGGAAAAACCCCGTTACCTGATGGGCGTGGGCACTCCGGCCAATATCCTCGAAGGCATCGCCCGCGGAATCGACATGTTCGACTGCGTGATGCCCACCCGTAACGGACGTAACGGCATGCTTTTCACCTGGGACGGCATTATGAACATGCGCAATGCCAAGTGGACGGACGATTTCGGCCCCTTGGATCCGCTCGGTACCTCTTTTGTGGACCGGTACTACACCCGGGCTTATATCCATCACCTGTTTATTGCCAAGGAAATGTTCGCGGCCATGGTGGCTACGGAGCACAACCTGGCGTTCTATCTGGATTTGGTCCGCGTTGCCAGGGAACATATCGTCGCCGGTGATTTTTCTGCCTGGAAACAGGCTGTCCTTCCCAAACTTTCGCAGCGCTTATGAACCTACGAGTACCCCAAAGGCTGGACTGGTATATCATCCGGAAATTCCTGGTAACGTTCTTCGTGGCCCTGGCTTTCCTGTCCGTTATCATCGTCATTTTCGACATCAGCGAGAAAATCGAGGATTTCGTCCGCAAGGAAGCCCCATTGAAGGAAATCGTCTTCGATTATTACCTCAATTTCGTGCCCTATTTCCTGAACCAGTATTCGCCCATGTTCGTGTTCCTGACGGTGATTTTCTTCACCTCCAAGATGACGCAGGATTCGGAGGTGGTGGCCATTCTTTCCAGCGGTATCAGTTATCATCGGCTCATGGTCCCGTATATGCTGTCGGCCGTGTTCATCGCCCTCCTTTCTTTGATGCTGGGCCAATGGGTTCTTCCTCATGCCAATGCGACGCGCGTGGAATTCGAACAAAAGTACAATCCCTGGCGAAAGGTGAAAATGGGTCATGACATGCATTATAAACTGGAAGATGACCATTTCGTGTATCTGGAGAGTTTCAGCGCTTATAACAATACGGCCTACAATTTCACCCTGGAAGACCTTTCCGGAGGCCAGCTTCGCTCAAAAATTACGGCCGAGAGCGCCCAGTACGACACGGTGACCGGTGTGTGGAAGCTTCGCAACTGGTTCATCCGGGATTATGACGAGGGCATGGGGGACCATGTCCGATCGGGGAGGCAGCTGGATACCACGCTCAGCCTCACCCGGGAAGACTTTTTCCGCAACCGATACACCATTCAGGAACTCAACGCCCGCGAACTGGACCAGCTGATCGAAGTCCAGAAGATGCGGGGAGACGCTTCGGTAAACATGTCTCTCATCGAGAAGAACAACCGTGTCTCCTTGCCCTTCAGCACCATCATCCTGACCATTATCGGCGTTGCCCTCTGTACCAAGAAAAAGCGTGGCGGAATGGGCTGGAACCTGGCTGCCGGAACGGCGCTGGGTTTCTCATACATTCTTTTCATGCAATTCAGCGAGATGTTCGTGACAACCGATACGCTGCCGGCGGGCATTGCCATCTGGCTGCCCAACTGCCTGTACACCATCATCGCCATCGTCCTGTATATCAAAGCTCCCAAATAGATGAAAGTCAAGATTGTCAACCATTCTCCCTATCCCTGTCCCGCCTATGCCACCGAGCAGAGTGCCGGCGTGGACCTGAGGGCCAACCTGGATGCTCCCGTCATTCTTCAGCCTCTTCAGCGCACGTTGGTGCCTACTGGTCTCTACATCGCCCTTCCCAAGGGATATGAAGCGCAGGTACGGCCCCGCAGCGGCCTGGCCATCAAGCACGGCATTACGGTGCTGAATTCGCCCGGTACGGTGGATGCCGATTATCGGGGAGAACTTCGTACCATTCTGGTGAACCTGAGCAATGAACCTTTTGAAATCGTCCCCGGCGAACGCATTGCACAGATGGTGATCGCACGCCACGAGCAGGTGGAATGGGAAGAAGTGGACCAGCTGGACGAAACGGAACGCGGAGCGGGCGGATTCGGATCCACGGGAAAATAGCCCTGTCATTCTGAACGAAGTGAAGAATCTATGAACATCAGCGAATTATATAAAATCTACCAAGCTTCTTCCGGTGTCAATACCGATACCCGTACCATCCGGGAAAACCAGCTTTTTGTGGCCCTGAAAGGGGAGAATTTCGACGGGAACGCCTTTGCTCTCCAAGCCCTGGAGGCGGGAGCCTGCTGCGCGGTGGTGAATGACAGCGTCAAGGCGGAGGATCCCCGTCTGGTGAAAGTCCCCGACACGCTGGCGGCCCTTCAGGAACTGGCTTCCTGGCACCGCCGGCAGCTGGATATCCCGGTCATCGGCCTGACGGGAACCAATGGCAAGACCACCACCAAGGAACTGATCCGTACGGTCCTGGCGGCCAAATACCGCGTTGTGGCTACGGAAGGGAACCTCAATAACGATATCGGTGTGCCGCTCTCCGTTCTGAAGATTGGTCCGGATGCGCAAATCGCCATCATCGAAATGGGCGCCAGCCATCCTGAAGACCTCCGTCCGCTTCTGGCGGTGGCCCAACCCACCCACGGCCTCATCACCAACGTGGGCAAGGCCCATCTGGAAGGATTCGGAAGTTTCGAGGGCGTCAAGCACGCCAAGGGCCTTCTGTACGACTGGCTCAAGGAACATGAAGGCATTGCCTTTGCCAACGGAGACGATTCCGTGCTGCAGGAGATGTTGTGGGAGCGCGAAATGACCTGCATTGCCTACGGCCGGAAGGGTGTGGAAGTACTGTCCTCTTCGCAGGAGCATCCTTTTCTTCGGATGGCTTTTCCCGGCGGAATACTGGAGACGCATCTGGTAGGAGCCTACAACGCCGCCAATATTCTGGCAGCTCTTAAACTGGGCTGGTTCTTTGGTGTCCCTGAGGCCGCTGCCCGTGCTGCCGTTGCCTCATACGTTCCTTCTAATAACCGCTCTCAACTTGTTAAAACAGAGCGAAATACTGTTATTGTTGATGCGTATAACGCCAACCCTTCTTCCATGGCGGTCGCCCTGGACAACCTGGCGCTCGCGGAAGGCCGCAAAGTGGCGCTACTGGGGGCGATGCGTGAACTGGGTGCAGAGTCGGAAGCGGAGCATCGCAAGCTGGTATCCCGCTTGACCGGTACGGAGGCTTACCTGGTAGGCGAGGAATTCGTCGGGGCCGCAGCCGGCTCCGGAATCCAAGTCTTTGCCACTTCGGAGGAATTGGCCGCCTATCTGCAGGAACATCCGCTGCAGGGATGCGTGGTGCTTGTCAAAGGATCCCGCAGCACCCGGATGGAAAAGGTCATAGCTTCGCTTTGATAATGACCAGACGCGTGGTCCAGGCTATGGCGCAGCCCATGGCCAGGCCATAACAGATCCCCACCATCACGTCGCCCAGGAAGTGGGCGGCCATCATGATGCGGCTGCACGAAACCAGTGTGGCCCAGAGAAAGACGCCCCATCCGTATGTGCGGTAGCGATGATTGGGGTCGTTGAGCCGAAAACCCAGATAGGAGGTACAGGCAAAGCCGAAGGTATTGGCTGCATGGGCGCTGAAAAAGCCGTACAGATGGCCTGTGAGCCCGTATGGGGTGCGTACTCCGTTTGCGAGCATCCAAGAATTGTAGCAGGGCCGCAGTCTCTCGAACCCCGCTTTGACCAGGTTGCAGCTCTGGTCGATGGCCACTACGGTAAGAATCAGGGAGAGCACTACGACCAGCCCTTTTTTCCAGCCCAGTTTCCATAGCATGAATACCATGACGATGCCATAGGCCGGAAACCAGAATTTGATGTCCGACAGCATGAGCCAGAACGGATCCCAGGCAGGCGTCCCCAGGTTGTTGATCCACAGGGTGGCCTGCTGATCCAGTTGTATGAGGCCTTCGAGACTCATCGGGTAAGGGCTTTCCAGAGTTCTTCCTTCAGTTCATTCAGGCCTGTCTGGGCCACCGAAGAGATAAAGACGTGCGGAATATCGGCCGGAAGTTTCTTTTCAATCTTTGCCCGCTTTTTTTCGTCGATGAGGTCCGTTTTGGTGACGGCCAGCACACGGTCTTTCACCAGCAGTTCGGGGTTGTATTCCTCCAGTTCGCTCAGGAGCACCTTGTAGGCTTTTGTGACGTCCGCTTCATCGGCGGCCACCATGAACAGGAGGACGGAGTTGCGTTCGATATGCCTGAGGAAGCGCATGCCGATGCCTTTTCCTTCATGGGCGCCTTCGATGATGCCGGGGATGTCGGCCATCACGAAGGAACGGTCGTCATAATAGCGGACGATGCCCAAGTTGGGTTCCAGCGTGGTAAACGCGTAATTCGCGATTTTGGGTTTGGCCGATGTGATGGCGGCCAGCAGCGTGGATTTGCCGGCGTTGGGGAAGCCCACGAGGCCGACGTCGGCCAGCACTTTCAGTTCCAGGATGAACCAGCCTTCTTCTCCGTCCTCGCCGGGTTGGGCGTAGCGGGGCGTCTGGTTGGTGGCACTCTTGAAATGGTCGTTTCCCCAGCCGCCCTTGCCGCCGCGGCAAAGGATGAATTCCTGGTCTTTTTCGACCAGTTCGGTGATGACTTCTTCGGTTTCGGCATCTTTCACAACGACGCCCTGAGGCACTTCCAGGATGATGTCGGTCCCGTTTTTGCCCCTTTTGAGGGCTTCGGCGCCGTTCCCTCCGTTCTCGGCACGCACCACTTTACGGTAGCGCAGATGAATGAGCGTCCAAAGCTGAGGGTTCACCCGAAGGATGATGTGTCCGCCGCGCCCGCCGTCACCGCCGTCGGGACCGCCCTTGGGGACATATTTTGCCCTGTGCAGGTGGGCGCTTCCTGCTCCTCCGTGCCCGCTGGCGCAGAAGATGCGAACGTAGTCTATGAAATTGCTTTCGGCCATGATTCTGATGTTTAAGGTTTGCGGGACCACAGCAGGACCGCCTTTGTGGCCACCCAGGAGATGTGGCGGGCCTTTTCATCCGGTAACAGCTTGTAGGACACGAGGTTCTTGATTTTCATGTTGAGCTCGTCCTGCGTGCCGTTGCCGTCGATATACCCCGCGGCCATGAAGGAGGTCATCCAATGCAGATGCTCTCCCGCTGCCAGATGCTCCAGAAGTTCGTAGTTTTTGTCGCGAACGGGGTAGTGGTCCGGATGCTCCGCGTCCAGTTCCACCGGAATCCTGTCTGCCACCTCTGGCAAAGTTTCGCCGGCCAGTTGCATAAGCGTGTGGGCGAACAGGCTCCGGCTGATGTCGCCGGCCTGTTTCCGCATCAGTTCCTTGTGTTTCCTGAGGTAATTGCCGGGCTGTCGTCCTTCTTCCTTCAGGCGCGCGCTTCTCTCGGACCAGGTTTCCCCGATGCCGCCACCCTGCGCACAGAGGATTTCGGCATATTCCTCGGATTGCTGCTTGAGCTTCTTTCCGGTGACCACATCCAGGTTCCAGATATTCTGGGGCAGGCCGAAAGGATGAATGACCGAGATTCCTTCCGGACAGTAGCTCCGGTTGTAGAATTCAATGAGCTCGAGCATGTGAGGATCTGCCTCCCAGGCGTTTACGAGAATGCAGAACTTTGAGAGATCTTTTCCGTAGCGGGCGGCTTCCTGCAGCAGCCGGACGGCGATTTCTACGTTGCGATGCCCTTTGTCCTCCGTGATGACCACATAATTGAGGCTGGGAAGCATCATGGCGAACTCCAGCCAGAAGCGGGACGAGCCGACACCGACGTCCGACCAGTTGATGGACGCGTCGTAGCGCAAGGCGGGCGTGCGGTTGAGGAAATCTCCCTTCAGCGATTCAATCTGCGTGTCATATACGTTGAAGGTGTTGGAAACCGGTTCCAGGTCTTTCCCGGCAAAGGAACCGAACTCGTAAAGGAAGCGCAGCGCCTCCTGTCCGGCATCCCGGAAGCCCAGCAACAGGGCCGATATGCCCGAATTCACATAGCCCAGGGAATGGCCGTCCTCGTCGCGGGCGATGTCCACGAAATGGATGGGATGCAACTGGGGTTTCTGCTGTTTCAGTTCCATGAAGGACAGTTCTTCCGGATTCAGGAGATGCACGCGGTCCAACTGCGTGGCGAACAGAGAGTTATAGCTGTTCGCACGGGGCGTGTAACAGATGGTCTTGGCCTTGATGCTGCTGTCCTCGGAAAGGAGCTGGAGCAATTGGAAACTCTGATCTTCCTCTTCGGTGAGCATGTACAGGCTGCTGCGGGGATTCATGAGCCAGGGCTGCAGCCTGTCCAGGCCGATGGCATGGCCCAGCGTGAAGCCG
>OCTW011311127.1_pt1 | contig 10384 bp, 11 predicted proteins | sample 1539671 | NCBI WGS metagenome assembly OCTW01 (sample SAMN02144230, study PRJEB22623) | gut metagenome | biome: sheep rumen | host: Ovis aries | place: New Zealand
CGACAAGAATATTTTCTTTCTGTATGTCTGCATAGCATTTTTAACTGATACGAGCCGCCAATTATCTATATTATAATCTTCCGGAAGGGGGGTGGGATCATCAAATTCATCGAGTAAAGCTTCTTTATTAGGCTTGGTAGCATCTTTTGGTAGTCCAATTCTCACATGACATCCAAAAATAATGATATTATGTTGTATCTCGTAAACAAATATACTTTGATCTGAGCATTATAGACGAGCAGTATAGACGGAAATGTATACCCTGCTTTGGGATTTGATGGTTCTATGCGACCGAATCTTTTATCCATTTGACAAGATAGATTTTAAGAAAATGCCTCCTAACTCATGACTAAAGTCACGAGTTAGAAGGCAAAGTCGTCAAATATACTCCGTATAACCTTAGCCGGAGAGCCGACAGCTATCATATTTTCGGGAATATCCTTTGTCACAACCGAGCCTGCGCCAATCACAGCGTTATCACCGATAGTAACTCCCGGAAGAACGGTCGAGTTAGAGCCTATCCACACGTTCTTGCCTATATGTATCGGCTTTGGTATCAGGTCGTGGCGTTCTTCGGGGAGCAAACCGTGATTCAGAGTTGCAAGTACCGTGTTGTGACCGATCAGCGCACCGTCACCGATGTAAATGCCGCCCTGATCCTGAAACTTACACCCTGAATTGATGAATACGCCCCTTCCGAGATGAATATTCTTTCCGCAGTCGGTAAAGAACGGTGGGAACAGCCCGACCTCAACAGGCTCACCGATCAGCTCCGACATAAGCGCATTTATCTCATCGGGCGTATGATAACGGCTGTTGATCTCCATTGTTATGCTGATAGCCTCCTGACTGAGACGATGCATGGTCTGATGAACTCCGCACTCCGCCGTGACTTGCTTGCCGCTGTTCATATATTCAAGAAATTCCGATGTCGTCATTTGTATTCCTCCCACCAATGCTCATTGAATGATGCTATATCATCATAGCTCACGGTCTGTCCTATCCTCGGTGTCGCAAGGTTCACGCCCTGCTCGTCTGCCGCATTTACGGCTCTCTGCGGCGGTTCGTCCCAGGCGTGATTTGAAAGCGAATATGCACCCCAGTGAACGGGTATCAGCCATTTCGCATGAGCGTCCTTTGCCGCCCGCACCGTTTCCTCGGGGAACATATGCGTAGTCGCCCAGCCCTTGTCATACTGTCCCGAATCGGCAAGCATAAGATCGGGGGCGCCCAATTTGTCATACACCTGTTCAAACAGATCGTAATATCCCGTATCGCCCGTGTAATAGAAACTATGATAGCCGTCCTTAATGTAAAGACCGCCCCATAACGTCGCATTGTTTTTCAGCGGATTTCTTCCGGTATAGTGTTCCGCAGGTGTAACGGTGTATGAAATGCCGTCAAGCTCGATATTCTCCCACCAGTACAGAGGGTGCAGCTTGCTTTCGTCAATGCCCCAGCCTTTCAGTATCACATCAATGCCGAGAGGAACGATATAATTGCTTACCTTGCTGTCAATTGCTTTGATCGTATCATAGTCAAGGTGATCATAATGGTCATGAGAGATAAACAACACATCTATTTCGGGAACACCGTCGGTATCGAGAGCGTATTCGGCAAACCGTGCCGGACCTGCAAAGCCGACGGGTGAAGTCCTGTCGCTCATCACGGGATCAATTAGGATATTCTTATCACCCATTTGCAGCAGAGAAGAAGAATGACCGAGCCATGTGATCTTCATTTCTCCCTCTCTTGCACGCTCTGCGGTGTCTGGTGTTTCGGCGTGCAGTTTGTTTTCGGGAACAGTCCTGTCACTCTTTGGCGATGCTTCATCCGTCATAACTTCAAAATCAAGTTCGTTATGGAACTGCTTTTCATAGTACAGATCGGTCTTTGCTCCGTATACTTTCTGCTTTTCCTTATCAGGTGTATCTCCTATCGTCGGATAGAATTCAAGGAAAAGCAGACCTATGATAAGTATCAGAATAATAACGATAACAATGATCAGCAGTACTTTTCCGCATATTTTCAGTATCTTCACAGGATCACACCCTTCGATCATTTATATGCTCTTTCCTAACTCATAAGCAGCCATTAAGTATGTTTGATTTGCTTCCGCATCGGCAGGATCGGAAAGCCCTCCGCCGGATAGCACCTTGACGAGCTTTGCTTTCTCAAAGCAGTCAACCCAGCCCTGCATACCGCCTTTGGCAGTCTGATAAACTTCATCGCCGTCCTCGGCAGAAGCGGTTATCAAATATACCTCTCTGAACTTGTAGTCCGACGGATAAAGCGGATTGCAGCGGTCAAGCAATGTCTTGAGCTGACCGCACAGCTCGTAGTAGTATATCGGATTTGCGAAGATCAGCACATCTGCATTGCCAACTTTCTCACATATCTCCGAAGCATCGTCCTTGATAACGCACTTCATTGTTTTCTGACAGGCAAGACAGCCCTTGCAGAAATTCAGCGTTTTATCTTTCAGAGAAATAAATTCAACATCGTGTCCTGCGTCCTGCGCACCCTTTGCCGCCTGCTTTGCAAGCATTTCAGAATTGCTGTTATTACGCAGGCTTGATGATATTACAAGTACCTTTTTAGCCATAATCTGCTCCTTATTTCAGATATTCACGGTAAAACGTCACGATCTTGTCAAACGGGATAGCGTCCTTACCGCCGCCATCATAAAGGTCGGTATGAACAGCATCGGGAATAATCATAAGCTCCTTGTTTTCGGTGTATTTGCTGTTCTTTGTCATAGTGGCGTAAGCGTCTTTACTGAAATAGCAGGAGTGAGCTTTTTCGCCGTGGATAAGAAGAACCGCACTTCTGATCTCGTTGCTGTAAGTATTGATAGGCTGATTCATGAACGACATACAGCCGATCACATTCCAGCCGCCGTTGGAATTGAGCGAACGTGGGTGATATGCTCTGCCCTTGTAGTATTCGCTATAATCCTTTACAAAGAACGGCATATCTTCGGGAACAGGCAGGGGCAGACAACCACCGCCGAGAACATATTCTCCACTCTGATAGTCCTTGATACGCTGGGCATTGAGAGCGACTTTCTTTTCATACCGCTTCTCCTCACTGTCCTCGGAATCGAAATAGCCATTAGCATTCACACGAGCCATATCGTACATCGTAACAGCGACAGTTGCCTTGATACGGGTATCGAGAGCTGCCGTATTGATCGCCATACCGCCCCAGCCGCAGATACCACATATTCCGATACGGTCTGCATCAACATTTTCCTGCACAGAGAGGAAGTCAACAGCCGCCTGAAAGTCCTCGGTGTTGATGTCGGGAGAAGCCATATAACGAGGCTGACCTCCGCTTTCACCAGTAAAGGAAGGATCAAAAGCGATAGTCAGGAAACCACGCTCCGCAAGTGTCTGAGCATACAAACCGCTGCACTGCTCCTTGACTGAACCGAACGGTCCGCTGACAGCGATTGCAGAAAGTTTACCTTCGGCATTCTTCGGAATATACATATCGGCTGCGAGGGTGATACCGTAGCGGTTGTGGAATGTCACTTTCTTGTGGCCTACTTTGTCGGACTGCGGAAAAGTCTTGTCCCATTCCTGCGTTAAAGTCAACATTTCTTCTTTCATCTCAGATACCTCCGTTTTTAATATGATAGTGTTACGGTGATATTTCCCTCACCGAACAGTTTTGCCAGTTCATCGCTTGTGATATTGTCGATATGTCCGAGCTTCGTGTAACTCCATGAATTTGAGTTATAAAAGATAGTCATCTGATTGCCCTGATAGAGCATAATATCTCCCGCTTCGGTCACGATACTCTCTTCTGTTTTTGTGAGCGTCCACGGCAGCTTGCCGACCTTTTCAAAACCGCCGTATTCATTCAGCGTAACAGTTGCAGGTTCCGCTTCCAGCTTTTCTGCAAGCTCTTTTGCGGCGGTGCTGTCGGCAAGTGTGGCTGTAAGTTCCGTACCGTTGACGGATATTTTCAGCTTCATGTCTTCAGTTCCTTTGTTTATAACAACAGATCCCGGCGTTTCTTCTGATGCCGAAAAAGCAATTGTTTCTTCGGAGACAGCTTTATCATCTTTTGTATCGGATATTGCAGTTGCTTCCGGTTTCTGTTCTTGCTGTGCGGACGTTGCTTGTTGTGATATGCTGTTGCTTTCTGTACTCCCGCAAGCTGAAAACAATGTCATACAGCTGAGTAATGTTATGACCGATAACAACTTTTTCATAAAGCACCTCCTACGATCTTTCCAGTGTGTGGGTGAAATAATCAAGGCAGTCGATACGGGCATTATACTTATGAACACTGTCCAAAAGTGAGAGCCTGTGCTTTGTCAGCAGCCTGTTTAGCTCTGCGTACCTGTTCTGCTCGATCAGGCTGATACACTCGGCTATCTCTGATTCGTTCATTCCTGCATCAGTCAAATTACGCCGTATCTTGAAAATATCCTGCTTTGCCATAATCTTCACCCCCTGTGATTATATTCTATCACAGAACAGCAGAAATAGCAAATACTTTATAAGCAAATCAAGATATGCTTGACAGGCATATCACGAAATGATATAATAAAGCCATACGGATAAGGAGGCATGGCTATGGAAATTCGTGTATTGCGCTATTTTCTCACGATCGCAAGAGAAGGCAGCATCACATCGGCTGCGGAACAACTGCATATCACTCAGCCTACGCTGTCACGGCAAATCAAAGATTTGGAGGACGAGCTGGGACAGAAGCTGTTTCATCGAAGCAGTCACAGCATGAAACTCACGCAGGAGGGCTTTATTTTACGTCAGAGAGCCGAGGAGATCGTTGCTATGGTGGACAAGACCTCAGCGGAGTTTTTGTCAATGGATAAGCCGCTTGCAGGAGATATTTACATCGGCGGCGGTGAAACGCTTGCTGTCAGCCTGATAGCTGACCTGATAGCAGAGCTGAGAAAAGAATATCCTGATATTCGCTATCATCTTTACAGCGGCAATGAAGCCGATGTTACAGAACATCTTGACAGAGGACTGCTTGACTTCGGTATCCTCGTTCAGCCTGCCGACCTGACAAAGTACGATTGTATACATCTGCCTGCGGAGGATATATGGGGAGTTGTTATGCGAAAAGATGCTCCGCTCGCTCGAAAGAAGAAGATCACAAGAGCTGATCTGCTTGATTTGCCGCTTATCATGTCCCGTCAGGTCTTAGTCACAAAAAGCAAGGGCAACGATTTCATAGACTGGTTCGGTGAGGACTTCGACAAGCTGAACATCGTTACCACATTCAATCTGATGTATAACGCAGCTCTCATGGTCAAGGCAGGTGTAGGCTATGCAGTCAGCATAGACGGCATTGTTAACACCGACAGCGAAAGCGACCTTTGTTTCCGTCCGCTTATGCCCAAAATGACTTCGGGACTTGACCTGATATGGAAGAAGTATCAGGCTTTTTCTCCTGCGGCAGAGATGTTTCTGGAGAGATTACAGGAAAGGTTCATAGGTTAAGATATATAAAAATACAATTCTAAAGAAAGGGATATGTTATTATTCCTGAACTTCTTTCATCAACGCCACGCCGTCCTTGAAACCTGCCTTGTACGTAGCCCTTATTCTGCTATTGTAAATCTCATCCATCATTTTTCATATTCTTGCTTTAAGAAACTTGATATTCAAATTGAAGAAAATGAAAAAAGAAATGATTTTATGCCTACAGTATTAAATTAATAATGCCCTTACCGGATTTTGAGGTAAGGGCATTATTGCTTAGTAAATCCCTGACAGCATTTTTTGCAGTCGGGGATTTGTGTTTTGAAATATCAGATTCAACTCATCTATTTGCTCAGCCTTGAGGAGGAGAGCATTTATGCAGATAAGACCGACTGCTTTCACAATCGTTCTCATCATACACTCTTTTATTGCACTATTTTTCGTTTACACAGAATTTGGGATTGACTCGCTGTAACCTCACTTAGACACGATAGCTGTCTGATGAGGACGGTTATCGTGTTCAGCTGCTAAGGTTAATCAAAATTATTCTTTGATTTCTTGGGATACAACATAATCCCAAGGGCGTTAAGTCTTTTTTAAGTTATTCAGTTCATCACTTTATAGTAATAGTAACAGCGTTTTTAATAGCGTTAGCAATGTCCCACTTGCCGTTGACTTTAACTGCAACAGCCAATTGATATGTCCTGCCGGGTGTAAGATTCTTGGGAGATGTGAAGACAGTAACATCAGCAGGGATATCAGAAGTCCACACTCTCCACTTGCCTGCTAAATATACAGCTATACCATACTTTTCAGCATTCACAACAGGATTCCAATTTAAACGTATCTGGTGATACTCTTCGCTTACTGCAGCTTTAATGAACATTTTCTTCGGATGAGGACAATTGGGTTCATCGATCAGCTTATACTTCAAGCCGTTTGCTTTTGCATATTTTTCAGCATATGAACCGCCGTAGCAGTTGATAGTTAAGTTCTTTAATGGCTTATATTCTCTTGCTTTGTTATCATAGTGTGTAAATGCGTTTTTTCCTATGCTTGTTACACTTTCAGGTATTGTTATAATTTCAAGACCCTCACATAATACAAATGCACTATTATCAATAGTTTTCACACTATCGGGAATAACAACATTTTTCATACTTCTACAACCTGCAAAAGCGAACGCTCCTATATACTCTAAGTTTCCAGAAAATGAAATACTTTCAATACCAGCACAACCTGAAAACGTTCCTCTTTCAATACGCTCTACACCATCAGGTATAACAACACTCTTAATGTTTGCACAACTCGAAAAAGCATTATCACCTATATTCTTCAAGCCCTTAGATAATGTAATACTTTTAAGGCTATCGCACCCCCAAAACGCCATTTCATTAATATATTCAACGTCATCAGGTATAACGATATTTTTTATTTTACTACAACCTCCAAACGCATGCTCATCAATATATTTTAATTTTTCCGGTAACGTAATTATTTCAATGCTATCACTATCAGAAAATGCATTGGCACATATAGCAGTAACATTGATCTCGGTACCATCATAACATTTTATCTGACTAGGAACCTCGACCTCTGTTTCAGAACCATAGTACTTTATAATGCCGATAGTACCGTCTTCCAGCATAGTATACTCATAATCGCCAAAAGTAAGTACTTCCGCGCTTGACGAAATAACTGCATTGTCCACCACTACGTTAGGCAAAATTGCACCGCCGAATACCAATGTCAGCGACAGCAGACCTGCCACTATCTTCTTTTTGTTCATTATGTCCTCCTAAATATTGTTATAAAATCAAACGACACCCATCTTTCGACCTATACGACTAAATGTGTCGTTTGATGGCAATTGTCTGTCCTTTCGAAATTATGTCAATTGACAGTTTTCATCTTATCTGGCAGTAAGGACAAATGATCTTCTGTCGATATCATAGGTATCCCATTTACCGTTGATTTTGGCACATATAACTATCTCATACTTCTGACCGCGATACAGACTTGGCGACACATACTCATTAGAATCGGTATAAGCCTGAACTTTCCACTTGCCTGCGATCTTTACAGCAACGCCGTACTCTTCAGCATCAGAAACTCTTGTCCAGAACATACGGAATCGGCGTGAATTCAGATCATACTCCATTGATAACAGACTGGGATAATAGCCCCTTCCCTGGGCATCAGTGACCCTGAATTTAATGCCGTTATCCAGAGCATAATTCATCGCCGCAGATTTTTTGTGAACAGTTATTTTAAGTTTCGGCAATGGCTTATAGCAATTATTCTTGTAATCGTATTTATCAAATATATGGCTTCCTATTTCAACTACACTTGAAGGTATAACTGCACCTTGAAGAACTGTACAGTTTCCAAACACACCATTACCCAATTCAGTTACTTTATCCGGTATAGTTATATCTTTAAGACTTGTGCATCCGTAAAAGACATTGCTTTCGATAGACTTTAAAATTTCTGATAAAACAACACTCTTTAATTCTGTACAATATTCAAATGCCGATGATTTCAAAGAAGTAACTTTGTCAGGTATAACTATCGATTTCAATGACGAGCAAAATCCGAATACTCTTTCATCGACAGTCTTTAGTTTTTTTGATAAAGTTATGCTTTCAAGAGATGAACAACCCAGAAAAGCTGCTTTTCCAATAGAAACAACTCTGTCAGGTATAACGATCTCTTTCAAAGCTTCACAATCGATGAATGCACCCTCACCGATAGTTTTCAAGTTATTCGATAAAGTTATATTTTCAAGATTATCGCAGTCAAAAAAGGCATAAACACCAATGGATGTCACGCTGTCAGGCAGATCGATATCTACAAGACCATTGCAATCAGCAAATGCTTGTTCTCCTATGATCTCCACACCATCGGGTATAATTATTTTTTCGATCTTTCTGCCATGAAATGCATCATCACAAATGGCAGTAACATATTCATCATTTATCTCCTCCGGTATCTCGACCACAGTATCACGACCCATGTATCCTGTTATACCGATAGTACCATCTTCAAGCACAGTGTAATAAAAATCACCGTATCTGAATTCCTCAGTTCTTTCCGCACTTGCAGATATAACTGTACTGCTGTTAACTGCCATATCAGGTACAGCTGCACCGCCAAATACGAATGTCAGCGCCAGCAGACCCGCCGTGATTCTCTTGTTATTCATTCCATTACCTCCTGATTTTCTAAACAGATAAAACAAACGACATAAGATATCCGCTTATCCATGAGCATATATGTGCTATCATCCGGATAAGTATGAAAAATTATGTCGTTCGATAATTATTATATATCTTTTTAAATTGTATGTCAACAGGTTGTTACAAATTACTTTACAGTAACAGTCACAGCGTTCTTGATAGCGTTTGCAGTATCCCACTTGCCGTTTACTCTGGCTGCAACTGCAACTTTGTAAGTCTTGCCGGGAGTCAAACTCTTTGGAGTAGTATATGAAGTGCCAGTAATGTTCTTATCCTGAACCTTCCACTTGCCTGCCAGATAAACAGCTACGCCGTATCTATCAGCACCTTCGACCTTGTCCCATGTGAATCTTACCTGATGGTATTTTTTTCTTGCTATATTATTTTTTAATGAAAACAATAATTGCCAAAGTTTCTTTTATGTTCATAGTTAATTGAAAGGATATGTGGTAATAAACAGTGGGGGAGGGGAGTCAATCTTCTTTTTCAGCATCTGTTCCTAAGAAGACAGAACATAAGCTCAGCATAGGCTTCTTTCTGTATTTCTGTATAGCACTTCTGATAGAAACGAGCCGCCAATTATCTATATTATAATCTTCCGGAAGGGGAGTGGGGTCATCAAACTCATCCAGCATAGCTTCTTTATTAGGTTTGGTAGGATCTTTCGGGATCGAAACCAGAACTCCGATTTCGTGAGGAAGATCGTTTAGTTCTTTGTGCAAAAGTTCTTTGTATGTCTGCATAGTCATCACTAAATAATTGTATTCACAAAAATAATTCTGTCCAAAGCCTGATTTAAAATCAGCTTTACAGGACTTTACCTCATATCCTTTAAAAATCCCTTTTTCTATTCCGTCTATACTCAGTTGATTAACCGGAACGAATTCCATATAATCTATCCTTCGGATATCTTCTGTCCCGTAATCGACGACAACTTCTTTTCCCCAGTATTTACCCATACCAGTAAATTTTTCTTTTTCGAGAAGACGACTGAGGAAATCTGTTATTTTCTTTCTGTTACTCATTATTTTATCTTCGCTTTTCTTGAAATTTTTGTTTCTATATTAGAATTATAGCAGAATATTGCGGCTGATAAAAATTATATATAGAAAAGCTTTTGGAGTATTCTATGAGAAAATTATTGAGAAAAAAGATAACGTATTTTCTAAGGGTTGACAAGCTTTTGTGATTATGGTATACTATATTTGTTTCATTTTAACCCAAGAGTCTGTCACATTAGCCAATGTGGTGGGCTCTTATTTTTTAGGAAACTCAAAGCAATTTTCTTTACCTGATGCAAACACTGCTTGATATATATTGCATGAAATCTGGATTTAGTTTTGTGCAAGTATCCAAAGCTCACTATAATGGTGGTAAAGTGCTTGATGCGTCACCAAGATGGTGGTATAATGTAATCAAGAAGATGATGATGAAACCTATACGAATAATGATGGATATAAAACGGAACTGCCGAGCAGCTATTATAATCCCGACCAGATTTTCAATAATAAGGAATATGCTACGTACTATTGGGAAGCTATTTAGATCCGTTTTGAAATAGTTTAAATTTTCGTCCGAAGTACTAACCTGGAATAAAGCTTAAAATAGTATAAATTCAGTAATCGTAAATGCAGAATATGAGAACGTCGTGACGATACATAAGGTGAAATAAACTTACTA
>OCTW013390892.1_pt1 | contig 10381 bp, 10 predicted proteins | sample 1539671 | NCBI WGS metagenome assembly OCTW01 (sample SAMN02144230, study PRJEB22623) | gut metagenome | biome: sheep rumen | host: Ovis aries | place: New Zealand
ATTACTCATAATGGTCACCACCATCCTTTCATAAGACCATTGTAATGATGGTCCGCCTCATATACCACTTACAGTTGATGTAATGTTTCTATTTCAAACAGCCTTTCTGAAAGATACCCTCTTCTTGATTTTCCGCACAGTACAAAAAAGCGCCAGCTTCGTGACAACTATGCCACTGACTGACGCTCCTTCAGAAAATCCTGTTTTATTCTGTCTTGCCAATTACCTTTGCAGTCTCTCTTAACTTTGAGCGGATTGCCTCGAAATCACCATCATCCAGCTCTTTCTGCGGAACCATCCAGCTTCCACCGACAGCAAAAACCTTTTCATAATCAAGATATTCACGCATATTTACCTGCGTTACACCTCCCGTCGGCATGAATGCCATGTCCGGATACGGTGCACTCAACGCGCGGATCATCGGCAGGCCTCCTAATACTCCTGCCGGAAAAATTTTAACTGCCCGATAGCCCATTTCAAATGCCTTCTGCAGCTCAGTAGCCGTCGCAATACCCGGGATGTATGGAATTCCTGCCGCCTTACAATACTCCCCTACTTTATTATTGAAGCCTGGAGATACAACAAACCTGGCGCCTGCTCTTCTCGCCAGTTCCGCCTGATCCACTGTAAGAACGGTCCCCGCGCCAGCCATAAAATCTGGCCTTTTCTTTAACATCCTTGCAATCATCTCATCAGCTCTGCCTGCACGAAACGTCACTTCCGCAACCGGGAAGCCCTCCTCGGCAAGAACATCCGCCAGTCTTTCCGCTCTTCCCGGTTCGCTCGATGTAATGACCGGAATCGCCCGAAACCGATGGAATTTTTCTACCATCTCAATTTCTGTCTCTTCAAAATATTGATCACCAGTGTACATGCGTTGCCTCCTCATTCGATGTGTGATCCCTGCGGCTCAGCATAAGGCAAACTGCATCCAACGTAATATGAAGACTCTGGTCAAAAAGAGAACTGAGCAGCTGAATTGATTTTCTTGCATTTCCGGAATCACCCTTGACCGTTCCCGGAATAATCAAAGTTGTTTCTGCTGCTGCTGCAAGCGGGGAGTCTTTTTTACTCGTGACCGCAAGAATAGTACAACCATGGTCCTTTGCCTTTTGGGCATCATTCAAAACGACAGCGCTTGCACCGGAGCCGGAGACACCGATGAAAACGTCTCCTTCTCCCATTGCCGGTGTTATAGTCTCACCGACAAAAAACACCTCATATCCTATGTGCATCAGCCGCATAGCGAAACCTCTCGCAGAGAATCCAGAGCGGCCTTCTCCGTCAACGAAAATCCTGTGCCCCTTACGGATATTATCCATAAACGCCTGAAGCTCCACTTCTTTTACCTGATCGATGGTTTCTTCGATCTCATCCATAATCTGACGCAATGTCTCTGTCATACCTGTTCCTCCCAAATCTCATACTCTAATCAGATCCGCAAACACCGCAGCCGCTGTCCTAGGATCTTCAGCCTTTGTAACTGCACTTCCGACAACAACAATGTCCACATTGTTTTCCTTCAAAACCGGGACTGATTCTGGTTTTATTCCGCCCGCTGCCGAAATTTCGATTCCGTCCGGGAACTGCCCGCACATATTCCGCACGAGATCATCCAGCCCCTGGCCATGGCTGTCAGATGGAAGATGGACGCCGAACACCGCATCTGGAAAACAGCTTTGAAGTTCTAATACACGGTTCTCGTCAACCCCCATCATATCAATAACATATTTTTTCCCAAATATTCTCGCTTGTTTTCTGCAGGCATCAATAGTTGCATCGCTTGAAAACCCCATAACAGTCGCCAAATCAGCTCCGGCCTCATAGCATTTCCGGAATTCGTATTCTCCTTCATCACAGGTCTTGATATCGGCGAGAATCACCTGTTCCGGAAGCTCCTTTTTGAAATAGCCAACACTGCCGGACAATCCATAATCCTTAATGAGTGAAGTCCCGACTTCCACAATATCCGCATACCGGGTTATGCTTTGAATCATCTCTTCTGCATCATTGATCGTCATCCGATCAATCGCGATCTGAAGTTTCATTTCCGATTACCCTCCTGAAATTCTGACAGCTCATCTCTGGTCGGAAGCCCCTCGTTATCACTCTGTACCGAAACCTGAATGGCTCCGATTGCATTCCCCCGATCTGCTATTTCCTCAAGAGAAAGCCCTTCAAGACAACCGCTCAGCACACCAACGGCAAATCCGTCACCGGCACCGACCGTGTCTACCACTTCTGCGACATGATATCCCGGGCGGATGAATGCCCTGTCCCCAGTTGCCACATAAGCGCCCCTCGGTCCGTCCTTCACGATTACGGTTTTGGCCCCATTTTTTAAATAAAAATCCGCAATTGCAGAAGGATCGCTGCTGCCCATCAGCATTTTACCCTCTCCTGTACCAGGAAGAACAAGATCTGCCCGGAAGGCAAGATCGTTGACCACCTGTATCATGGTCTCTTCATTTTCCCACAGAGAAGGCCGTAAATTCGGATCGAAGCTAATCTTCATTCCATTTTCACGCGCCCGCTCGATCAGCCGGTATGTAGCCTTTCTACAATCTGCCGAAAGTGCCGGCGGGATCCCTGTGACGTGCAGCACTTTTGCATCCTCCAGATTTACTTTTTCAATGTCCTCGGTTGTAATGTGAGATGCTGCACTGTTTTTACGGAAATACACCACTTTGGGATCTCCCTTTGACACCTTGCTTTTCATCTGGAACCCGGTCCAGTGCTCCGAATCATACGAAATATCTGGATTGATCCCTTCTTTTCTCAGTTTTTTCTCAATATAACGTCCGAACGGATCCTTTCCGAGCTTCGTAACATAAGAAACACTGTGCCCCAGACGTTTCAGGCCGATCGCCACATTAACCTCCGCCCCGGCAAGCAGCTTTACAAAATTTTCAACGTCTGCAAGATCGCCCTCACTCTGCGCTACAAACATTGCCATCGGTTCTCCAAATAAAATAACTTCCGCCATAATTTCCTCCAATGCAAGATTGCGGAACTGACGGAAGTCTGAAAACATCTATATAGGCAATTGGCGTTACCGGGCTGTATCAGCTTGTACAGCAGCGCCTCAGGAGGTCTCTCTTACGACGAGCTCCGGGATTACCATAATAGAAGCTTTTTCTTCATTTCCCGTCAGCAGATCAATTAACAGTTTTACTGTCAGTTCAGAGAGTACTTTTCCTTTATTGTCAACACTTGTAAGCATCGGATTGCATACCGTAGCATATTCGGAATTATTGCAACCCGTCACGGCGATTTGTTCCGGCACCTTTATACCGTGGTTAACCAGTTCATGAACCGCGCCGACGGCAGTAAGGTCTTCGCCAAAGACAATTCCGTCATAACCCTTTGCGGCGATTTCTGCCGCAGCATGCTGGCCTCCCTCCATACCATACTTCGTATGAAAGACATCTTTTTCTGGATGCGCCACACCAAGAATCTTCATCTCGTCCAGAAAGCCCTTCAGCTTTCGGTCTGCGGATTCGGTATCAAGATCTCGAACAAATGCAATCTTCCGCTTCCCTCGGTTATGAAGATGCTCCGCAGCCAAAGCCATCCCTCTTCCCTCGTCAACAAGAACCGAATAGAATCCCGGCCTATCGAGATACCCATTCGCCATGACGATTGGTATATTCTGGATGTTCTTCGGAATATCGTCTATGGTCAGCCTTTCATAAATCGATCCAGTAAGCACAATACCATCTACATGCCGTTCAGCAAGCTGTGTAAGGTACTTCTTCCATCCTTCCGGTCGCTCCCCTGTGTTGCAGAGCAGAACCATATATCCCAGTTTTGACATCATTTCCTCCATGACGTAGGAAGTCATGGCATAATGTGGTACTCGGACATCAACCGTCAGAATGGCAACCGTTTTCATGGAACCGGCCACGAGCCCTCTTGCTATGGCGTTCGGCTGATAATCATTCCTGTCTAAAACATCCTGAATTTTCTTTTGTGTTTTTTCGCTTACATTTCCTTTGTTGTTTAGGACTCTCGAAACTGTTGCAATTGAAACGCCGGCTTGCTGCGCAATATCATAAATGTTCATGTGTATGGATCCTCATTTTCCGGAAACAGTTTGCTGTTTCATCGATCCCCATGATACATAATCCTGAAAATTTTTTCAAGAAATCCGGCGTCCGGAATTCTCAGTCAACAGCTACTTTTACCACAATTTTCTTCACCTTCTGCCTCATGCTGCAGATACTTCTCGGCATATGCCCATCGTCCGGTGATACGACAGCAAAATCACCTGTCCGAAGCAAAATCCTGCCATAATCCTTCGGCATATGATAAAACTGCAGATCATTCTTATCATCATAGGATGTATCTTCCTCCAGGTATTTCAGAGGGTAAAATCCCATGTACTCCTCACCATCCGCCATAAACTGAATATCAAAGTATTTTCTGTGTGCTTCAAACCGGCACTCCTCTGCAGGCTTTGTTTCATAGACCTGAACCTGTGCAAACACATAGTCTCCGTCAATTGGAATCACCCCTTCCAACAGCCTGCTGAAATCCGTATTTTTCAGAAAATCAAAAGCTTTCTGAAAGCGCTCTGACAGGTAATCATATTTCTCAGCAATATCAATCGTCGTTGTCAGCATTTTTTCTCTCCTTGATCCCGGCCGCTTCCAACATTTCCTCATATAAAGCCGATGCAGCCTTTTTGTTATAACCATAAATAAGAAGCACATCCAGAACATACGGGCTATATGGCAGATCGAGTAATTCTTTTGCAAAGGCCATCGCAGCCATCTCACTCAATGCAACAATCCGTGACCGGTTTGAAAACGGTCTTTTCAACAATTCAATTGTCTCGGTCATCGTATAAATAGATTCTCTTTTCTGATATTCCATAGCGTGAAAGAATTCATGGGCGAGAAGAATCTTCTCCAGATCTTTTCCCTTCAAAAGCCCTTCCAGATGCTCATTCTGGATAAGTGCCGCAGCCTTTTTTGTGCAGTCTCTGAAAACTGTAATCTTATCCGGTTCGGTAAATTGAGCAAATATCACATGTCCTCCGCCATTCGGCATGTCCGGAAATTCCATATTGAAGCCATGTTTTTTTATCAGAGCCAGAATTCCATACTGCTCTAATTCCGCTTTCAGCACCCCCGCCTCTTTCCGTCCACAGGTATTCGCTTCTGCAATATAATGTTTTCGCGCTTCCGCGTCAAATTTTCTCTCAAGCGGCTCATGGTAAAAGGCATATCCTCCCCACTGCTCATCCGTCAGTTGCACAAGCACGCTGATCATTTCGCGGATCGGATAAACCGTCTGTTCTTGTTCTTTATTTCGATACGTATGAATGAAACTGATTATTTTTTTCATGGATTATATCTGCGCTTTTGCACCGACCACGATGATGTCATCATCACCTTCAAAAGATTGCATTTCAACTTCCATCAACATCAGGACCTGATCGAGATCTGTACCTGTAAAATCCATCACACGGCCACCTGCACAAATGTAAAAATCTGGTCTCAAAATAGCATCTGCTGTGTAAACTGCAAGGCTTTCCCAAAAAGCAGACACAACATTCCGATAGCCTGATGCCTTACAAATCTGTGCATCACCGTCTGCGCGCTGTACACGGATAAATCCTTTCTTATCAATAATCCGTATCAGAACATGTCCTTTCTCATCCCTATGCTGGAATACCCAGAAATTTCGAATCTGTGCAGCCATCATGACATCCTCTTTGCTGCATCTCATATCCTTCGCTGCAATCCCCACAGCTTCTTCTTCTGTGCACGCAGCCATAAGATCCTGTGTCTTGACCTCTGTAGACCCAGTCGCAATAGCGGTCAACTTAGACGTCTGAGAATCAATTTCAATGTGCACCTCGACCGTCTCCGGCGCTGCACCGCTCTCAACGGCTTTTTCAATCGCTTCTCTCTTAATTACACGGATATCACCTGCCGTCGGGTTCGGAACTACTCTCTCCACGACATCTCTTACCATCGCCAGTGCTACACCGATCGAGGAAATAACCTCCGCATTCTCCGGCACACTATAATGGATATCCATTTTTTTGGAAATAAACCCGATCAGAGACGTCGCTCCTCCGCCGACACCGACTAGAGAAATCTGATCATGCTCAAGCTTGTATTTAGCCGCGAGTTCCAAAATGATCGGACTGATTTTCTCATATGCTCTTGTCAGAATCTGCTCTGCGACATCCTCAACCGTCGTACCAAGGTAATCGGCAACCGGCTGCATCGCTTTCCGGCAAGAAGCGACATTTCCGTAGGAATAATCCTTCTCTGTGACAAGTCCGAGCACATTGGCAGCACAAGTATTGGTAATTGTAATCCGCTTTCCGTTCTTTAGGCGGATTGCTACATAATCTGACGGATCGCTTTCCTTCGGAGAAAAGAGTTCAAGTTTCGGATCTATAATCTCTTCTTCCGGCGTAAATGCGGAATAATCAAGCCCTGCGATATGTGCGGACCTTGGTCCGACATCTTCAACACGATTTTTACTCAGACGGATCATCGATCCTCCTGCCACACCAAGGACACGAACATCCAGAGATGATATATATGTGCGATGTCCGCCGACAATGGAATAGTCGATCGCGGGCCGTCCATCCTTGATGACACCGATATTTGTCGTTGTACCGCCGACCTCAAAATACACCCCATTAGAAGCTCGAAGATACATCAAGGATCCCATAACAGAAGCTGCCGGACCAGAGAGCATAGTCAACACCGGTCTTTTCTTCATCTCATTGATCTCCATGACACCGCCGTCGCCCCGCATAATCATAAGCGGAACCTTAACGCCAGCCTCACGCACACTGTTCTCCGTGTCGTTTGCTGTATTGAGCATTTTGGGCAGGATACTAGCATTAATAGCAGCTGTTCTCGTACGCCGTGTCAACCCGTAAAGTTTCGTGATATCCGAAGCGACGGTTGTCTCCATACCCATCTCACCTTTCGTGATCTCCTCTATGTTCTGTTCTGCAACCGAGTCATCTACTCCAAACGCACAGCTTGCGACGAATACCTTTGCTCCTTTTTCTTTCAGGTGTTTTGCCGCTGTTCGGACATTTTCCGGTGTAAATTTTTTATTTGGAATATATTCACTACAAATCTCAATCTTTTTTCCGGAACCAAGGTCGATATCTTTCAGATAGGTCTGTGCCCTGGCCATTAGTCCTTCAACCCCTCCCAGAGAAGTGCTTATAATGCCAACCTTTGTTACGTCACCTTCAATAAGCGCATTCGTTGCCTGTGTCGTACTATGAGCAACAAACACAACATCCTCGGGTTTAATGTTGTTTTCTTTCATGCATTTTTTAAACGCCAAAACAACGCCGGAGGAAACACCTTTTTTATCGTCGTGTGTTGTTTTTACTGTTGCTTTTCCGATAATCTCCTGTGTATCATTATCAATTGCGACTGCCTTTGTATGGGTTCCGCCAACATCAATACCCATTCTTACTTTTCTGCTCATCCTAATCCTCCCGCTTGTTAACCAAACATAAAGTAAACCATGATCTGCAGTACCGCGCAGACGATCCATCCCGCAACCGCACTCACCTTAAGGAAATCCCTTGTCGTAACCTTCGTGTAATTAACCCCCCATACGATCCAGGACTGTGTGATACAACAGGAAACATTCATCCCTGTACTTGGAATAACCATCAGCGGTGCCAAATATGCAGTTGAGAAACCAAGGCCTTTCAGTATTCCGAGCGTTGCGGCTCCACATCCGAACAGAGTGAGCGGGCCACGGAACAGACCCAGCGGAGAAAGAATCGCAAAAACAATACTGATGATCAGTGTATTATTTGGTATTATGTTTCCGAGCAGAGCATTAAAATAGGGCACACAGAGTTCCGCAGATTTATTAAACATCGGAAGAATCAGTAAAAATCCGACAAGCGGAGCTGTATCGACAACACCGTCGAAGAAATCTTTATTGATCATACGGCACAACTGAGACCATCCCTTGATCTTTTTGCATGTAATCATAGCGTAAAAGCTTCCGATAACAAATCCGAGGATAATCGGAATTTTGAAAATAATCAGGAGCAGAACCGGAAGAACCGGTGTGATCAACGAAATACCAGGAGCGTTCTCACCCCTTCGAGCTCTTACTTCATCCGGTGTCGTCGCACCCCAGGTATGAACCTTTTTCCTTCTGGTAAGGATAAGAACCATGATTACAACAACAGCCATTTGTATCAGTAATGCGTAAATGCCCCAGCTTGTGTGCATTTCATAGGAATATGTCGTTTTTCCATCATCACCAAGGAAGAACGCTGAGTACTGCTGATAAAGAACCGGATTCACATACATACCTGCACCGACGCTCATCATAAAAGCGACAGTTGCCAGCACTTTCGGAATCCCAAGAGAAAGAAAAATCGGAAGAACGATAACACCAATTGCAACAACGGCTCCTGCTCCGAAAATTGATGAGAAACATGCCGTCGTTACGATACAGAGAAGAATGCACGTTATCTGCGGCTTATCTCCGCCAAGCTCTGTTACACTTTTGATCAGCGTCGATGCGATACCCGTTTTCATAAGAACACGTCCAAACCAAGCACCGAAAACAACATTGACAAGAGTCGCACCCCATCCTTCCGGACCGCTCTGGAATACCAATGTCAGAGCATCCTTCCAGGACCGATGGAGGATATCCTTGTTGGCTGCAATAAAATCTGGGTTGGTGACAAACTGATTACCCAACATAGGAAGTACTGTCCAAATGATCGCCATGACAAAAATACCCATCATAAGGTTTCCACCACGAACTGCGTAAACCACCAGCCCGAAAAATGAAACCAACAGCAGAATACCAATAACATATTCCATTATTAACCCTCCTCATACATCCAACACCGGCGCAACGCCGGAATTACACCGAATCTCCCGCAGACAGCATTAACGGATGCCAATGTGTTCTATTGTAACCTACGTACTATTAATAGCATAAACAAAATGTAAGCGCTTTCATATTTTTCATTATAATTATATTTATACATACGTCAATATATATTTGTGGTTTCGCCAAATATTTATGCATGTCCTACAATTATATGCCATTCTTTTGGTTGTTTTGACTGTTTAACAGCCTTTGTCGCCCTTCATATAATGTAAGCGTTTACATTTATGTCCCATGCAAAAAAGATTCCACAGTCCATTATCTTTAGTGATGCTTTTTTATTTCTCCAGCATAATGCCGCAAATCCACCAATCAGATCAATATTCATTTATTGTTCATGCTCCGTCATTAATACTTGTTACCCCAACCGTAGCAACGTATAATGGAAAAAAGGAGTACAAACTATGTTTAAATTGAAAAGGTGGATAACCATACTAGATTCAAGAAATAAGGATGAGATTAACAGAGCCGAGGATCGTTTAAAAAATTCCGGGCTGCGCACAAAGACCTGGGCTTCCGAACCCATGCCCGTCGGAGGGTGCGGCGCACAGATGCGGCCCGCGGACTGGAGCGGGATAAAGCCGGCAGTCCGGCCGCGAAACGAGATGCTCTATCATCTCGCCGTTACCGCCGATGAGGAAGAACATGCACGAAAACTGCTAAAATCTTCTAACGAAAAAGGTGACAGTCATGACCTTTCTCTCTGATATTCATGTCAATATTACGGATTGTTTTTCTTAAAGAAAGAGGTGTTTTCCATGAAATTTTATATGCCCGTAAAGCTTTATCAGGAAGTGAATTGCGTAAAAAATCACGCGTCAGAAATATCCTCACTGGGCAGCAGGGCTGTCCTCGTTACCGGCGGAAGCTCTTCCAAGAAGAACGGATCGCTCTCAGATGTTGAAGGTGTTCTCGATGATTCCGGAATTCCCTTCACACTTTTTGATGGTGTTGAACAGAATCCTTCGACCGATACCGTGATGAAAATCCGGGATCAGGCCGTGGATTTCGGCGCCGACCTCTGTATCGGCATCGGCGGCGGCTCCTCGCTTGACGCGGCAAAGGCCGCAGCGCTGATGATCAAAAACCACGACAAGGGAATCGACTATCTCTACGAAAAAGGAAACCCTGTCGATACCATTCCCGTCATTGAAGTTCCCACCACATGCGGAACCGGCTCAGAGGTCACGGCAGTATCTGTCCTTACGAACCATAAGACCAATACCAAAGGCTCCATTCCATACAAGATTTTTCCGTCGCTTGGCCTTGCTGATCCGGGATATCTCAAATCGCTTCCTCTATCCGTACTGAGAAATACCGCTGTCGACGCGCTGGCTCATCTGTGGGAGAGCCTGATCAACGCACACTCTGACACCTACAGCAACATGACGGCGGAAGCCGGCCTGAAGGCATGGTCATTGAACAGAGATATTCTCTCCGGAATGGTCCGGGCGTCCGA
>OCTW011496519.1_pt1 | contig 10380 bp, 13 predicted proteins | sample 1539671 | NCBI WGS metagenome assembly OCTW01 (sample SAMN02144230, study PRJEB22623) | gut metagenome | biome: sheep rumen | host: Ovis aries | place: New Zealand
TGAGTACGGCAAGAAGGTAGAAGAGCCAAAGCAGACCTCAGGCAAGCAGGAGCTCTACGAAACCATCGTAGCCCTCTACGCAAAGTAAAACCACACTGTTTCATACACAATATCAACAGGCTTAGGTCACACATCCCTAAGCCTGTTTTTTAGTCTCTGCAGATGCTTAGTTTCCACATGTGGTTACTTAGCATCCACGTGTAGATGCTAAGCATCCGCGTGTAGGTGCTAAGCATCCGCAAGCACCCACTATTGCACACCAACAATAATGCATAGAAGGTATGGAACACATACACCGAATAGTCTTTTTTTCCAAAAGATTTGGAGAAATAAAAATAATTATTTAATTTTGCAAGCAGATAATTGATAGCGAGACATAATGGCAAACGTATCAGAATATTATTCCGAGAAAGCCCTTGATGCTATGGATAAGCTATGCGATGAGGGCAAGCTTTCTGTCAAAGAGATAGAATCATGGAGTTCTGGTCATGATCGCACTCCTTATGCCCATTAAGATATGGAAAACATAGTCTTAGATTGCGCCATCAAGGCCAATGCACGTTACATCGTGTCAAATGACAGGCATTTCAAAGAATTGAGAAACATTTCCTTCCCTCGTGTAGAAGTAATCAATATTCTTCGTTTTATAGAAGAATTGAAGAAATATTAAATCTTTTAAAAGTGGGGTTGAAATGAAAATCACTAATCTCTATTACTTTTGAAACAAATCAAAGAAAAAGAACACGGCTGCATACGTTTTAGAAACGCCTTTAGCATAGCCTACAACCATGTTGTTTCTGTCACGCACTGCGCCATCAGAATCTATCTTGCCTATCAACATATTGTTTTTATCTCTGACATCCCCGTCCTGTTCCACCTTTCCCAATAGCATATTGTTTCTATTGCGGACAGTTCCGTTGTTCTCTACCTTACCTATCAGCATGTTATTCTTGTCTCGAATAGAGCCATCACTTTCAACATGTCCTATGGTCATGTTGTTCCTGTCTCTGATGGTTCCACTTGACTCGACTTTTCCTATCATCATGTTAGACCTGTCACGCAATGATTGTGCACTAACAGGCTGTTGAAAAAAAAATATCATTACAATAAAGTAAATTGTGAATTTAATCATGGATTAATCTTTCTCATAAAGATTTGATGTAATTCTCACATAATTTATAGGCATAGGGAGAGCTCTCTCCATTCTCTTGTATAAAAAACCAGATATTATTGAGTTTATCTTTATTATAAAAATAATTATTAGAGAAATATTGAGATATTAGGTCTTCAATTTTTTTCTTTTCCGTGTTTACAATGAGGTACACAACGTCTTTATATGATAAATCACAAAGATATACATTCAATTTAAAAAGATCTCTGTAAAAAGCCACTTTGCCTAGTTGTTTAGTTGTTTTAGCTTCTAAAGCAACATATTGACTTTTACTATACTGCGATTTTGGATTGTGAGATGTGTGTATTACGAGATCAGGTATAACTTTAAATTTTCCTTTCAGTTCTTTTGAATGTAAATTGTTATATGTTTCTTTAATGTCATTTAAATTATCACAGATATATTTATTGTTTTCCCCGCTTGGAAATACATTCGTCCCAAATGATTCGTCATCTTTGGTCTTCTTACCCATTAGAAAAACCATGGCTAAAATATAATTTCTTTCCAGAATAACTTCATTATCAGACTCTGTATTTGTAATAAGATACCTGTTTTCTGATAATTGTGTTATAGCATCAAAGCATAATGACACGTAAGATTCCTTTTTAGGGTTACATTTTTCTAATATTTCATGTTCTATTCTATTATTGTTCATCCTGTTTCATTATTTCTTATAATTGACTTAATATACTAATATCAGGAATAGGAGTGTGACCATAATCATCTATGCACACTATTTCACCTACGATATCCTTATAATCAGGGCGTCTTCCTCTTGGAAAATTCCGATCTACAATATCCGTTTCATCAATCTTAATATTCTGTTTTGCTATATAGTTCTGTAAAGGACCTGTGTAACAACCTTCAGAAGAGTCTAACGCTAATTCTTCATAATGAATTTCATGCTTTTGTGGCAAGAGTTTTATAATAACATATTCTTGACAAAAAGAAGTTAATTGTCCATGTATTATTTCCCTCCATATCTCTGGGTTATCACTTCTAATGACACATATTGCATCACATCGCCTAGCTTGCAGACCATCCATTAGAATTGCTTCAAGATTTGAAGGTGGAGTAATGTGATAAAATGGTAGATTCTGATTAAGATATTCTTTTGCGGTCATAATACGAATTATAAAATGCCATTAATTTCACAGAATAATTTCAAATAGAAACGATCTTCATTTAATTTTTTTATCATGTGATCTATTTCAGCTTGCTCTTCAGAGGAGAATACTCCATCTATTACTTCTAAATGAAAATCTTCAATTTTCTTATTACAACTATCCATATTGAATCTTACGATTTCAACCAGTTTAGATAGAGCTTCACGTTTTATTAGATCTTGCTTTGTCATGATTTTTGTTTTTTTCTAAATTCCGCAGCACTTTAGCCTGACTTTATTTATAAATTCTTGAGCAGCAAAAAGTTGTTCAAGAATTTGTCATATCAGATTTTTCACTCACCTTAGTGCTACAATTAAAGATTAGCAAAAAATCATCAATGATATGGCAAAGGTAAAAATAAAATCCGAGAAAATCACTCCTTTTTGAAGGAAAATTTCATGTGAGAGCATTTATTCGTTATGTAAGTATGGGTATCATCAATTTGATGCAATGCCTCCAGAATCTCTTCCACTTCATCCTTCTCATTCACGAGAACTGTAAACGTGTAATTATCTGTCATTGTCAATATTTCAGCCGTAAGAGCACAATTGGCAGGAACAAGAAAGGTTTGGGGAAGAATAGTATCTAAAATTTATAATGAATCTAAAATCATTCCTAATAATAAAATAACAAGAAGTACTGTAAATAGGCAACCTAAGCAACCATGTTCAGCATAAATTATCTCAACAAGTCCCTCATAAGTAATGTATTCCCCCTTGCTATTTTTCTTCGTAATCTTCATTTTTCAATCTATAAGTTATTTAACTTTTTGATATTTAAGTCGGTATTCTGGGTTATGTTTACTTGGCGATCCCCATGTATCTGCTTCTACATAAAGAAATCCATCATCAGAGATCATAAAACAAGTACAAAAAATAGGAACATCTCCATATTTAACCTTAATGTTGGGATAGTCATTATTATCACGTGTAAATTCGAATGCTACAAGGCCTGAATTATCGTGCCAAGTACCATAAAAAACATTTCCTTTTGCTTCCATTGTTGCAGTGTTGTCTTTGTTGATATTAATAGTATAACTTACATTGTTTTCGTCTGTTATAGTATATGTACCTATATACTCAACAACCGATGATGAAATGTTTGTTTTGTCTTTATCCGAAGCCGCAAAGCCTATGCAAAAAAGACCTATTACTAATAAAGAGTATAAAGTTTTCATGAAGTTTTTAATGTTAATTTGTTATTTTTTCATTACTTTTAATCTTGTATTTGGATTCTTAGACTTTCGGTGTCTCCAATCATGATACAAATACCATTCATTGCTGATTGACAAGTCTTCACTCGACCATACTTGACCATTTGGAAATTCTATTGGAGGAGTTCCAGCGTAAAAATCTCTAAATGAAATAACACATATTTCGTCATCGACGTGCCTAGGATACCATTTTCCATAGACTACATCATCGTCTGACATGTTTTGCGTTTTCAAAGTCGCCCTGTCTCCATCAGAGAGTTTGAGGTGCCATATAGTACCATTACTATCCCTAATTTCGTAATCACCGATTAATTCTTTGCGTTCTTCTGAGTCATCAGAAGCTGCAAATCCTATAGCAAAGAGAGCTATAGTTGCCATAGTAAAACAAAACTTTTTCATAAACATTTTATTTTTAAACCATCAAACATTTATTTTTATGCTTTAATAAATAAACAAGAGTAGGAAGTATATAACACATTAAATCATATATATCAAATGTCCCCCTTATTAATTCGAAGTACTGTAAAAGTTCGCTACAAATAGTAACACACGGTACGAGGAAAATTATGCTGCATTTAAAAATTCCATTGTCATTGTGCCATATAGCATCCATAATAAGAATGTATGCCGCACAATACAACCCATCTGGAAGACTGTATTTTACAAACTCATAGACGTTCAAATCTTGGACTTTACTACGAAATATATCTATCGTGTCAGACACTCCCATCATAGAACACCATTGATATATATTGAGAGATTTACTTCTGAATAGCAGGTAGATTGCACACCCACATGCAAGTAAAAGGACTCCCAGAGTGATCATGACAGTACCACAATTGTAAGTATGACATCTATTTGAATGAAGACTATACATATCTGTATTCTGAGCTATTCTTTAATACTTGAATGACTAAGTCTTTGATTTTTGTTACGTATTTCTCAATATATTATTTATTGATTTATCAGTGATTGTATTGTGGTTATTGCATTATTCCTCATCTTCTCACATTTTTTTAATGATTTGGTATTAGCTTGTTTGTTTTTCATATAACATTTTATCCAATTCATGTTTTGCCCACTTGGGTGTGCTATTCCTACAATCGGAGCGTTTATAATTTCTTGTTTAGACAACTCTATAAGAATATTATATACACCAGAACCACACGCAACAAACAATTTTGCGTTTTTATATTGTGAACAATCTTTGATGAAACCGTTATTCAACTCTTCTTCTAATTGCGGATTTTCTGCTATTAACTCAGCTTTATAAAACATCTTTTCTTTTCCATCAGTAGTCTCATAAGTACCCCGTTTAAGCAAAGAAGTCATTTCAACTAGTTGAAAATCCTTATCCCAAATTGTTTTGCAAGTTTGTATTCCTAAAACTTTGTTAACACCGACAAGATCCAGCATTTCTGCTAAATTAGAACGCATAACTTTCCCTTTGAAAGCATACTTCTTCTTAATCTCGAGAGGTGTTAAATTTTCATTATTATCACCAATCTGGGTATTACCAGGAGTAACACCAACTATAACAACTAAAGCATTTTTATTTAAATGGCCTTCAAATCCAGTTTCTCTAAAATAATACATTTTTTGATAATAAATTTTAAGTCACTACTGTCCACTTTAACGGTCAGTAGTAGTATCAATATTACTACTTCAAACTATCAACATTAACACTATCTAAACTTATACTATCACCAAACAGATCATCCATATCACGATAGGCAGCTCCAGCACTCTGCATATAAGTACGACCTTTTTTATCTTCACTTGTCATTTTTTGCGCTATAAAGGACAAATATGATCCTGATATCGTTTTTTCCGAATTGCCAGCTATTTTCAAATGACTTGCAATATTTCCCTTTCCTTCATTTTTTAATGTGGTTAACTTATTGCTAGAACTATCAAAAAGTATTATCCTACCTCCTTTTGAAATAGAAAGTATACTTTTTGATGTTAAACTCTGTTTTGCTACGACTGGTTTTCCATTAACTGTTACATTTCCTGTTACAGAGTAAACTTTATATTGCTGAGCATATGAATATGTATATGCAAAAAACAAGAATATAACAAATAAATATTTTCTCATGATTAGTCTTCGTTAAATATTGATGATTCAATAAATTTATTTTTGTGGTTAATGGCTAAAGATTGAATAAATGCTTCGTAAAATTCTCGAGCAGCTATCAACATTGCAACTAAAGCAAGGATTAATACCGTATCAATATAAATACCATATTTTTTAAATACCACATATCCAATCCAATTGATACCAATTAACCACAACACTACAACTATCGTTGTTAACAATCCTGATTTGTCAAAAAATGCGATGAAGGTATTTTTATCAAATTTACTTGAGAATAATCCCAATGCATATAATGACAACTCTATTAAGAAACAAACAATAAAAGCAATTAGATAATTAACCCATTCTGGAGAATCTCTTATAACCTTTCTTTCCAATATGGTCTTCAAGGCATAGGACTGCATTTCCAAGCCTGCCATCTTTCCAATTGGCGAAAGATGCATATCCTGTTCCTCATGCATTGTTCCTACCATCACAATGTGCCCCGTTATCAAATCCTCATGCTCATCAAGTTCTGATGCTTTAACCACAGGAAAAGCAACATTACTATAATCAATATGCAAGGCTTTATCTGTAGGTTGTATTTTTGCGTCCATTAAACGAGCAACCATATATGGAAAAGAATAAACAGTAGAGTCATTTAGTTGTTGAGTAACTGTATAATCTCTTATATTACGAGATTCCATATTGTCAGGAAGATTTGCATACCCCTGCTGTACATCTATACTATCGGCAAAGAAGGATTTTGTAACGTCAGTAAAGAGCTCATTATCTTCATCATAATCTTTAAGCTTTAGCGCAAAGACTGCTTTGTCACCAAGAGCACTAACTGCATCTTGAAGTAATTCATTTCCAACTGCATCGTCTTTGACGCCCTCAAAGATAATATCTACGCCAACAACTTGAGGTTCCATTTCATTAATATTTATCAGAATTTCTGCCAAATCACCTCGATAATAATAGTCTGTCATATCAACAATGGTTATCAATTCTGATGTCTCTGGTTCTGTTCCATGTCTATCTATCTGATAATACATATCAGATAAAGAATAGTTACTGAATGCCTGCTCTATAGGATTCAAGAAATCAACATTTACAGTAACATAAGCTAATACTCCCATAAATACAAATGAGAGAATTGTTACAATCCAATGGTCTCTATGAAATAAATCTTTCCAATTCATACTATATGTTTTTATTTACTCTACAGCATCTAACATAATGAATGCTGCCCAATGATTCGGATCTGGATCTATATCCCTCAGCAATGACTGTGCTTCAATGAAAGACTGTCTTTTCGTCTTCCCTAAAACCAAGTTCTGATAAAATTCACTCATCAACATCTCTGTTGCCGTATCATTTACTTTCCAAAGACTCATAAGGAGCGTCTGTGCCCCAGCTTTTTTGAAAGCTCGCTGAAGTCCAAATACTCCTTCGCTACCTGAAATATCTCCAAGAGCTGTTTGGCAAGCAGACAACACAACGAGATCAAGACCTCTAAAGTCCAATTTCGATATTTCTTTAGCAGTTAATATTCCATCATCAACACCTGATGGCAACTTTTCACCTTTGATGGTTCGATTACTACCAGCCAACATCAAACCAGAACGAGTCATAGCCTTATCTTCCTCTGTAGCTCGATCTGTATTGTCCGAATTTAAGAACTGCATTTCTTCATGTGTTCTCTTTATCTTTTCTGCATCTGTTTCCGTCCAGTAAAAGCCATGGGTGGCTATATGCAAGACATTCGGCTTAGTTCCACTTAATGACTTAAATGACTCTTCAGTTCCACTTACACCTATGTATTTTTTGTACATGATGGCATCAGAATCAAATGTAGATGATATATTCTCCACTTCAACTTTTGTTCCTGGCAGATATCGACACCCACCCCTAATAGAAGAATTTTCAAAAACATGGTTGTTGCTTTCTTTTGTCACATCACTCTCAACTTTATCATCACCTACATTATATTGTCTGTTCTCAGCAACCAATGTTTGAATATCAACATCATATTGTATTCCTCCATATAGAACAGCATTCCAATCACTAAGTTTTTGTTTTTCTAATGTTAACTGACGAGTTGAGGATAAACGACAAAGATTGTACTTCTCTGAGATATTCATACCATCTTCCATAGGTAAGTACTCTATACCAATATTATGCAATGCACCTATAGGAGAGAAATACACATTAGTTATTCCATCCAATTCTTCCTCCATTGGCTTCCATAACAGGTTACTCAGGGCAGAGGTTGTATAAATCTCATTTTTATCAATGGCTTTTATCTCTTTACCTTTAAATAATGGAATCATATGTGGTGCATTATAGCCTTTCTTAATTATCAAAGCAAAATATCTGTCGTCATTATCATCATCAATTGTAGAAGTCAGAAACTCTATAGCCAAATCATTATCCTTCAATTTGTTCTGTACATCACGCCACGTTGTACGCAAATTGTTAGTAAAATCTCCAAAACTCTTCAGTTTCTGATAAAGTTGTAATTCAAGACGCTGTGATAGTTGTTCTATAGAATCTGTACTTACTGGACGTTTTGAAACCTCCATTTCATACAACTTACTCAAGTAATCCCTATTTTCTTTTAGCGTAGTGTAGATTTGTTTTACTTCTGGATCATTCGTTTCATCAATCAATTTACTAACTTCGAGCTCAGTGTTAAGTAATAAACCTTTGGCAAAGAGAGCTGACTTATTATAAACATCACCAGCATAAAAATCTCGTTGTTCTTTGCTCAAATCATCCCAATAGTCAAAATAATCACTGGGATAAACATCATTAAAGGCAACTGAATGACTATTCCAATATGACTCTCTTAATCCAGAGTTTGATCCAAGAAACATTTTTAAAACATGATCTTCAACAATATCTGTATATGTTTTGAACGCCTCAATAGATTTTGTATAATTGCCTAATTTGTGATAAACAAGGGCAATATTATTCATAGAACTAGCATAGGCTGGATTATCTTTCCCAAATAAACGTATCCTTATCTGTAATGACTCTTTGGCATAATCTAAAGCTTGCTCATATTCTTCCTTGAAATAAAATGTATAAAAAAGATTCTCAAACTGATCTGCGACTCTTTCGCTATTGTTTCCAAATACATTACGATAAATCTCAATTACTTCGTTATAAAGTTGGATAGCTTTATCGTATTCTTTCATTTCTCTAGTAACTGAAGCTAAAGTAGAAAGGCAACTTGCATAATCCGGGTGAGACTTCCCATGGATAATATTCATAATTGAGAGTGCATGATTAGCGCATTCCAATGCTTTCTCTGTTTCTCCAATGATTTTATATGTAATGGCCAGATTTTGTAGACTCTTTGCATATGCATCATGGTTTTTGCCATATATGGATTCACAAACCATTACGGCTTCTTTCTCAACATTTACCGCCTCATTATAATTTCCATAACCTGTATATAAAGCAGCTAAAGTAAAAAGAGATTCTGCATATTTTGGATGATTTGTTCCAAATACTTTTTTACGCACATCCAAAGCATGTAAAGCCATGTTAATTGCTTCATCATACTGAGCCATATGATAGCGAGACCAGGCAATGCCATCTAGAGCTGTAGCATATAAAGGATGGTTCTCACCATATGTGTTCTTAAGAATTTCAATTGCTCGTTCATATGCTGAGATTGATTTTTCGTAATTACCTAATTGAAGATAACAATCACCCAAATTTATATACATCGAAGCAATATCAGACTGAAAACCATCACTTAAACCTTCTCTTACATCAATTGCTTTTTGAAAAAACGAAAAGGCATTCTTATAATCTGCCAAATCCATATATATTAATCCTACATTTGTTAATGACGCAGAATATGACGTGCCCTGCTCACCTTCTGTTTGACGATACAACTCAGAGGATTGCAATTGATACTTAAGAGCTTCCTCATACATACCCAATGCCCTTAGAGAGGCAGAATAGTACATCAACAATGTTGCATACTCTGAAGCGCTAATATTGCCTCTTTCACATATATCAATGGCCGTTTTACAATTTTTTATTGCTTCAGTATAATTTGCAAGATTATAATCTGCAAGTATTATATTTCTAAGCCCTATTACGTAAGCCTCCGAATTAACATCATAAAAGACTTTTCTTAATTCAAAAGCTTTTTGATATGTTCGTTTCACATCTTGGAACTGTGCTGCCTCACTATATATTGATGCTAAATAATCCAAAAAAGAAAGATATACTTCATCCTCTCCATTTTTTTTCATGTATATCTCTGTAGCATCTTTTCCTAATATAGTTGCACGATTATAATCTCCTTTTAAACAATTAAATGCTGCATAACGTAATAAATTTTGTGCATATTGTGCATCTCTTAGATTATTATTAAACCAAGTCTGTACCATCTTTTCGAGTTTCGTACATCTATCTGCCTCTTGAGAAACTGTACCACGTTGATATATATTTGACAATTCTTGCAAGCATATGTCAAATTCCTCTATACTCGTTTGTGCGTTAGAACAAAGTGAACAAATTAATAATAAAATAATTAGAATTATTTTACCTGAGCGGAATACTTTAGAAGTACCGCTAATAATCGTTCTCTTTTCTTTTGATTCCATATTGATAATTTTAGGTTTTAAAAATACACGGAAGGTGTGAGCCTCTCAGTCTATCCTACCGAAGGCTCTGGTAAAACCTGTACAAAGATAAAAGAAACAGCCCACACCCTTGGAGGATA
>OCTW011570417.1_pt1 | contig 10378 bp, 7 predicted proteins | sample 1539671 | NCBI WGS metagenome assembly OCTW01 (sample SAMN02144230, study PRJEB22623) | gut metagenome | biome: sheep rumen | host: Ovis aries | place: New Zealand
AAAGAGCAAGAAGAAAACCCAGGAAGAATGGGACGCCCGCCTCGCGGAACTCGACGAAATCATCGGAGTCGCCAAGGAAGCCGACTGGCTCTACGAAAAATTCGGTGACGGCAAGTACAAGGACATCCTTGGGCTCTGCAAGATTGCCACCCGTGCCGAAATCGCCGAAAAGAACTACAGCCTGACCCCCGGCGCCTATGTAGGGGTCGCCCCCGTAGAAGACGACGGCGTGGATTTTGCCGAACGCATGACCGAAATCCACCAGGAACTCTTGAAACTCCAGGACGAAAGCAACGCTCTCATGAAAACCATCTCGAAGAACATGAAGGAGATGGGGCTGTGAAACTAGACGAAAGACGAGAGACGAAAGAACGTGTCATCCTGAGCCCGTTCGACAAGCTCAGGGTAAACTCCGTCGAAGGATCTCTTAATACGTCATTGCGAGGGCGTAGTGAGCCTGCCACGAGCGAAGCGTGGTGGTGGCAATCCATGGAGGGTGTTTGCTAATGTCTTGGGAAAAAGTGAAATTAGGCGACTTGTATGAGGTTCACAACGGATTGTCTAAAGGTGGAAAATTCTTTGGCTCTGGATACCCCTTTCTGTCTTTTTCTACTGTATTCAACAACTGGTTTATACCTCAAAATATTAAAGATCTTGTTCAGTCAACCGACAAAGAGCAAGAAAGTTATTCAATAAAAAAAGGTGATGTCTTCATAACTAGAACGAGTGAAACGGCAGATGAACTCGGAATGAGTTGTGTCGCTCTAAAAGACTATCCCCAAGCCACATATAATGGATTTTGCAAACGGTTAAGACCCATCAAATCTAGTTATGAGGTTAATCCTCGATATATAGGGTATTATTTAAGAACATCTGATTTTAGAGGTAAATTCCTAGGATTGTCAGGAACAATGACAACGCGAGCAAGTTTAAGAAATGAAGACTTACTTGCTATGGAAATTTTGTTGCCGCCATTAAAAGAGCAAAAACGCATTGCCGACATCCTTTCCGCATACGACAACCTGATAGAAAACAACCAGAAGCAAATAAAACTCCTCGAAGAAGCCGCCCAGCGCCTCTACAAACAATGGTTCATCGATCTCCGCTACCCCGGCCACGAAACCACCAAAATCGTAGACGGACTGCCTGAAGGGTGGAGTGTGAAAACAGTAGATGACATTGCTGAATATATCAATGGGTATGCGTTCAAACCTAGTGATTGGCAAACAAAAGGATATCCCATAATAAAAATTAAAGAAATGAATGAAGGTGTAACTGCAGATACTCCCAGAAATTCCGGCGAAACTATTCCTCCTAAATATGTTATTGGTTCTGGAGATATTGTTTTCTCTTGGTCTGCAACCTTGGCAGCAATAATTTGGGATGGTGAAACGGGATTATTGAATCAGCATCTATTCAAAGTTATTCCTTGTAAAGATTTTTCGCGAGAATTCGTTCTTCAAACAATAAAAAATACACTTGAAGAATTTCAGAATCTGACGACAGGATCAACGATGAAACACATTCAAAGAGGAAAGCTGAAAGAAGTCAAGGTGAATACGCCAACATCAAACATTATGAAAGAGTTTGAAAAAATCACAGAACCTATTCGAAATCAAATCTTAAATAAGAAAAAACAGATTCTTGATTTAATTCAATCCCGCGACCGTTTGCTTCCCAAACTAATGAACGGCGAACTGGAGGTGTGAAATGCAGTATCATTTTAAAATATCAGAGAAATTTCCTGTAGATTTATATAAGGCTAAGCGATATTATAGATACCTAGAAACAGCTGTCAATCAAACTTTTTGGCAAGAAGGTGAAAAAGGGTATGAATATAGGTTGAAAAGAGGTATTTATGTATTCTTTATTGGCTCTACTCCAATTTATGTAGGAAAGGCTGTTGGAATAAATGGCTTTTATCAAGAATGCTTTCAACAAGAAAAATTGGACAAGCTCAACGATTATTTCAAGAAAGATGTGGATTATAAACGAAATCATTTGAAAATCATGTTCATTTACTCTGATATGAAACGAACTCCTAAAAAAGCCGGCAAAGATTTTTGTAATAGAGTGAAGGAAATGGAATCGTACCTAATAAAACTTGCAAATAGAAAAAATCCCGATTGTAAAAACGATAAAGAAACTGTAGAACATTGGTTTATTGATGGATTCCTTCCCGTTCATAATCGAAAAAGGCGAAATGTAGATCTTTTAGATAAAATTTTGTTTCCCAAAAGTGCATCGCAGAAGTAGGAGTTCTTGTTATATGAATATCTTTGAAATGTTGGAAAAGAGAGAACTCAAGCCGACGGATGAATTCAGAAGGCTTGTAGATTTGTTTCAATGGAGATCCTTATACAAGGATAATTCAGTAAAAAGTATTGTCAATGGAGTATTTCATATTGTTCCTGCTCAAATTCGGCAAACATTTCTTTCAGTTGAAGACCTATTAAAAGAAGTAGGAATTTTAGAGAATTCATCATCTTGGAAAACTTGGAATGAATTATTTTTATATAGTGAAATACTATTAAATTTGATAAATAGCACAAAAGCGTATATAGACAAAGATGGCAATGCAAGAGAGAATGCTCAACAAATAATTTCAAATATAAAAATAATTTTAGAGAAAACCAATCACGAATGGGTACAAATAAAAGAAGGCTATATCATTGTCGACAAGAATCCGGCAACTACAGAAGCCATCGAATGTCTTGAAGAGAAAGATTCCGAATTAGCTTTGAAAATGATTGAGTATAATCGCGTTTTACTGAAGGGAAATCTTGATAGGAAACGCGAAATACTTGCTAGTATGGCGGGTTATGTTGAGCCAATGAAAATGCTATTCAAGGGAACAGATTATTTTACGCTTTATGATGATTCACGCAATTGGGTAAATAATTTAAATATTCGGCACAATAATTCTGGAAAAAACTCTGTTCCTGAATATGCAAAAAATTGGAAATCCAAAGATTATGAAGAATGGTACGATAAAATCTACCATACACTATTGATGGTTGTTTTAGCAAAAAAACAATTAGAAATCAAGCAGGAATTTAACAAATTAAAATCAACTGGAGAAACAAAATGAGTAAGCCGAAATTTGGTGTTCTTAAAGAAGTTGATATCCGTGAACTGTGGAAGCATGAACAGTATGATTTTTCGGCTTGGTTGGCTGAAGATGACAACATCTGTTATTTGAATGACATTCTGGGCTTGAATCTTGTTGATATCAAGAAAGAAGAAAAGACCGGTGCTTACAAGTGTGATATTGTTGCTCGTGATGAATTCAAGGATATCAAGGTTATTGTAGAAAACCAGCTAGAGCAATCCAATCATGACCATCTTGGTAAGATAATCACTTATGCATCTGGGTTGAACGCCAGCGTGATTGTGTGGATTGTGAAGGAAGCGAGAGAAGAACATCGCAGCGCCATCGAATGGCTTAACAACCATACCGATGAAGATGTCAGTTTCTTCTTGCTAGAAATTCATGCGTATCGCATTGGTGATTCTGCTCCTGCTCCTAAATTTGAAATCATTGAGCAGCCTAATGGCTACAGAAAGGCATCAGTTGATTCAAAGGGTTTGAGTGAGGCTGACCAAGCCCGTCGCCAGGCAAGAATTAACTTTTGGAGCGTGTTTAACGAGGTCATAAAAGAACGCGGAATGCCGTTCAATGTTCGAAAGCCGATGCCGGCCTCTTGGTATGATATTGGGATAGGTCGTAGTGATGCTCATCTTAGTGTCACGGCTGTCAATAAAGATAGTTATGTCGGTGTTGAGTTGTATATTAACGACGATAAGGATCTCTTCGACGAGTTGTATAAAAATCATCAAGCAATTGATGCTGAATTTGACTTTAAATTAGATTGGCAGCGTCTTGATGATAAAAAAAGCAAGCCGTGTCAAATCGATGATTCCGGGACTTAATTTTGAAAATCCGTCAAATTACAAGGATTTAATGAATGAGGCCATAAATCGCGTTATAAAGATGCGAGATGTTTTCAAGAAGTATATGTAAATAACAAAGAAACATCTTAATTCTCCACTAAATAAATCAGTTGGTAAATGGAAGGATTTTTCTAAAGGGGGATGTTTATGAGCGATTTCATTGAATTAGATCTTTTAAAAGACGAAGACCCCTCTGCAAAAATATACAATATTGATTCTGCAATAAAAGAGTCGAGTATTGCGATTATTCTTGGTGCCCCAGGTTCCGGCAAATCATCTTTACTGAAATTATTTGAAAATAAGAATCCATCAAATACGATAAGACGAACTTTTCAAGATTTTGACATAAATCCTGATGTTGATGATAATACTCAATATCTTTTGTTAGATGGGTTAGATGAGTTTAGAAATGCACAAAGAGATAATAAAACAGGAATACTTAAAAAGATTGCTTTAAAATTAAAACAGCTTGATAAAAAAGTAAAAATCACTATTACATGCCGAGAAATGGATTGGCTTGGAAATACAGATGAGGATGCGTTAAAAAATTATTTGCAAAATGAAGTGCAGGTATTTACAGTTAAACCTTTAGATGAGTATAAAAGAATTGAATTATTAAGATTTTTTGGAGTGAATGAAAACGCAGATTCTTTCAAAAGTTTAATTGTAGAAAATGAGTTGTTTGATAATCCTCAAATCTTAAAAATGTTTGTAGAAATTTATAAGAAAAATCCTTCAATTTGTATAACAACGAAAGCTGAATTATTTGGATATTACATAGAGTTTTCTCAAGAACACAATGAAGAAAATTTGGCAAATGGCATAAATCAGATAGAGCCAGATCTATTTAAAAGAAACGCTGGCTATATCGCATACTATTATATGTTTGCTAATATAAAGGAATTTAATGGAGAAATTTGTAGAAAAATCAGTTCTGTAGATTCTGGATATAGCATTAATGATTTAACAATAGTAATACATTCTAAATTGATGCAAGAAGGAACCTTCGCTCATAGAATGGTCGCAGAATATTTGGCGGCAAAATATTTATATGAAGAAAAAATCAAAAAAGAATTATGGCCAATAAGTAGAATGAAGGCTTTACTCACAAATGGTGAGAATATTGTTTTTTCAGAATATCGGGGTGTTTATGCTTGGTTGTGTTTCTTTTCGAAAGATCAGAATTTAATAGAAATAGATCCATATTTACAATATCAATATGGTGATAACTCTTTATTTGCCGATGAAGAAAAACTGAAAATCGTTTTGGCGATAAAAAAACATTCCGAAAGTAAACCATATTTTATGAAATATGGTGACAGAAATAAAGCGGATACTTTAGCTTGGGAAAATGACGAAAAAGATTTAATTCCTTTATATAAAAGTTGTTGGGATAAAAAGAATCATTTTATTCGTTTTTTAAACGACATTCTTCTTGTGCATAGTGATAATCCGTCTAAAGAATTGCGTGACTTTGCTAAAGAAGTTGTATGCCGAAATGAATTAGAATCACACTTTAAAGTATCTTTGTTAGAAATTTTGCGAAATGATTCCGAAATTTTATTTCAAATTTTGGAGGACATTAAGCAGGGACGAATTGAGGATGTAAACAATGAATTAAAAGATGAAATTTTAGGATGGTTGTATCCGACGTACATTTTACCTGAAGAAATATGCTCTTATATTAGTTCTTATAAGCCATATTCGGTATATACTCATCGCTTTGAGTATCTTTTAAAAACTCCAAATAACAAGCTGAAAATTGTTTTGGATGAGTTATTCTCAATATGTACATCTATACAAGAAGTTAATATAGAAGAAACGTATGAGGATTTGTTGGAAAAATATTTTCTGTTTCTTTTGAACGATGAAACAGAAAAGAAATTTTGGGAAGAATTGGCTTTATATGCGGAAAAGATCAATCATAACTTTATATTTTGGAATGCTGAGGAAAAAGTCTTAAATAGTAAATTTAGCGATGAAAAAAGAAATAAATTATATGAAGAATATTTGAAATTGATAACGCCACATGAAGAGTCTGAAATAAATTTATGTTATGATAGAGAAATAAATTTGGTGAATGCGGCTCAGAGGATAAAGCCTCAATCCACTTGCAATATTCTTGAAAAATTTCTTCAAGACAGTGAATCTGAGTATTTTAAGAGTAACATCATCCGTAAAATAACGCAGGATTATAATATTTTTGATGCCTACCAGTTAAAAGAAATGAAAGACGTGCTTTGGGATTGGTCAAAACGATATGATTTAAAAAATGCGGTCCAATCATTTCTGAACGAAATTGATAAAATAATCAGGGAAAGTAGAAGATTTAATGGTAATGATGTCTATTTAAAAAAAGTTCATGGAGAAATTGAAAAAAATGAGTTGTATATAGCAGGATTGCCCGATGAGGAAAAACGCCGTAATATGAATATTTTGCAGGCCTGTGCTGGTTATTATTTGCATCATCTTGGTGACAAGTTTGATGAAGCTGGTTTAAGGATCAAGGAAAAAACATATAATGAATTTTGCGGTATACTAAAGGATCTTTTTAAAGAAAATCTTGATGCCAATAGAATCTGTAATGATATAACAACTATAAAGTATATGGCAGAAAATGTTCCGATGCAAAGCAGGAACATCGATTACATTTATTTAGCCATGCTCATTCTAAATAGCGATTATGATTATTCGTCTATTACAGATAATGATGTTCGTGAGTATTTCTACATCATCTCTATTATGAATAATAGAATAACGAACATTCGTCATTCTAGTTTCGAAGAATATTATGAAATAGCTGATTTGAATAATTCCATTGCTGTTTTGAAAAAGTTTTATGAATATTATGTCAACACAATTGTTGCAAATGAAGAATCAAAAAAGGTTTTGCTGAATTATGTAAAATCAGACAACAATGGCAAGAAAACATTAAAGAAAATCAAACGAATACTCAATTTTATACCGCAGGATAAATCAGAACGTTACAAATATTTGGTAGAACGATTTCTTGATGAGTATGCTCTACAACTTGATTTAGACGATTTGAAAAAAATCGTTATAGACGATTCAAATTTAAATCAAAAATTACAGAGCTTAATCGCTTTTAGAGAAAAAGATTATTCTAAAGCAGATAAAGATTTTGTTTTAAACATGTATTCCTTTTTAGGGAATAATTTGGAGTATTTTTCAGAAGATGAAATATTGTTTTTTATGAGATCTGTTCTAAAAATATTTAAAGATGAAGCTGTTATGAAAGAACATAATGGAATCTTTGACTCGGAACAATCACTTATAAGAAACTTGAGATACGGCTTTTTTGAGGGGATAAATGGTGAAAAAGGCTTGAATGTGTTGCAGAGCTTGCTCGACGAAGGTGGTTTGAGTGAATATTGGGAAAATCGTATAAAAATGCAGATTTATGAATTGACTTTGGAATTGAGTGAAAAATCTGCAATAAAGATGTCAATAGAAAAGGCGAAGGAATACATTTTCAATCGAACATATAAAGACGAACTTGATTTTTGGAAAGATGTTTGCGATAAACTTGATTCTATTAAGCGAGAAATAGAAGATAATAGAGATAATCAGAAAGACGCTTTTTATCAAAATAAAACAAATTCTAAAAATGAAGAAAGTTGCAGGGACTTAATTCTTATAAAATGGAATGATAAATATTCAATGATTGCGAAAGCGACCAAAGAAAAATATGAAGCAAATAATAGAGTGGATATAAATCTACAGTGTCAAATGGGAATTCCTGCAGAAGTTCAAATTGAGTGTAAGAAAGACAATAACGCTCAAATAAAAGCAGGCATCCCTGACCAATTGGTAGGCAAATACCTGAACAAGAAAAATGTTAATTACGGAATATATTTGGTCTTTAATTTTAATAACAAAGATCCAGAGAATCTAAGGAAGTCATTGGTTGCGACAATTCCTAAAGGATACAAAAATAACATTGATGTGAAATGCTTGGATTTGAGGTATTAAGGAGCTACATTTCGTAGGATAGAAAAACGTGATGTTCAACGATTTTTTCGAACGTATAACATTCAATAAACTCTCGGTGCCGCATCAGAACCTAATGTTCCAAAGGGCAATCCCCATTTTGGATTCTTTTGATGCGTCAAATAATTACGATCTAAATCAAGTTATAGAATTATCAAACATTGTTCAGATTGTAAGGTCAGTTGAATGTCCGACAAATATAACTCCTGAAAAATTTAGCGAGTATAAAGAGAAAACGGGTGCAATATCCCGTTTTGTTTCATCTTATTTTCAGCGATTAGATTTAAGCGATATTGAAAACATTTTCCAGGGGATATGGACTTATTATCCGTTAGATATGCTGGAATTGTTGGAACGTTTTGATTTATTGAAAAATATTTCCGATTCTAGCGTTCAAAATCTACTCAATAAAAAGCTAGTTTCATTGATTCATATTTTAAATTGTAAGAAATGGGTGAAAAAATACAATCAGGTAATAACCGATTGTATGATGAAGAACAAGGATGCCGCTGAAATAATCATCAAATACTATTTGGTGAAAGATTCTCGAGAAAGAGAAGATGTTACATTCCCCAAAGCTTTGACTGAAGAAAAGAAAATAAGCATCCTTAATTATTATGTTAACGATGCATTTGAAGCAGATTCAGATTATTTAGAACTGATAGAAAATGCTCCCATAATACAAGGTCTTGATATAGATGATAAATTGCGGCTGAAGGCGAAAAAAGCTAAAGAGAAAAGTTTGGAAAAGTATTTTGAGGAGAATGGTTACGTCCCCTATGCTTGTACGGCTGTTTTTCAAGAAACAGATGAAGATAAAGAAGAATCCTATAATGAAAAAGATCGCCATGCTTATTTCATCTATAGCAAAAAATGGATTCGTGAACACCTCGATTTCCCGACTCTACTCAACAACTTTATATTCTTGCTAGATTTTTTTGATTTAGAATTACGTAGTAAATTTGCGTTAAGAAAGAAAAATATAATAGATGAATTTCTTGGCGAAATTGAAGGGATAAAGCATTATCCTATAAATACTCGATTTAAAAATAGCCAGATGATTTGTCATGAGGTTTTATCGGAGTATGTGAATGAATTGGGCTATTACGGAATCAGTGTCGAAGACTTGATTGATTATTTCTTCAAAGAATATTTGAAAGAAAATTTCGATATTTCTGATTTTGAATTCAAAAAGCCATCGAAAACAGCATCTTTAGATGAACGAATAAAATTGTTATTCGTTGAAATAGACAACCTCCTTAAGCAACTAAAATATTATAGAGAAGACGGTTGCATTGATGAGGATTTGATGTCTATTTCGTCTAAACCAGTTGGTATTGGAGAACTGAAAAGTTTTCAGGAACAGAAATACGCTTATGCAAAAGGGAAGGATTTAAAAGAGGAAATGCGGCTCCTCTTTAAATTTTGTTTGATGTTCGGCGTGAATTTCGCGTGGAAAAATCATAATCCTTTGGTTCAGATAATTGTTAAAGACCATCTTTTCATAACTGATTTAGCAAAGCCTGCTCAAGAGCGGATAAATTGGTTGATAGAACGAGGCTCTTTATGTTTGAGAGCCGATGGAAGTCTTGGGTTAAATGTTGTTAGATGCAATCTTTTATATGATCTATATGAAAAAGAAGTCGTTTGTTTTGCGCACCAGCCTGTGGAAGCAAAAGAAATTTTAGAGAAATTGAAAAATGCTGATGAAATTGATGCTGACGATACTCTATTCTCTCGCCAAGAAATCAATTACTTCAATTTTGTAATGAACAAGAAAGAGTTCTCAAACGGAATGGATTTGAGAAATGCTTTCTTGCATGGTTCTTTCCGTGGAACAGAACAAGATTTACAGCATGCATATATTGAAGCCTTGAAGATTCTTATAATGATCGTAGTCAAAGCGAACGAAGAATTTTGCTTGAAATTTCCTGAAATAAAACGGTGAACTCAAGAAGATTTGCTCCGTCTCTTGAAAAATAGTGGCGGTGTAAAAACGCTAAATGGCGGTGTAAATAAAAAAGTGAGTGGCGGTGTAAATTTACAGGATAAAATCCTCCAAGAAATTAGGAATAATGGCGGATTGAACGCACCCTCCTTGGCTTCAAGGCTTTCCCTTTCGTTAAAAACAGTGCAGCGATATTTGAAGCAACTGACCGAGTCTAAAAAATCGAGTTCTGCGGTGCGCCCAAGAACGGCGGATATTATTCGCGTTGAGGAAACTAAAAAAGATGACAATTTCGCGGCCCTCGTTGCTGGAGGCGCTCGAAACGGCCTCACCTTCTGGAAAAATAAGGACCGGAAGGAATTGAAAAGCCTCGGAAAATAGTTGCATTTTGTCACTTTGTGTCAAGTGGATGGAGTTATATTTAGGTAGAATAGGAATCCCATGGACTAGAGGAAAATGCGAATG
>OCTW011610729.1_pt1 | contig 10377 bp, 9 predicted proteins | sample 1539671 | NCBI WGS metagenome assembly OCTW01 (sample SAMN02144230, study PRJEB22623) | gut metagenome | biome: sheep rumen | host: Ovis aries | place: New Zealand
TTCTGTGGTTTTGGCTTTCCAGATATCGCCATCAATCTGCACACGTCCGTAGCCGCCTGCTTTCACCATTTCCACCACGCGGCCTGTTCGTCCTAAGAGAGCGTCGGCATTGCTCACGCGGCGGTCTTCGCCGAGGTGGAAATAGCGCTTAGCCAGTGGGCGCACCCAGAAGAGAGCTACGAGCGTAAAGATGGCAAAGAGTGCCAGCTGCACATAAAGGCCGAAGCCAATGGCAGCACCGATAGCGGCTATCACGGCGCCGATGGAGAAACAGATGATAAAGAAGTCACCCGCCGTCAGTTCTAAAATCAGACACAGCACAGCAACTATCGCCCAGGCCTGCCATAGGTTTTCTAAGAAGTATGCTATCATATTTTATAATGGTTTAAAGTTTTGTCGGCGGTCGAGGTTGTCCGCGTTCCTAGAATACGCTGCAAATATAAGCAATAATATTGACATTGCAGTTTTTTTTACGAAGATTAACCTTTAAAGCTTCCTGAGTAATTCCATAAGGCTTTTCTCGTCGGTCCAGCTGAAGTCGGGCATGGTGAGGAAAGTCCGCATCATGCGTTTCTGCTCCTTGCTCAGCACACGGCTCAGGTCACGCTCGTGTACCTTCACTATCTTACCGTTGATACGATAGAAGAAGAGGTCGATGAGTGGGAATTTGTAATCCTCATCGCCGTTAAGGTTCATGGTGGTGGTAGAAAGCTGGTCACCCATCTGCAGGTTAGTAATCACTTGATTGTTTCTCAGCTGCTGCCGATAGGCTATCTGGTCAATGATGGTAGCTTTATAGAGCTTCTTGTCGCCGACGGAGTCAACTTCGTATGCCAGCACGGTGTCGATTTTGTTATACAAGCGGTCGTCGAACTTCACGCTGACGATGTTATCCATATTGGCCTGCATCGACGTGGTACCGTGCAAATAGAGCAGCGAACTGTTCTTAAGGAATATATTAGTGAGAGGCTGTTTCAGCACGCGCCCGTCCTTAAGCAGAATGATAGAGGGCTTGAAGTTTTTGTAAACGGTAAGATTGGTGGTTCTCTCCTGTGCCATGAGCGTTGAGGCTAAACAGGTCATGAAGAGCAATAAGGCTGTCTTTTTCATATTGGTTAGATATTTTGTTGATTCACTGACGAGCGGTTTACGTTACGCTGACCGCTTATAGCAAAAAAGCTCAGCGGAAATAGGTTTCCATTGAGCTTTTCTTGCGGTGCGTACGAGATTCGAACTCGTGACCTCCTGCGTGACAGGCAGGCATTCTAACCTACTGAACTAACGCACCTAGTTATTTAACTATTTGACAATTTACAATTTACTATTGTTTTGTCAGATTACACTCAAGCAATTTTGGCGTCCTTGAAGCGGTGCGTACGAGATTCGAACTCGTGACCTCCTGCGTGACAGGCAGGCATTCTAACCTACTGAACTAACGCACCTTTTGGGGTTCTTTGCTTGTTTGCGGGTGCAAAGGTAGTAATTATTTCCGAACTGACAAAATATTTAAAGGAAAATTTTAGAAAAAAATCTGCATGAGTACAGCGTCATGATAGCTTCGTCCGTCATAAAGCCAGTCCTTAATGGTTGCAGTGTCCTGAAAACCAGCCTTATGGAAGAGTTGTTGCGAATAGCTGTTGTCTGCATCGATGAGGGCATAAAGTTGGTGCAGATGAAGCACGCGGAGCGAATAGTCGGCAATCTGGCGCAGGGTAAGCTGTCCGTACCCTCTATGGCGATACTCGCTTACAATGACGATTCCCACCTCAGCTCGACAGTTCTTGGCGTCGAAATTGGTAATGTCTACAACCCCCACGGTCTGTCCTTTGATATTTTCCACAATGAACCTCACCTGCTGGTCGGTATAGATATCGCCAGAGGCATTGGCAATATAGTCGTGCAGCACGTAGCGCGAATAGGGTACGTTCGTGGCTCCAACGTTCCATAGGTGTTGGTCGTTCTCAATCTTATAGAGTAGGTCGAGGTCTTCGGGCTCCATGGCCCGCAGGTTTACAGCGTCGGTCATATTTTTGTTGAGAGGTTGAAGGGTTGAGAAGGTGAGAGGTTGAGGGGTTATAGGTGGAGTTTCTGGCGGAGCAGGTCGATGAGTGCAATGAAGGCACGGAAATAGATGGCCATCTTCACTGGCAGGGTATAGAATATGCTGAGGTGGCTGTAGTGCTTGCGAAAGAAGATGAGCATGGCCTGATAGAACACGTGGACATAGCGGTAGTCGGTCTTTCGTGTAGACTTACCCTTGTAGTGTACGATGGGCAACGGCAGATACCAGTTCTGCCATCCGCCCTTGAGCAGACGATATGACAGGTCAATGTCCTCGCCATACATAAAGAAGTCTTCGTCCAGCAGTCCCACCTGGCGCAGGGCTTCATGGCGCAGCAGGCAGAAGGCGCCGCTGATGACCTCTATCCGGCAGGGCTCGTCCCACGGCAGATGGCTCATATAATATCGGCGCGTAAACCCCAGCATTTTCAGTGCCGACACCCAGGGCGTGGGTATGGCACGACGCGACTCCAGCGCCACGGTGCCGTCCTCGTTGTGCATTTTCACGCCGGCACCGCCTGCCTCAGGATGGGCGTCCATAAAGGCGACAGCCCCGCGAAGGGTGTGCTCGCCGACGGTGGTGTCAGGATTGAGCAGCAGCACATACTGCCCCTGAGCCTGACGGATGGCTAAATTGTTGGCGCGGGCAAAACCCACATTCTCGTCGTTGGCAATGAAGTGCACCCAGGGATAGCGTGGCGGCAGGTAGGTCATGGTGTCGTCCGACGAGGCATTGTCAACGACGAACACCTCGTAATCAATGCCCTCCAAGGCTGTAGCCACACTCTCAAGACATTTGTCCAGATAGCGGCGCACGTTATAGCTGACGATGACGATTGACAGTTTCATGCTTTTTCTTCTGAGGTTTCTTCATCGGTGGTCTCAACTATGCAGCGGTCCATGGAGGGATAGACAAAGGGCAGGACGATAACAAGGATGATGGCCATATAGCCGAAAGCCACGCTTGCGTACATATAATATAATATGGTGTTGACGAGTAGCGGCACGAGCAGCATCAGCAGTCGCAGCAGTCCCCACTTCATCAGTCCGGCAAACTGGCGCTGAAGTAGCTCGTCGTGCACCATCTTAAACTTAAACAGCCTCAGCGCCAAGGGAATGACGGCCAGCGTGAGCAGCTCCATCAGCGTGGTAAGCAGAAATTCGGCCTGCTCACTGCTGGCGGCATAATAGCCAAACTCCAAAGTGCCGCTCTCAAACAGCACCACGACCGCCAGCGCCAGGGCGATAAACGTCCAGAGCAGAACGGTCAGCGTAGTCTTTACTTTATTCATGATTTCTATATTCTTCATTTTATGTAACCGTTGAAAAACAACTTGTGTATCAAGTTGTTTTTGGTCATTACTATATTTCAACTTATGAACCTTCAAATTTCGTTCTGTTCAGTATGGAGCGCCCTAAGGTCACTTCGTCGGCATACTCCAGTTCGTCGCCTACGCTGACGCCGCGGGCAATGACCGATATGCGCAGCTCGGTGAAGGGGGCCAGCTTGCGATAGATGAAGAAATTGGTAGTGTCGCCCTCCATCGTGGGACTGAGGGCCAGAATGACCTCTTGCACACTTCCCTCCCCTACCCTTTCCACGAGCGAACCAATTTCCAGGTCGTTAGGACCTATGCCGTCCATGGGCGATATGACGCCGCCTAGGACGTGGTACAGTCCGTGATACTGCTGGGTGTTCTCTATGGCCATCACGTCTTGAATGTTCTCCACCACGCAGACCGTCGTCTGGTCGCGACGCTGGTCGCTACAGATGGGGCACACCTCTTGGTCGCTGATGTTGTGGCACACGCGGCAGCGCTTCACCTCACGCTTCATCGTGGTCAGCGCCGATGCCAGCTGTTCTACGTCGGCCGTCTCCTGCCGCAGCAGGTGGAGCACCAAGCGCAAGGCCGTCTTGCGCCCGATGCCAGGCAGGCGTGAAAACTGCGAAACGGCATTCTCAAGCAGCCGCGAGGGATATTGCTGGTAGTTATTCATATTTTTACTATTTCACTATTTGCAAAGACGGCGGTAGCAAATTCTTCACTCTTCACTCAATCTCCGACAGTTCGAGCCAGCGGAGCGACTTCTCGTCGAGTTCGTCTTTGAGCAACGGCAGCCGCTTACTCTTCTCAGTGAGTTCGTCGATAGAGAGTTGGCCGCTGCACAGCGCCTCCTCTATCTGCTTCTGTTCGGCCTCTAATTGCTCTATCTCCTGCGTCAAACGCTCAAACTCCATCTTCTCCTTGTAACTCATGCGACGCCGCGTGTCGTTGCGGTAAGATGCCCTGCCCGTGGGGTTGGCGGCAGCACTGCTGGCCGAACTGCCACCGGAGGACACGTTACCAGTTTTCTCTGCCTTGGGCTGCAGCTGCTGCCACTGCCGGTACTGCGTGTAGTTGCCGGGGAAGTCGCTCACGCGGCCGTCGCCCTCGAACACCAGCAGGTGGTCTACAATCTTGTCCATGAAGTAGCGGTCGTGGCTCACCACGATGACGCAGCCGGGGAAATCCTGAAGATACTCTTCCAGAATCTGGAGTGTGACGATGTCAAGGTCGTTGGTAGGCTCGTCGAGCACCAGGAAGTTGGGATTCTTCATCAGCACCGTGCAGAGGTACAACTTGCGGCGCTCACCGCCCGAGAGCTTGTAGACGTAGTTGTGCTGCTGCTCGGGGGTAAAAAGGAAGTATTGCAGGAACTGAGCCGCCGTGAAGTGCTTGCCGCCGCCCATGTCAATGTATTCCGCTATGTCCTTCACCACGTCGATGACCTTCTGCTGCTGGTCAAACTGCAGTCCCTCCTGCGAGAAGTAGCCGAAGTTGACGGTGTCGCCGATGTCGAACTTTCCCGCGTCAACGGGCACCAGACCTAAGAGCATCTTGATGAACGTAGATTTGCCGGTGCCATTGCTGCCGACGATGCCCATCTTCTCGAAGCGCGAGAAGTTATAGTAGAAGTCCTTCAGAATGACTTTTTCCACACCCTTCGTAGCTCCCTTCTCGTCAGCCGTTGCAGGAAAACTCTTCGACACATACTGGCACTCGAAAATCTTGGAGCCGATATACACGTTGCGGCTCTTGAGCCTCACCTGCCGCTCCTCGATGCGCTGCTTGGCCACACGCTCCAGCTCATAGAACGCATCCTCGCGATAACGAGCCTTATGGCCGCGGGCCTGAGGCATGCGGCGCATCCACTCCAGCTCCGTGCGATACAGGTTGTTGGCGCGGGCAATCTCGGCGCGGCGGTTGTCGATACGCTCCTGACGCTTCTCCAGGTAATAGGAGTAGTTGCCGCGATAGGTGTAGATGGTACGGTCGTCGAGTTCCAGGATGACGGAGCATACGCGGTCGAGAAAGAAGCGGTCGTGGGTGACCATCAGCAGCGTCTTTTTGCCACGCTGGAGGAATCCCTCCAGCCACTCTATCATCTCCAAGTCCAAATGGTTGGTGGGCTCGTCGAGAATCAGGAAGTCGGGCTCGGTAATGAGCACATTGGCCAGCGCAACGCGCTTCTGCTGTCCGCCGGAGAGCTGGCCCATGGGCTGCTGCAGGTCGCGGATCTTCAGCTTCGTCAGTATCTGCTTGGCCTTGAGCACCCTTTCCTCGTCGCCCTCATGGTTCTCGCCTTGCGAGCTGACAGCGTTCGAGCGAAAACAGGCGTTGAGCACACTCTCCTGAGGGTCGAACGCCGGCGACTGCTCAAGCATACCCACGCGGATGTCGCGCCGGTAGATGATCTCGCCGCCGTCACTGCCCTCCTTGCCCGTAAGGATAGAGAGCAGCGTTGACTTGCCCGTGCCGTTCTTGGCTATCAGGCCTACATGCTGACCTTCGGCCACAGAGAAGTTGATATCGTCGAACAATACCAACGACCCGAACGACTTCGTCAGGTGCTGCACGTCAAGATAGGGTGTGTCTTTAGCCATTCTGCAATGAGCGATTAATCGTGTCTATATAGTCAAGCACCTCGTCGCGACCCTCGCGCGACTCAGAGGACGTGACAAAGATAGGCGGCAGCTCCTCCCACGTCTCGCTGAGCACGCATTTGTAGGCCTCCACCTGCTGCGTGGCTTTGTTGTGGGTCAGCTTGTCGGCCTTGGTGAAGACGATGGCAAAAGGCACAGACGACTGTCCCAGCCAGTTGATAAACTCCAGGTCAATCTTCTGGGCCTCTAAGCGTATGTCTACGAGCACGAAGACGTTTACCAGCTGCTCGCGCTGCAGGATGTAGCCATTAATCATCTGCTCCAGGCGCCCCACTTCTTTCTTAGAGCGCTTGGCAAAGCCGTAGCCGGGGAGGTCTACCAAATACCACTCCTTGTTGATGATAAAGTGGTTGATAAGCAGCGTCTTGCCCGGCGTTGACGAGGTTTTCGCCAACTTGCGGTTGCGAGTGAGCATATTGATGAGGCTCGACTTGCCCACGTTGGAGCGGCCAATGAAGGCATACTCGGGCTTCGTGTCCTTAGGACACATGCTGACCATCGGGGCGCTGAGGGTAAATTCTGCACTTTTTATTTCCATGTAAAAAATATATTTTTGGCACGACCGTACCCATTGCGTATAGCAATCAGGCAATTCTTCGTTTTCGCCTATACATTATTATATCTTACAGCACCTCGATTACCTTTGCCGGCATCAAGGGAAGATTGCGCCCGGCGGCTATTATCATATTATTTCACAGATAATTGTTCGATTTCTTCAGCCGACAGTCCAAGGCTCTTGGCGATTACATCTAAGGGGATGTTATTGGCAATCAGACTCCTTGCATTGGCAAGCCGCTCCTCAGCACGCCCTTCTTCACGGCCCTCAGCACGGCCCTTGGCTTCTCCTTCGGCCATGCCTTTCTCCAATCCTTCGGCCATGCCTTTCTCCATTGCTTTCTTCTCGGCCCAGGCGTAGGTGTTGTATGCATCGCGAAAGGCTTTCAGGGAACGGTCGTACTTGATACGGTCTTCCTTGCTCAGCGCGCTCACCTCGCCAATCTCAGCCAACCGACGGAACACCGCATTCTGCGCTATCCACGGCAATCTGTTCAGTGTATCCATATTTTTCAAAACATAAATCCAACGTTCAAAGTCATTATTACAGTCGTCAGCCTCCTTGCGGAACAAGGGCAACTGCAGGTATATCAGCCGCAGCTTGTCGCAAAACATCTCACCGCTGCGGAGATTTGTCAAACCAGCATCTATACGAAACTCGTTAGGCAGTTCGCCGAACGAGAAATTCATGAATGCCACGACATAGACCGCTTTGATGCCGTAGTCCCACAGGGCACCCTTTTCGCCCTGCCTCACTATCGACTCTGCAGCATAGTAGAGCGTGCGCTCCTTGAAATGCGGCTGCTCGCGGTTCTGCATCTCGACGATTATCTTTTCGCCGCTGTCGGTCTCGCAGAAAACGTCGAACTCTGGCGAACGGTCGCCGTCGTACTCCGCCGGCTGTTCATTGTTGACTATCTGCACGCTCGTGATATGCCGCTCACCTGCCAACAGGTTGTTGAGAAAGTCAAGCAGCAGCGGCTTCGAGAACTCCTGCCCGAAGATGCGCTTGAAACCTACGTCAGTGAAGGGGTTGATGAACTTTGCCATGTCGCTACTGTTTGTTGTTGGCGACAAAGATAGAAATAAATATTCAAATTACAAAGAAAAACGGCAAGAAAATACTTTTTTCTGTTTTCAGATTTAGTTTAATTTGTTATCCGTCATCCGTCAATACTTTGATCAGAATTGACAGGACACGGCGCGTGGCGGCATCGACGCAGAAGCGCTGGTCGGTACGCTCGCCCACGAGCCAGAGGATAGCGCCCCCGGCGTCGGTGACCACCAGCTGGCGGCGCTTATCTATGAGCGAGCGCTTGCGGTCGGTCATGTAATCGCTCACCAAGCGGCTGCCCTTCATGCCGAAGGGCTGGAAGCGGTCGCCCTGCTGCACGGGGCGGACGGTGAGCGGAAACGACACCTTGTCGGCGTCGAGGGTGGCGCACTGCGGGTCTTTGCTGACGGTAACGTCGGCGGTCGTGGTAAAGCGGAACTTCAAAGTATCGCTATAGCGGTAGACACCCGTCTCGGGTATGCGCATCGTGGGCAGCGGAGCACGGCGCTCATCGATGACCAGGCGGCGACGGTCGATAAGCACCTCATGGGTAGGCGAGGAAAACATTTTGCCCGAGCTGAAGACTGAAGATTGAAGATTGGAGACTGAAGATTGAAGATTGGAGACTGAAGATTGGAGATTGAGGATTGAGGATTGAGGATTGAAGGTTGAAGATTCTTGCATCACTTCCGTAGCAAGCGGCCCAAGGTCGAGCGGAAGGCAACCATTGAGCTGCTCTATCTGCGACGGGGTAAAACCCAGGGGCGTAAGAATTTCGAAGAGGATGCTTTCGGGCGAGGGTTCGCGGAGCAGCGCGTCAATATCAATGGAATTGTCTACAAGCAGCTTATTGACAGCCGTTTTCACCGCACCATTAAAGGTTTTCTCAGCATCGCCTATCCTCTGAGCCGTGCGGGCAATGTTAGCCGACGCAGCGGGATTGATGCTTTGCAGCAGAGGCAACACCTGCAACCTTATCTTATTACGCACGACGTCGGGCACGAAATTACTGCTGTCGGTGACGTAATCCTGTCCCATTCCATCGAGGAAATCAATGATTTCTTGGCGGGTGACGCACAGCAGCGGGCGCACCACATGGCCGTTGCGCGGCCTGATGCCCGTCAGGCCGTGAATACCCGTGCCACGAATGAGGTTTATCAGCAGCGTCTCCACGGCGTCGTCTTGATGATGAGCCACACAGACCTCCGAGGCACCGATATCCTGGCGCAGCTGCTCAAAATAGCGGTAGCGAAGGTCACGCGCCGCCATTTCAATACTTACTTGATGAAGCGAAGCGTATGTCTTTGTGTCAAAATGAATTAAGTGGACAGGAATATCCTCACGCTGACAGAGGCTGACGACAAACTGCTCGTCGCGGTCGGACTCCTCGCCCCGCAGGTGGAAGTTGCAGTGGGCGGCCTCTATCCGGTAACCTAAGCGCTTGAGGATAAGCAGCAGCGCCACACTGTCGGCACCACCGCTAATAGCTACAATGTGGCAACCGTCAGGACCTAAAAGTCCGTTTCTATCGACAAACTCCCCTACCCGTTTAAGCATGATAATCTATCTACTCCACATACAGCACCAGCCCCTTGAGGTATTCGCCCTCTGGATGGTAGATGTTGACTGGGTGGTCGGCAGGCTGGTGCAGCTGATGGAGGATACGCACCTTGCGGCGCGCCAGGGCGGCAGCGGTGAATACAGCATTGCGGAAGTGGTCCTTGGTGACCACCTGCGAGCAGGAGAAGGTGAAGAGCAGGCCACCGGGCTCTATCATCTGGAAGGCCTTCTGGTTGAGTCGCGTGTAGCCCTTCAGAGCGTTGTGCAGGGCGCCGCGATGCTTGGCAAAGGCCGGCGGGTCGAGTACGATGAGGTCGTACTGCCCCTCGGCACCGTCCAAGAACTTGAAGGCGTCGTCGCAGAAAGCCTTATGGCGCTCATCGCCGGCAAAGTTGAGGGCTACGTTACGGTTAGTCAGCTCGATGGCCTTGGCGCTGGAGTCTACAGAGTGTACGAGCTCGGCGCCGCCCCTCATGGCGTAGACGGAGAAGCCGCCGGTGTAGCAGAACATGTTGAGCACGCGCTTGCCGCGGGCATACTGCTCCAAGAGCGAGCGGTTCTCGCGCTGGTCAACGAAGAAGCCGGTTTTCTGTCCGCGTAGCCAGTCAACGTAGAATTTCAGGCCGTTCTCCACGGCTATGTTGTTCTGACTGCCGCCGTAGAGGAACCCATTCTCAAGTTCCATGAATGGCAGCGTGGTCTCGCTCTTGTAATACACGTGCTGCAGGCGGCTGCCCATCACGCTCACGAGCTGGGCGGCTATCTGCCGTCGGCTCAGGTGCATGCCTATGCTGTGAGCCTGCATCACAGCCGTCTGTCCGTAGACGTCGATAATCAGTCCGGGCAGGTTGTCGCCCTCGCCGTGCACCAGGCGGTAGGTGTTGTTAGCGGGCGAGTCGGCCACGCCGATAGCCAGCCGCATGTCGAGGGCTGACTGCAGGCGCGAAGCCCAGAAACGGTCGTCGATGGCGACGTCGCTGAACGTCAGCACGCGCACGGCGATAGAGCCCTCCTGATAGTGGCCTACGGCTATGAACTCGCCGCCGGCAGTCACCACGCGCACCACGTCGCCCTCCGCCACACCGGCATCAACATGCTGGATGGCACCGGAGAACACCCAGGGGTGGAACCGCCGGAGGCTTTCCTCCTTACCTCTCTTTAA
>OCTW011397662.1_pt1 | contig 10374 bp, 9 predicted proteins | sample 1539671 | NCBI WGS metagenome assembly OCTW01 (sample SAMN02144230, study PRJEB22623) | gut metagenome | biome: sheep rumen | host: Ovis aries | place: New Zealand
GATGAACTGCCGCAGATACTCAATGTCATCAAAGGCGATATGAGTTTGGTAGGGCCAAGACCATACCTGCCCAGAGAAAAAGAAGATATTGGTGAGAAACTCAGTACCATAACCATGAGTATGCCGGGAATCACCGGCTATTGGCAGGTAAGCGGCAGAAATGATGTCAGCTTTCAAGAGCGAGTCACTATGGACGCATGGTATGTAAGAAACTGGTCGGTATGGCTGGATATCATGTATTTGGCCAAAACATTCAGCGCAGTAATGCTTAGAAAAGGTGCATATTGAGTGAAAGGAAGTATATTAATGTCAGATAAGGAAAAATCTTTACCCTACCAACAGGTATTATATGTTCAACCACAAGATGAAGATGAACGTGAAATTGATATGGGCCGTATTACGTCGTTATTTTTGGAGCGTCGTATGTTTGCAGTGAAGTGCGCCTTAGGGGGAGCTGCGATATTTTTAGGAGTTAGTTTTTTCATGCCTAAGACATACGAATCAATTACCGTGGTTCAAACATCTGCCGCTGGAAGTGCTGTGGGAGGTTCGACAGCTGCACGTGCTATGTCAGCGTTGAGCGGTGGTAGCGGTTCTATGGAAGTAGATAAATATATTGCGTTGATGAAAAGTCGCACCGTTATTGAGCCTATCGTGGCAGAGATGGATTATAAGGATGGCTTATTTTACAATGCGGAAGAAAAGAAAGCAAGAGCAATTGCTAATTATAATAAATGGGCAGAAAAGAATTTGAAGATAGAGAGTGCAAATGGAACAAATCTCATATCGATTACTGCAATGGGAGAAACACCGCAAAAGGCACAGAAAATAGCTCAAGCTGTTACAGATAATTTCTTGTCATTGCAGACGGATTTAAATCAAAAACAGCAATCACTGCTTGTGAAGTTCCTTAATGAGAGAATTGAAATTGCTAAGGAAGAGGCAATAGAAGCTGGGCGGAAATTTTCAGAGTATCAGCGAGAGCATGGTGTGTATGCTCCAACGGAACAAGCTAAGGTAGCTGTATCACGAATGGATGCGTTTACTAATTCGCTGGTAGATTTAAAAACTAAACAGGAAGCCACACAGGCAGAATTAGATACTGCTAGTAGGCAATTGGCGAACTTGAATGCTAATAGCCGGGATTATCAGATAAATGATAATGCAGCGGTACAAGATATGCGACAAAAAATTGCTAATAAAGAGGTTGCTTTGGTGACACTACGTAGCAAATATACAGAAGAACATCCAGATATAATGACTGCTAAGCGTGAATTAAAAGTAATGAAAGATAAATTGGCAGAAGAAGTGAATGCAATTATTGCTTCGCAGACAGCGGCAATGAGTCCACAACAATCTGAATTGATAAGGAAGAAACTTAATGCGGAAGTAAACTTAAAAGTGTCTCAGGTTAGTGAAAAAGCAATTAATGATAAATATGTAGAAGAACAAAAAAAATTGGCTGATTTTCCGGAGTCTGTACGTATCTATACGGAATTGCAGCAGGAAGCTGCAATGAAACAGTCTATTTATACCAAGTTAGTCAATGAATCAGAAACAGCAAAGATAAGTGCGGCACAAGATTCTATGGATATACAGATTGTTGACCCTGCTAGTTTGCCGTTGAATGATATGCCTGCTACACCTAAAAAAGGTCAGAATACCCTAATAGGGGGTGTTTTAGGGTTGCTTATTGCATTTTTACGTGCATGTTATAGTTATTGGTTGGAATTTAAAAGGGAAGTAAAAAAAATATAAAATGAATGATAGAAAGAAAATATTAATATATGCTCATTATTATTACCCAGATGTTGCATCTACAGGACAGATTTTACAAGATCTTGCTGAAGAAATGATAGATGAATTTGATGTAACAATTATATGTGCAGTTCCTAGTTATACAGGAAAAATTAGTGCGCAATATAAATATAAAAAGATATATAATGAGAAAATAAATGGAGTAAATATAGTACGTGTGGCTGTTCCTGAATTTTCTAAAACAAACAAGATTAGTCGTCTTAGAAATTTGCTTAAATATTTTATTAATGCATGCATGGCTACTAAACATGTAGGTGAGCAAGATTATGTTCTTGCAATTTCACAGCCGCCGATTATAGGTGGAGTTTTAGGATTATATGGAAAAAATCATATTAGATGTAGTAATGGAGATGAGCCTAAATTCATCTACTGCATTCAGGATTTTAATCCTGAACAAATAGAAGCTACTGCATATATTAGATTAAAATTTGTTTTAAAATTAGCGAAATTCTTAGATATGAAAACCTGTAGACAAGCAAATCTTATTATAACGGTAGGAAGAGATCTTATATCGACATTAAAGCAAAGATTTGCTAATGAAAAAATGCCAATGCCAGCATATAAAATGATCAACAACTGGATTGATGAAAAACAGATTTATCCATTGCCGGCTGATGATGAAGGGGTAATAGAATTTAAAAGAAAGTATGGATTGATTAATAAATTCGTAATAATGTATAGTGGAAACATAGGATTATACTATGATTTGGAAGGCATAATCAAGGTCTTAGGTGACTACATGACAAGTAGTGCAAACGATAATCGAGAGGTGATATTTGCTTTTGTAGGAGAAGGGTCTGTACTAGGAAAACTTAAAGAATATAAAGCGGAAAATAATTTGAATAATATTGTATTTATCCCCTATCAAGAAAAAGAAAAATTAATTTATTCGCTTAACGCAGCAGATGTGCATTGGTGTGTTAATGCCATGGGAATTAAAGGAGTTAGTTGCCCTTCGAAATTTTATGGAATTATCGGTGTAGGTAAGCCAGTCATTGGCGTATTAGAACAAGGCTCTGAAATAGAGATGCTTATTAAAGAGATTGGCTGTGGTATATGTGCAGAGCCTGGTGATTATGCTGCAATTAGAAGAAATATAAAATGGTTTATAGATAATGCTGGAAGCGATAAGTTACATGATATGGGAAAACGTGGGTATGATTATATGTTAAATAATCTTACAAAGACAATGAGCGTTCATAAATATATGGATGCAATTAGAGAACTGTGAGGATGTGGCTATGATTGCTGATATAACTGCAATAATATTGACTAGAAATGAGGAAGTAAATATTGCCGAATGTATAGCTTCCATAAAAAATACTGTAAAGAGGATAGTTGTTGTTGATAGTTACAGTGAAGATAAAACTGTTGAAATTGCTAGAGATTTAGGTGCAGAAGTATATCAGCATACTTTTGAGAATTATGCTAAACAATATATGTATGCTGTTAAGATAGCTAACATAGATACCGTATGGACTTTACGCATTGATGCAGATGAAAGATTGACATTGGAATCGGCAACGGAATTGTCAAGACTATGCTCGGAAAATATGAAGACAAATATTACGGGAATCGTGCTTAGATTCAAGAAGAACTTTTTGGGCAAGGATTTGTATCATGGTGGTGTGTATCCATGGAAGAAAATGAATTGTTACAAAACAATTTATGGAACGATAGAGAATAGAATGATGGATGAACATATTGTATTAAGTAGCGGTGAAGTTGTTGAGATGAAAAATGATATGTTACATTTTGATTTTAAGAATTTGGAGTACTTTATCAACAAGCATAATTGGTATTCTAGCCGTGAATCGATAGATTATTTTCAAAATATCAGCAAGATAAATAATAAAGGAAAAATGGATATAAAAACATGGATTAAGATGAATGTATACTATAAATTACCGCTGGGAATGCGTGCGTATCTGTACTATATATATCGCTATTATTTTCAACTTGGTTTTTTGGATGGAAAAGAGGGACAAATTTATGCTTTTTTACAAGCATATTGGTACAGATATTTAGTAGATGCAAAAATTTTTGAGTGCCAAAAGTTAGGTACAAGATATAAATGTCAAGGTGAACTTAAGTAGGTTTTTTTTATGGTGAAATTTTTAAATTATTTTAGAGAAGTTGTGAAGCGTCGTCATACTAAAATATCGCTGCTGGCTATTCTTCATGATGTCAAGTTTGAAGACTCTACAGGAATAAAGGCTTTGGCACGTCTTGAGCGAGCCACTGTTGGAAGATGTACATATATAGGATCATTAGCAGCAGCGTATGATTGCAAGATCGGGAATTTTTGTTCCATAGCTAGAGAGTGTTATATTGGGGGGGGAATTCACCTCGTAGATTGGGTGACTACATCGCCGTGCTTTCACATAAGGAATAATGCTACGGGAATTTATTATGGGAATAAAAATTTTCAGTGGGCTAAGGAAACCATAATAGGGAATGATGTTTGGCTGGGAATACGGGCCGTTGTATTGCCTGGTGTTCATATTAGCGATGGGGCAGTAATAGGCGCTGGAAGTGTTGTAACGAAAGATGTTGGTCCCTATGAAATTTGGGCGGGTAATCCGGCAAGGTTTATCAGAAAAAGATTCGATGATGAAACAATAGATAAACTATTGAAAATTGAATGGTGGAATTGGCCTGATGAAAAGCTGTCCCGATGTGCTTGCTTGATGGATGATAGCAGAAGTTTTGTGAATAGGTGTTAATTGAGGATGATTATGTGAAAAAAGTACTGGTTGTTATAACGACTGCTTTTGTAAAGTATGGTGGTTTAACAAATGCATTTATGAATTATTATCGATTTATGGATAAGACTGGCTTGCAAATAGATATTGCGTCATTCAATGAACCAGATGAAGAATTATTGGATGAAGTGAATATGGCTGGAGGAAAATATTATAGGCTTCCCGATAAACGACAAAATACTCTAATGTATTTTTGCTCGTTTTATAAATTATGTAAAGGCTATGAGGTGGTTCACATTCATGGGAATAGTGCAACAATGGCAGGGGAATTGCTGGTGGCTAAATTTAATCATGTAGGGAAAAGATTAGCACATTGTCATGCATCTAAAACGAATCATCCTTATTTAAATTTTTTATTAAAACCGATTTTGTGGTATTCATGTACTCAGGAGATAGCAGTTTCGAAATTGGCAGGTAATTGGGCTTATAAACCACATGATTATAGATTGTTGCATAATACAATAAATACCGAAAAATATAGATTTAATGAAGAGTTAAGGAAAAAGATAAGAACTAAATATAATATATCAGATGATACATTGGTAATAGGTAACGTGGGTAAAATAAATCCAGGTAAAAATCATAAATTTTTATTGGATGTATTAAAACGTATATACAGGAATAGAAATAATGTTAAGTTATTGCTTATTGGTGATGGACCTATAAGAGAAGAGGTGGAAAGAAAAGTTGCAGAATTAAATATTAGTAGCATCACAATTTTTACTGGAATGATAAAAGATCCTTATGCTTATTATTCTGCAATGGATATATTTTTCTGCCCTTCTCTTTACGAGGGTTTTTCTCTGGCTACATTAGAGGCACAGGCTGCTGGATTAAGGTGTTTAGTTTCAAAGGAAATAACTGATGAAATAAATATTACAGGAGACTTGGTTTTTTTGGATTTTGATGTCAAGCAATGGGAAAATGAATTTTTCAAGATTACAAGTGGTCAAGAGAATATAAATTTACGATGCAAAAGAAGTGATGAAACAATAAAGAGTATTTGCCAAAAGGGGTTTGATAGTAGAAATAGCGGTAATAAATTGCGAGAAATATATTTGCAATGATATTAAACGAGGAGGAGCTATGAGTCGATTGGAATATGGAATATGGAATGTGGAATATAAAAATATAAAAGATGGTTCGTGGCATAAACTAATTGGCGATAAGAATTATTGGTATGCAGATCCAATGCTTTTTAATTATAGAGGGAATAAATATTTATTTACTGAAGCATTCGATTTAAATCGACAAATTGGCGAAATAGCGGTATCGGTATACGAAAATGGTGTTTTTGGTATACCTAAGATTATTATAAGTAATCCTTATCATATGTCATATCCATGTGTATTTATGTATCATGGTAAAATTTATATGATACCAGAGACATCTATGAATGGCACTTTGGAATTATACTGTCCTAAAAGCGATATTCAAGATAAATGGGAATTAAAAACAACTTTGTTAACTGGAATTAAACTAGCTGATACGACAGCTTGTATAGTGAATGATGAAATCTATTTATTAGCTTATGTAGAAGATAATAAAAAACATATGTATGAAACAAAAGTCTTCTTATTAGATATAGAAAAAAACATGATAAAGGAAATTGAATCCAAGAAAATAGACGAGAATATTGAACGCCCCGCTGGGAATGTTATATGCGATAAAGGAAGATATTATAGACCTTTGCAATACAATGCTAAAGTATATGGGGAAAGTATTCGCATGATGGAATTCTTTCCGCAAAATAAAGTATGGGAAGGAAATATAAAGGATGAAATACACTGTTATGATTTTCCGGAATTTGTAGATAAATATGAAAGGACACATACATTCGGGTGTGATGGAGAGATTACAGTACTTGATTTTTTAAGTATAGAAAGAAGCTTTAAAAATCCATATTACATATTTCGGAGACGATTTAGAAATATGATTTATAAAATCAAACGTGGAGAAAGTATTATATGAAGAATATTAAATTTTCTATAGTTACAATTTGCTACAATTCAGAAAACGAAATAGAAGAAACCATGCGAAGTGTAATAAGTCAACAGTACAGGCCGTTAGAATATATAATTGTAGACGGAAATTCTAACGATGCTACCAATGATATAATACAGCAAATTATTCATGAAAATAAAGATAATGAGATATCTTTTATATATACATCTGAGCCTGACAGAGGAATCGCAGATGCATTTAATAAAGGAATATTAAAATCTACAGGTGATGTAATTGGCTTGATTAACTCTGGCGATGGCCTGTTGCCTGGAGCACTAGATAAGTTATCGGATACATTTGCAAATAATCCAACAGCAGATGTGGTGTATGGTAATACATTATGCGTTGATAAAGATAATAATATTCGATATTTAAGGAGAATACCCAAAAATATTGAGCCTAAACGATTTAAATATGATGGCTTGGGATTTACGCATCAAAGTGCATTCGTAAAAAAAGATATCTACGATAAAATCGGACTTTACGACATAACTTATAGATATGTTATGGATAGCGAGCTGTTTTGTAAATTTGCCGATAATAATGTTACATTTTATTATTTGAATGAAACTATTGTAAGCATGCTTGCTGGAGGTATTAGCTCTAAACCGTCTATAGAATTGTTGAAAGAAAATATACGAATTGCTGAAAAATATGGAGGATATAATAAAATCATCTATATATTGAACTGGTTAAAGGGAATTCCACATAACTACATAGTAAGATTATTAAAAAGGTTTCCTAGTATTTGGAATCAACTCATAGGAAAAGAGCGAAGATATGTGTAAGAAAGTAAAAGTAAAAGATTTTCTTTTGTTTATACAATTGTTATTGTTTCTTATTCCTGTTGGATTATTAGAAAATAAACTTATAATGGTTGGCTGGTATGCAATGTTGCTTATGTCTATGATAATATTTGTGAGTCGATATCATATAAGTAAAACAAAGTTGATAAATAAAACGATATTACCATGGATGTTTCTATATTTAATTATACAGGCTATTGCAACCTATAAGAGTAATGGTAATTGGGAATATGGCATAATGACTTTAATAATTGTAAGTACCTTTATATTGTATGTTGAGGAGGCAATTAAAAAAAATTACAGTAGATTCTTAAAGGTGTTCGATTATTTATTGCTTACAGAAATTATGCTTGAAATTTTTGTATATATGATGGGAGGGGATTTTTTACAACAATTTGCGTGTGTGTATATTTATTATTCTGTATGGTGTTGTATTCACATGCTGCACTTAAATATGCAAAATAGGAGTGATATGAAAATTTATATCATCTCAGTATTACTTATCACTATTACTATAATTAAACCACAAATGAATTCAGATGGGACAGTTAATTTTGAATGGACATTTTATATCATGGCGTTAATGTGTTGCTGGTTTTATTTTTTTCGTAGTAAAACATATCAAATGTATAATATTTTTAATGTGAAAAATTTTTACATCTTTATATTAGGGTTCAATCTGTTGTTTGTCGTGTTCCAAAATTTCACTGATATACCTGGTATAAGCTACATATTTGAAGATGTGATGCACAAGGATATTACACTGTCTGGTAGAACATCAATTTGGCTAATGGCTATGGGAAAAATAGCACAGAGTCCAGTATGGGGATATGGATCAGGTTTTCCAAAATTAGTAGAAGCAAGGGATTTTTGGACGAATTGGCTTGGAATACATGGTCCGCATAATCAGTTTTTGGCAATAACTCTATCAGGTGGATTTGTGACATTGAGTGCATACTTGTTATTGATCATTAAAAGTACATTGCCTTTACATAATATAAAAAAGAATAATATAGAGACGATGATTTCCATAAGCTTAATGATTACTTTTATTGGTTTATCAATAACATATCGAAATATTATTAATTGCTTACCGTTATTTGTTGTTTTAGTACTTTCACATAATGGTAATATTCTAATGAAAAGTATAATTGTAAAGAAGTGAGGCTGAGTGTAATGTCTTATACTGTCAATTATGAATTGGATAGAGCAGGTTATAAAGTGACGAAAAAACAGATAAAAATATGGGAAATAGAATTGGGATTAGCAAAAAAATTGCTGGATGTTTGCCGGAAATATGATATAAAAATATATATGTGGGCTGGTACACTGTTAGGAGCCGTTAGGCACAAGGGTTTTATTCCGTGGGATGATGATATGGATTTCGCAATGGAACGAAATGAATTTCAACGATTGATAGAACATGCGAATGAATTTAAATCACCTTTCTTTCTGCAATATGCTTTGAATGATAGACGGTATTTTTTTGATTATGCAAGATTACGTAGAAGTGATACAACTGGTGTTATAACATGGAATAAATCACGAGAATATAATAATGGAATATTTGTAGATATATTTGTATTGGATGGAATTCCTAAAAATGAATTATTTCTCAATTTATTTTTGATAAAACGTCAATTTTTACGAAAGATAATACATTCTTACTACAAAGATATAATAAGAAAAGATAATAGCGGTAGAATACCTGTTTTATCATATGTTTTTCATCTTATATCAAAATTAAATACATATGATGGATGGTATGATATTTACAATAAACATATGTCTTCGTATACAGAAGAAAGTGAACGGATATCTTTGATGACACATAACAAAGATTTTATAAAAAAGTATTTTTGTAACAAAGAATTTGTTAAAGAATGTATAGAATTAGAATTTGAAAATTGCAAATTACCCGCTATAAGTAAATTTCACGAATTATTGAAAAATACATATGGTGATTATATGAAATACCCCCCTATAGAGCTTCGTGGGAAATGGCATGAATCATCGATTATTTTTGAACCTGATATACCTTATTACGATTATTTAAAGAATTAAAGATTAGTGGTATGAAATCCTTTATGATTTGTTTGATAAAAAAGTATCGAGAGTTATCCCTTCCTGCAAAGGCATCTGCTTGGTATATAGTTTGTAGCCTGGTACAAAAAGGAATTGCCTTTCTGACAATGCCAATTTTTACTAGAATTATTTCAAGGGAAGAGTTCGGAGAAATAATATTATATGGTTCTTGGATAGAAATTATGACGATATTGACAACATTACAGTTATCGTCGGGGGTATTTAATAAGGCTATGATAAAATATGCTAATGATAGAGATGGATATACATCGTCTAGCTTGATCTTAGCAACATTAATTACGTTTTTCTTTTTTGCTTTGTATGCTTTAGGTTATCAAATTTGGGATAAGTTATTTGATTTACCGCATATAATGTTATTACTAATGTTCGTGGATATCCTTTTTACAACTCCTATGGCCTTTTATTTAATAAAAAATCGTTTTGAATATAAATACAAACAAGTAGTTGTGTTGACGTTGGTGATAGCACTAATAGGGCCTATGGCAAGTATAATAGCAGTATTAGTGTCAACACAAAACTTTCAGGCCGAAGCAAAAGTTATTGGATTGATTTTAGTAAAAGTTATTACTTGTGGCTGGGCTTTTATAAAAATTATCCATAAAGGAAAAACTTTGATTAATGTCAGTTATTGGAAATACGCATTACTATATAATTTACCACTGATACCACATTATTTGTCACAACAAGTATTAACTCAATCTGATAGAGTAATGATAAATAATATTTGTGGTAGGGAGGATGCTGCAATATATGGAGTAGCATACCAATTATCAATGGCGATATTTATTTTTACATATGCTATCCATAGTTCCTTTACTCCTTGGATGTTTGAGCGTATGCGTGATGGACAATATGATAGAATTAGAAAAAAAATA
>OCTW011578010.1_pt1 | contig 10371 bp, 14 predicted proteins | sample 1539671 | NCBI WGS metagenome assembly OCTW01 (sample SAMN02144230, study PRJEB22623) | gut metagenome | biome: sheep rumen | host: Ovis aries | place: New Zealand
GTCATCCACAGGAAGTCGAGCAGGAGCAGGTGGTCCTTGCCGGGCGCGAGCCTGGTGCCACGACCAACCATCTGGCAGAAGAGCGCCCTGCTCTTGGTCGCCCTGAGCACGACCACGCAGTCGACCTCTGGGCAGTCCCAGCCCTCCGTGAGCAGCATGGAGTTGCAGAGAACGTCGTAGCAGCCACGAGAGAAGTCGGCGAGCACCTCCGCGCGGTCCTCGCTCATGCCGTCGACCTCGGCGGCCCGAAGACCCCTGTCGTTCAGGATCTCGGCGAAACGCTTCGCCGTGCGCACGAGCGGGAGGAACACGACGGTCTTCCGGTGGCCGCACCCGGCGCCCACCATCTCGTCGGCTATCGCCCCCAGGTACGGTTCCAGAGTGTCCCCGAGCTCGCCCGCGGCGTAGTCTCCCGACTGCGTGCTCACGTGGCTGATGTCGATGCTGAGCGGTATCGTCTGGGCCTGAATCGGGCACAGGTACCCGTCGCGCACGGCGCGCACGAGCGGGTAGTCGTAGGCAAGGCTGTCGAAGTATCGTCCCAGGTCCTTGCGGTCCGCGCGGTCTGGCGTGGCGGTCACCCCCAGCACGTTCGCGCCGCCGAAGTGCGAGAGCACGCGCTGGTAGCTGTCTGACGCGGCGTGGTGCGCCTCGTCCACGATGATGGCCTCGAAGCGTCCCGGGTCCATCCTCGCGAGCCGCTCGTCGCGCATGAGCGCCTGCACGCTGCCCACGGTGATGGACTCCCACGAGCCCAGCGAGGTCTCCTGCGCGCGCTCGATGGCGCACGAGAGCCCCGTCACGGCCGCGATCTTGTCCCTCGCCTGGTCGAGCAGCTCGCCGCGGTGGGCGAGCACGAGCGTGCGCCCGCCCTTTGACGCGATGCGCTCCGCGACCTTGGCGAACACCACGGTCTTTCCCGTGCCGGTCGCCTGAACAAGAAGGGTCCGGCGCCTGCCGGACCCCCATTCGCGGAAGATGGACTCGATCGCCTCGACCTGATATGGCCTCAGCTCCATCTCTAGAAGCCACCCCCGCCCCACGACTGCTGGGCGCTGCCGGCCTCGGCCTTGACGAAGGAATCGACGTCGTTGTACTCGCGCCCGTTGTAGGTGCGGTTCTTGACCTTGACCCTGCCGCGCCTGCCGACGCACTGGCCGAAGAGCGACATGGGGAAGCGGTCCCCGTCCTTGGCGTCGGGCGGGAGGAGCCCGCAGCTCTTGAAGAACTGCGTGATTCGGAACGCCACCTTCTTGTTGAGCATGAGGTTGCAGAACACGTCCACCGGCGTGCCGGTCTTCTTGTCGGTCACCGAGAGCGTGAGCTTCGCCATCGCGCAGGGGCACATCTTCTCGGAGCCGTTGAACCACCCGCGCTCGAACGCCTTGACCACGTAGTCATAGGTGCCGGGCTCGAGGAGCACGAACTCGCTGTCGGAGACCGTCGCCTCGTCTTCCCATCCCAGGGCCTCGCCCAGGTTGTCGTTTGCCATGATCTGTCCTTTCTTCTCTTCTCGCCGCCTACTCCGCGCTGAACGGCGGCTGGATCCTCAACGTCTCGACCTGCTGCATGAACGACGGCCACACCGTCACGAGCCACGCCACGAAGTCCTCGGGGTAGTCGGTGGCCGCGCACGACTCGGGGAAGTAGCCCTTGGACGCGACGGCTGCGCGCAGCTCGGCGTCGGTCACGTCGCCGCCCCTCATGAGGTCGACGAGCGCGGACATGCGCTCGGGGTAGGAGTCGCGCGGGTCTGCCGCGACCTCACGTGCGGGCTCGGCCTCCTGCGTGGTGGCAGGCGCCGGCGTCTCCACGTCCTGTCTCCCCTCTGGCTCCCAGCCACGCAGGGCCTCGCCGCCCACGAGCAGGGAGGCGATCCGCGCCGCGCTGGCATCGTCGAGCGGCATCTCGTCGGGAAGCCCGAAGCGGTTCTTGGCGTCCCAGGCCGCGCTGTGCGTGGTCCTGATCACGCGGCCGCCGCCGCTCGCCTTGCCCTTGCCGCTCTTGTCCGTCGTAACGTACACCTTCCAGTCGAGGAAGAGCAGCATGTCGGCCCACGCCTTGACCATCGCGTTGACGCTGGCGTTCTTGCGGTCGACGAGGTTCAGCGTGAAGATGGTGTACGTGCTCTCGTCTGGTCGCGTGACGTTTCCGACGATGGAGTGTCCGAGCAGGATGACGCTCATGCCGCGCTCCGTCACCTCTGAGAGCAGGTCGAGCAGCCGCGCGAACTCCGCGGCGAGGACGGTGAAGCCCTTCCCGAAGCCCGGCGTCTCGATGTTCTCCCACCCGTTTTTCGCGACCACCTGGCGCTTGCACAGCTCCTCGGCCGCGTCGACCGTGTCGATTACGAGCGACGAGCATGGCACCGCGCCGCCGCGCACCTCGCGCACCTCGTCCAGCAGCATCTGCCAGCTCGTCGGGCGCGGGAAGCGCGCGACGGGGAGCTGGTTGGTGCCGCCCTCCACGTCGATGAAGACGGGGTCCGGCATCTGTGCCGCGAGTGTCGACTTGCCGATGCCCTCGGGGCCGTAGAAGACGGCCTTGACGGGGACGCTGCGCACCCCCATGTCCAGCTGGTATTTACCCATTAACGACCTCCCTTATGTCCTTGAGCACGTTCTCCACCCTCTCGCGCCCGCCCTGCTCGGCGCACGAGAGCCACCAATGCCGCATCTGGGCGACCATGACCTGCACGTACTCCGACTTCCTGCCGGCACCGCCCATGGAGCCGTTCATCCACCTCTTGCCGATGGGCTTGAGCTGCTTCATGGTCATGCCCATGAGCGTCTCTTTCAGTTCCTTCCAGTCGGGCTCCGTCATCAGAACGCCTCACCTCCCCACGAGGGCAGCGCCTCGCCCCTCGGGTCGGGCGCGGGCGTCTCGTCCATGTCCTGCCCCACGATGCGTCCGTCCTCGATGACCACCGTGCAGGTGTCGTCCACGGCCACGCGGGTGCCTATGACCTGCAGGCCCTCGCCCTCGCACCACGCGGCGAACTCGGCGAGCTGCACGGGGTCGAGCTGCTCGAGCTTGTCGACCAGCACGAAGCCGCAGCCGGGCTTGGTCGCGCGCACGATCGCCGTCGCGACGCGCATCTGCTCGGCGCTCGACATGTCCGACCACACCTGGCCGTCGAACGTGAGCACGCCCTGGTCTACCCCCAGCCCCTCGAGCGGCATGTCGGCGCCGTCCAGGAGCCTGACCCTGCGGTTCCGCAGGTCCTCGATCTCTCCTGTGAGGGCGTCGTATTCCTGGGCGAGCTTCGCAGCCTCGGCTGAGGCCTCCGCCCACCTCGCGTTCGCGGCCACCTTCGCGTTGGTCGCCTCGATTCCCGCGATTGACGCCTCGATCTCGGCCGTCGACTCGTCCACGAGCTGCTCGGCCGTCTTCTTGGCCGTCTCGAGGTCGTCCATGAGCGCGTCGCGCTCCTTGACCGTCCTCACGAGCCGCCTGCGCTCGTTGCCGATGCGCTCCTCCAGCTCCTTGATGGTCGAGTCGATGGCGTTCACCTCGCCGTTCTTGGCGACCATCCTCTCGCGGATCTGGTCGACCATCTCGCGCTTGCGCTGGTTCTCGCCGTTCTTCGCGAGGATGGCCTGCTGCTCGCGCACGAGGTCGGCCACGCTCACGGGCTCCTCCGGCGCGTCGTCGTAGCGTTCCATCTCCTGCGCGGCCTTGGCCTTGCGGTCGCGCATGCGCCCGACACCCAGCCGCTCGTCGTACTTCGCCTTGACCGCGTGGTCGAGCTCGTCCAGCTCCTTGCCTATCCCGAGGATTCCCAGAAGGTAGTCGGCGCGCTCGGCGTCGGTCGCGTTGAGGAACCTCGGCAGGTCGAGCGCGAGCTGTCCAACGAACTCGTTGAGCAGGGCCTGTCCCGCCTTCTTGCCGCTCTCGTCGGTGACGTGCAGCGCGCCGTTCTTGCCGCGGCGCTCGACCACCACGCCGTTGGAGAGCTCCACGCGCAGGTGCGCGGGGTTCGCCGCTCCGTCGCGGTTCGGGTTGACGGGACGCTTTCGGTCGCCGCCCAGAGCCCACGCGATCGCGTCGAGCACGCTGGTCTTGCCCTGGGCGTTGCGGCCGCCTATGACCGTGAGCCCGTCCTCGCTGGGCTCGAGCGAGAGCGCGCGCACGCGCTTGACGTTCTCGAGCTCGAGCGAGCTTATCTTGACTTCTCCCATGTCTCTTCATTTGCCTTTCCCGGCGCTAGCCGAAGATGATGTTGGTGATGAGCGAGAGGAGCACGATCATGCCCTCCGCGATGAGCACGCAGACGAAGGTCTGCAGGAACTCCCTGACGTTCATGAACTTGGGCATCTTTGCCCTCCTTCCTTGTGCACCCGCACCATGCGTGACCCCACAGGGGCGGGTCTGATTGGACTGAGTTGACACATGCAGCAAGGCGGTGTTTCCCCGTTCCCTTACCGGGGCCCTGCACCGGGCGCCTGGCGCAGAAAGGAGCGTGCGCGATGGGGTCACGCATGGATTGGGCTGTTCTCTATCTCGTGGCTGACCTGCACGCAGTAGCGCTCGATCCACTCGGCCACGAACTTGGGCGTCACCTGCACCCGCTTGCCCTCCGGCAGCTTGATGAACCTCATCTCGCCGCGTCGGATCGCGCGGGCGCACGTGCCCTTCTGCCATCCCAGGGCGGTGTCGACCGCCGTGGGTGGCATCCTCATGAAGTATTCCGCGAGCATCCTCGTCTGCGTGGGTGTCTGCTCGCATGACGGCCATTTGTCTGCTAAGATTTCCAGTGACATGACCACTCCCACAGTCTCATGTCTGCCGCCCTTGCCTGTGTCCCACCAGGCGAGGGCCTTTTTCTTTTTGGTGCCTGCCATGACCTCGCAAGGCCATGGACTTCACTTATTTGGTTAGCGATGCGCCTGCTTTGTCCGCCTCCCCGCCACGCATGGCTTGGGGCTGTGTGGCCCACCGACATATGCCTGGGTATCGCTTTCACGTCCGGCTCTCGCCTTCACTGCGGCCCTTGTCTGTCAAAGTACGTCCGTGCCCTAGGTGCTTTGGCTATCCCTAACCATCCAAAAAGTCGCTGACCTCGCACCCGATCGCTTGCGCCAGCTTCATGAGCGTGTCGATCCGCGGGTCCTTCGTCTCCCCCGACTCGATGTTCAGGATCTGCTGGTGGGTGATCCCCGACTCGATGGAGATCTGCCTGAGCGTCTTGCCGCTCTCCTTGCGGAGCTCGCGCAGCTTCTCGCCGTTCATGTCTCACCTCCCCGAATGATTGTCCGTGGCTAATTTTTCTAGCCATTTGGGATAGTAGTCAAATCTATTTATCCAGTCAATACTTGTGCAAAATATTTTTTGCCAACATGTTTTAGAATTGTCGTCACAAGGTCAATCCTATTTGGCAGGGAGGGCACCATGACAATCTTCGGCGACAACGTCGCAAAGCTTAGGGCCTCTCATGGCAACATCTCGCAGCGCGACCTGGCTGATGCGCTCGGCCTCTCGCACGGCACCGTGGGAGCGTGGGAGAACAAGGGCTCGACGCCCAACATGGACACCATGGACGCCCTCGCCGCCTACTTCGGCGTGACGGTCGGCCAGCTCTTCACGCCCGACCTCGCGGTGACGCCCAACGCCTTCGCGAGCGTCGAGGTGGGCGTCTACGGCCACATCGCCGCGGGAACGCCCATCGAGATGGTCGAGACCGACTTCGGCTTCCCCTGTCCGACGAAGCTCGTCGAGCGCCATCCCCATGCGTTCTATCTCGTGGTGGAGGGTGACAGCATGAGCCGCGTGCTGCCCAACGGCTGCTATGCGCTGGTCGACCCCGACCAAAAGGAGCCCGTGAACGGCAAGGCCTACGCCGTGTGCGTGAACGGCTACGACGCGACCATCAAGAGGGTGCGCAAGCTCGCCAACGGCGTGGAGCTCATACCAGACAGCCTGGACCCGACCTATCGCCCGGTTGTCTACGACCAGGGCGTGGAGGGCACCGAGAGCGTCACCATCATCGGCCGCATCGTGTGGTACACGATACCGTTCGACCACGAGATCTAGGAGGGAGTCATGGGCATGTTTGGCAGCAAAGAGGACAAGGAGCGCCGGCGCCAGGAGTACATCGCGCAGCAGGAGGAGAAGGACCGCCACACGCTGCACATACTGGGTCTAGACCTAGACGAGTGCAGCGAGGCCGACATAATCTTCCACAACGCATCGGACATCCGCTCGGTGAACGCTAAGCTCGCGGGCTCTGGGCTCGAGGAATTCGGGTCGCTCATGCAGGGAAAGACCGACACCTCGAAGATAATCGGGCTCATTCGCGCGCTAATTACCCAGAACTGGATAGCAATAAGACAAAACGAGCAGATCATCCGCGAGCTCAAGAAGCTCAACGAGAAGGACTAGCTCGGAGCATAAAAAATGCCCCACGCACTCGCCAAAGTAACCGTGGGGCAAAGCGGCAAGCGACCAGGGAAGGAGGCATTGCCATGGGCAAGTCTACCACGAAACGTGGCAGGTCGAAGCTCGGGAGCTGGAGGGAGATCCGCCCGAACGTCTGGCAGGTTCGAGTCTCGAGGGGCTACCGCGCAGACGGCAACCAGAGGACCGCGAGCGCGACCGTCTACGGGAGCGAGCAGGATGCCATATCTCAGGCGGTGAGGATGGCCGACGACATGGGGCGCAGCATGACGCTGGGTGACCCCATGACGCTCGACACCTACTTCTGGGCCTACTTCCTGCCGCTCAAGGAGACCACCACGACGAAGGCCAACGCGAGCACCTACAAGGCGCACTACCGAGCCCACATAGCGGAGCACTTCGGCCAGTGGTCGCTCTGCGACATATCGAACGTTGACATTCAGCACTGGATAAGCTCGCTGCCGCCCCAGTCGGCGCCGAACTACGTGCGCACCATGCGGGCGATACTCAACCAGGCGGCGTTCGACCACCTCATAAACGAGTCACCCATGGGCGAGGGTTACAGGTACCGGCTGCCCAGGGGGCGCCGAAACATGCCGCTGCCAGTGTGGGGCGCGCGCGAGGTGTCCCACGCCCTGCAGGCCCTGCAGGGTAGTCAGCTGTACGCGCTCTGGCTCGTCATGGTCGGCTGTGGCCTGTCACGCTCGGAAGCCCTCGCGCTCGACTGGGAGGACATCACCTGGGCCGAGACTCTCGGCATGGACGGCGCCACCCACCACGTGGCCCACGTGAGCGTCACGAGGGCATGCACGGCCACGGACGGCATGAAGGAGCCCAAGAACGACAGGCGCTATCGCGTGATACCGATGCAGCCGCCGTTCTCCGACGCGCTGCATGCCGTGCGCGGGAGCGGCCCGATCTGCCAGAGCAGGCGCCACACGAAGGACGGGTGGAAGTACACGGGCAAGCGCATGTCGGCGAGCTACGTTCCTAAGCGTTGGCGCGAGCTCTTCGAGGAGGGGCAACCACTCCACAACCTTCCGTTCGTGGAGCTAGGGCGCATGAGGGCCACCTACTCGACCATGATGCAGCGCGCCGGCATCGACGGGAGCATCATCAACGCCATGCAGGGCAGGAGCGACAACTCCCCCGTGCTCTACGCGCATTACCTCAATCCCGGCGCCGACACGTTCTCCGAGAGCGCCACGGCCATGAGCACGCTGCTCGCAAAGGCGCAATGACGGGCCCTTATGGACTCTTATGGATAGCCTAGGCACCTAGACAAAAAGATGGGAGGGCGTTTTGGCCCTCCCATCTGCTGTTCTCTGGTCGGGTGGACTGGATTCGAACCAGCGACCCCTTGACCCCCAGTCAAAGACGGTTCACGTCATTAGCGCCCTGAACTGGGCAAACTCTTACCCGACAATACCCGAAACGTCCCGAAATAACCTGCATAAACCCATTGCTTATGGAGGTCTATGGATAGGCGCCGGGCGCTATTCCTTCCCCAGCAACCTGTCGAGCATGGGCAGGATCACCTTGTCATGCGACTCGCCATTGCCGCACTGCACGACCCACGTGCCCTCGGTGATGGCGTCCTGCCGTGCGTCGAAGCGCCTGACGAGCCACCTCGCCACCTCGTCGTCCTCCACGTCGAAGAACGCGCAGGAGGGCTCGTCCGCGGCGCTGTAGCTCACCTTGGCCCATCCCTGGGCCATGAGGGCCTTGAGGCGTCCCTCCATGACCTCGTCCTCGGCGCGCGCGAACATGTCCTTGCGCACGAGCTCCTTGATGTAGCCCTGGATGTTCGGTTGCTTGGCGAGGTGGTCAATGATCCACTTGTCGGTGTTGGTGTTGAGCTTGATTGAGATCTGCTTGGTGTTCGCGCGGTCGTACTTGGCGCTCGCCGCGCGCTGCGCCGTGGTGGTGGGCATTGCTAGGCCTCCATGTCGTGCGCGGCGACGATGGCCCAGAAGTCATCGTCCTCGGCGGTGAGGGTGAGCTTGCCGTCGACCCATTCGGTGACCTCGCGGGCGATGGCCTCGCAGTCGTAGTCCGACACGTAGTCGGCGCCGATGGCGGTCTCGACGTACTCGATGGCTTCGGTGATGGTGGCGAACGTGGTCATGATCTGTGTCCTTCCTGGTTGGTTGGTTGCTTGCCTTGCTTGATATAAGTATACACCTATATGGGCATCAATCATATATAGGTATTACCTACATATAACAGACACAAAAATAGCCCGCCCCATCGCGGGGCGGGCATGCGTCGCTCTTACCTTACTGACCAGATCCGCTCGGCTTCCCTGAGCCGGATCATGTTGAGCACGGTCTTGAGGCGTTTCAGATCCAGCTCGCTCACGACTTCCACCTCCCGTCATTCAAGGACATCTGCAGGGCTTCCACGGAATGGTGCGCGAAGTCATGGTCGATGTTGCCAGTGTAGTACCCCATCTCGCGCAGCGTGAGCTGCATGGCAGCTGAGAAGTTGTACCCCCAGCACCCGTCCATGTTGCCCTTGTAGGTGCCCTCCTTGCGGAAGCGCTTCTGGAGCGTCCACACGAGCTCCGAGCCCGCGCCCTCGTTGTCGTGGTCGACCGCCCACACGTTTCGGCGGTACTTGTCCTCGGCGTAGAGCTGGCTGCTGATGACGGCATCGTCCTTGGTCCCCACCTGCTGCTGCCAGTAGCGGATGGTGTTCGGCCCAGCCACCTTGTCCACGTCGAGCCTGCCCGCGTCCTTGGCGGGGCTTGATGCGCCGTCGAAGTACGGGCGCACTCCGCACGTGACCTGCGCGATGTTGCGCTCGCACCTGAGCACGCGCCCGCCGCCCGTGTTGCCCTCGAACGTGTCGATGAGCACGGAGCTGCCGACGCGCGCGATGGTTAAGCCAACGTGGTCGCCCTTGTGGTCGCCGTCCCAATCGAAGCCCACGGGGTCACCCGGCTTGAGCGCCGTGGGCTGCACGAGCCTGTTGAACCCGTCGCGCGGGTCGATTGCGACGGCGCGCGGGAAGCCCTCGCACTGGACGCCTGCCGTGGCAAGGCACCACGACACGTACATCGCGCAGTACGGCACGCCGCTCTCGCCGAAGTAGGGCGAGCCCGTCACCTGTGCGTACCAGCGACCGTACTTGGTTCCAGGTAACGGGTCATTCCACCTGCTGTAGCCGACCTCGCCCTCTGCGACCCTGAGAAGGTCAGCCGCGCTAGGCATTGCCATCACCGCCCTTGTGCAGCCCGTCCTTAGAGTGGGCGAGCATCTGGTACCACGCGGTCTCGGAAATCTCGGGATGCATCTCCGCGAAAATCTCCATGAGCGACCCCAGCTCCATGAGGATGAGCGCCACGCACACGGTCATGAGCACGGGCTGGAAGCCAAGCTCAAGCCCGCCAAGGAGCATCGCGTCAACCACGTCGGCGGCAATCACGATGCCCATGTTGCCGAGCTTGCGCACAAGCCCCTGCCTGAATTCGTGCGTCGAGAAGTCGTGTTGGATGAACCACGCGTTGAGCGTGCCGAACAGCACGTCCATCAAGGCGAGGATGAGCAGCCCGATGATTGCGACCTGCGCCCTCTGGTCGCTCACGGGCTGGATGAAATAGGCGAACGGTTGCATGACGGTTACCTCGCAATCTGGCCGCGCTAAAGGGACAGCCCCCCGCCGCGCGACCTGCGGAACGAGGGGCTGTGTGTGGTGGGGCGTGGGATTAGGACGCGGAAGTGAGCTGGTAAGTGGACTCCGTAAGAGTCATGGTCGATATGCCGCCAACCGTGGAGACGTGGTAGGCTTTGACCTCCAGCGTGTTTGAGTCGGTTGCAAGGTGCTGGAAGTCAAACGACTCGACGGTCGCCATGGGCTTGTTGAGGTACGTGACGTTCTCCATGAACACGGGAAGCAGCGAGTCTCCTTGAGTGCCAAAGGCAACGGTGAAACCACACGTATAGGCGGTGTAGATTTGGTTGGGCGTCATGT
>OCTW011146550.1_pt1 | contig 10369 bp, 5 predicted proteins | sample 1539671 | NCBI WGS metagenome assembly OCTW01 (sample SAMN02144230, study PRJEB22623) | gut metagenome | biome: sheep rumen | host: Ovis aries | place: New Zealand
TCGGGAACTTCGGGTTGTTCAGGCTGATCAGGTTGTTCAGGCTGATCAGGTTGTTCAGGCTGATCAGGTTGTTCAGGCTGATCAGGTTGTTCGGGCTGATCAGGAACTTCGGGGTTTTCGGGCACGTTCGTGCCAGGTTTATGTACATCCTGACTCTCGTCTCCGCCCCCTATCACAATGGTTTCTTCGGCACATCCCTGCACCCCGACCATCAAAGCAACAGCCAAAATCGCTACCAATCTCTTGTAATCCATCGTCACCCCTCATTATAATATGGTTAAAATCGATCATCCGGACACACATTTTAATCTATAATGCATTTTCCACTAGACTTCCACAAACAAATCATCTATTTTAAAATGGAGCGAGGAGTGGCAAGTTTTTTCCGAGCCCTATGGCTATCCGTTTACTCATAACATCTCGTTTCCATACTTTCTCGTACTGATTCCCAATCTTGATGCCGCAAAAAAATTCGACAAAAAAGTCGTATAGACTGCGGCAGAGTATATCAACTTTTAACTATCCCTCATGGCATTGGTGAATGTCATTACGGATGCCAAATTTTCAGCTGACAATAAAAAATGAGTTTTTACTAAATAGTAACTTTTTGTTTACGTTTTAAAAATTATTTTCATTTATAACGAAATTACACACATATAATACACGTTGGTAGCTATTGATTTGATTTTTAGACAAACTTATCAAAAAGGAAGCGTCGTGCGAATGGAACACGCGACACATTGAGAGAATCGCAAAACAAAAGAGATTCAGACCAAGTGGACTGCATCAGTTTGGCATTGATGATGCAGCTCGCTTTCAAGCAGCTCTTTTTTGAACAAAAGAGATGAAACAGGACAAACAGAGGATCGAACGACATACATTGAATTTAATTCTCACAAATAAGGTTAATCCTGAATTATTCAAAAAATCATCATTAACCTGCTGCCATAGTCAAAATTTGACCCGAGCAGTTTTTTCTCACATTTTTTATGCGTAGAAAATGCGCGTATTTGTTGTTTTATTTTAATGTGAGATGGGAGATTTGGTGTGTCTAATTTAAGGTAAAATTTGATTTTTACCGAAAAAATCGTTATTTGGCACTCCGCGTTCGAGTGCTCTGAATTTGGACGTGTCTTCTGTCACATTTGTTGCTGTTTTCCACTTTGCCTTGCGGAATTTCAATGCCAACCCAAACTTTCTGCAAGCATCATGAATCTCACCCTCTTTTTGTTTAAAAAAGGAAAAAAATGAAAGCGTCTCTCAATGTTTTTTCAATTTTAGCTGCTACAGCCATGGCTTTCGGTATGGCATCCAATGCATTTGCCGATTGTGCCACAATGAACGATGCACAATGGAACGATCTGAGCGTCCAAATGGCCACTGCATACGACAAAGGCAACTACGAAGAAGCACTCAAAATCGGCAAACAGCTCACCGTCATCTGCAACCGTTCCCCAATCGTCAACTTCACCATGAGCGAAATCTACCGCAAATCGGGCAACGAGCAGGAAAGCGATAAATATGCAGAGCGCGCAACCGAATACATCCTCGACTATCCCGTTCCCCAGGCACTCAACGAACGCATCTGGCTCCGCGCTGCCGAGAACAAACTCCCCTACAAAAAACAGCTCTCCGACCTGCAGGGCCGCATGACCAAAATGGCCGGCGATTTGAGAACGTGCAACGAAGAAAAAGAACAGTTGGCAGGCAGCGATGCTGCACTCAAGGAAAATGCCATCCGCAGCGAGTATCTGCTGCAGCAGTCCAAGAGCAGCTGGGGCGCAGCCCTTTGGAGCGGCGTCGGCATCATGACGGCTGGTGTCGGTATGACCATCGCAGGTGCAGTGCTCGTCAAAAAAGCCGACAAGATCGAGAAATCGGGCGAGACGACGACCGAAAAATCCGGCTTCGCGGTTACCAAACCCTACGTTGCAGGTTGGGCCCTGCTGGGAGCAGGCATCGTCGCAACGGTCGGCGGCACGGTTCTGACCGGCATCGCAGGCTACCATTATACGCACATCGACGTCGATCTCGACAGCGACGGCAATAAAGACGAATCGGTGTCGTTCAATCTCTCCCCGATGGGCGCTTCGTTCGGAATGACGTTCTAATCTGCGCAAAATAGGAGTGAGCTATGAAAAAATTATTATGCGGCGTACTGTGCGCGCTGGGCATCTCAGTTTTGGGGTGCGAAATGGAAGTGCCGAAAGATCAGGTCGGTAGTTTTAGTTTGAAAGATTTTTGCCAGCTGACAGGTGGTCTATACATAGAGAGCTATGAAGATATACCTGATTATATTGAGGGATATGAAGATATCAAAAAAGATTCTAATGACTATAAAGACAAATGTATATGCGGCAAACAAATTTGCGATGAATATGTTACCTGTATTGTGAATGAGAATAATCAGCAGGTATGCATGGGAACCGAAAATGTCGATCATCCTCAGTATACATGTACACTTAAAGGTATGCAGATATGCTTTGATCGCGTTGTTGAGAGAAAAACAGAAACAGGCTATGAATATTCTCAGTCTGGCTATTATGTTGAATGTGACGGTGCAACCTGGAGTGTCGCACAAGAGTGTTCCAATGGCGTTTCTTGTAAAACTTATCTTGAACACAACATGTTGTATTCGACAAAATGCGGTGATTGCCAAAACAACAATACAACATGTATCAATGGAACGATAAAAGAAAACTAATCAATTAGACGTCATAAGGAAAAGGAGAATCGTATGAAAAAACTAACTAAGTTATTGCTGATGGCGTCTCTAATCTGTGCAGCCGGTTGCAACACAGACGTACCCACAAAAGATATTACCCCCATTCTTACCTACCAAACGCGATGCGGTATGTCTGGTGGCGTCCCTCTCACTCAGACACAAATACAATTTGTCAATAGTTATGTGAATACTGATTTTGAACAGTTTTTTAATCTTCCGACGGAACAACAAAAAGAAGACCCATTTTATCAAGCCAAAATAAGCGTTTATAACGGTGTTGAAGGGCAACTGAAGCCCTTGGGAGATGTGTCTTATGCTTCTGACAAAATGATAGCACTGTATAAGTACGCCTATGCATTAATACCTGCTGATGAAGATCTTGATAATTCCTACTGTGCATGTGGTACAAATGTTTGCGACAAGGGGGTAGGTTGCGCACTGAAAGATAACACCTATGTATGTACGGCCGTTAATGTACCGGATGGCACTTGTGATCCTATTTTTGTCGATACGAGATATTTTGGTTATCTGCTTTCAACACATCTTTTCCCGATTTTCAATCAAGTTAGTAAATTACGTGCAATGTTTGTTAACGCAACTGAAACATTAACTTCATGCGTAAATGATTATACAACAAAATGTTCAAGCGATAACACTTGTATATGCGATCCAGACTGCCAAAGCGATGACAATAACTGTACCAAATGCGAGGATTGTTTAGAATTTTATCACGATCTTTTTTGCAAAGAAAAGTGTAACGATCCTAATAGTGGAGAATGTACAGGTTGTAAAGCTAACTACAATGACGCAAGTAAAATTTCAGACTATCAAACTCAATGTGTAGAAAATGAATGTTTTAATAATCATAAAGAAACCGATTATGCTTTGGTTGCAAAATTCCTTAGTGTAAAAGAACTTTCTACAGTTTTATTTAAAGGCACCAAAAAAGAGGATAAAAACGATACAAATGTAAAAATTGCAAAACTTTTTTATGCCTCCATCTGCGAATGCATGAATGGTACGAGAGGCTATTGCCCTGATTCAATGATATTGAGTGTTGAAGGAGCTCACTCCAGCAGTACGCCGAATGTAGCGTCAGGCTTCTATCAAATGATTCGTGAAATTTCTGCTTCGTTACTCATGGAGGCAGAAAAGCTTCCCAGCAAACTCAACGGAAAAGAGATGACATATCAGGAATATGCAAACCTCGAAATAACAGACACTGCTAGTTTAAATGGAAATGAAATTAATAAAGCTGAAAAAAGCAATGAGTATGTAAATATCATAGACAATTTCATTATTAACCAAGTTATATATATGATGAGTTCGAGTGTAGATCTCCCAAAATTGATGGACGCCCCCGAACTAGCGAAGATTAAAGATAAGGTAATTGGCAACGAAACAGTTCAACATTCTACACTTAAGACAACAGATGTTACGATTCAAGATGCCAAAGTAATTATGAATACTTTAAAAAATATGCTTTCTGCATCTTATAGTACAAATAGCGAAAACGAAAAAATCTATCAAGCTCATCGCAGATTCTTTGGTCAATTTGTGGTGCGTGGTATGACCACAGATGATAAAAACAACTTATTCTCAATGACATTTGTTCAAAATCAACGTTGCATAGATAATACATCGGCCATTGGACATACTGTTGGCACTCAGCAATTCTGTCATACAAATATGTTTAATGCAGGAGGTTCCCTAACATATAGCAATCTAATCGATATGGTTCTTCCAGATGGTTTTAAAGGTGTAGACCGTGCATGTGAATTGGCAGATGATATCATAATGGACAAGAGTTTTACCCTTAATCAAATCAGTGAGAAAAATTTTGTACCCATTTTCCAATACCCTAATCCCAATTATGATTCTACCGATCCTAATTCCGCAAAAACTCTTCCAATTTATCATCTTGAAGTATATATCGGAGATGAAGCCTCATCAAACAAAGCGACAATATATTTTACTAAAGATAAAGAAGAAAGTAAAAGCATGACTATTAATGGCACATGGCAATCGTATCGCTGTCCTAACAGTGCATCATGCACAGTGAACAATGAATGCGGTATATGTGCAAACTCCACAGCCCCACATTTAATCTCTTACAACGATGAAAATATAATGACCACCTGTACCAACGGAATGCCAGATGTCCAAGAAACTGACTATCAGCAGCCGGGTGAGCAAAATCCTGATAATATGAGAGATCAATTGCCTTCACTTCTTGAAGAAGACTGCGAGGGTGATGAGATTAAATGCAAAGATATTGATGGTATAGGTTATATAGCAAAATGCGCCAATGGCAAAATTCGATATACAAAAGCGGATAGCTGCATAGATACAGTTTGCAACGAAGACGCAAATGACTGCAAAAATGATTATACGTGCGATTCATCTCTGGACGGAGATATTAAATGTTATTATGGAAGCAGATATAATATTATTACAGCTGTAATGACAAAATGTTCTCTACAGGATAATGGCGAATATCTCTATAATATTGAAATGAATAGTATAAATTCCTGCATGAATAAAATGTGCGCGATTAATCGTAAATCCTGTATGTAATTTACTTACCCCGTTATTAATTACGAACGGGGTAGCACACTATGTTTTCAACTATAATCCATCCATTTATGTATATTATATAATATATTAACCTATAGACAGCCATGACATTCATGTCATACACTGGATAACACATCATCTATTAATATATGCAATCCACTTGGCACGATTCATGCAAAATGTTGAATATACCGGACATTTCCGGTTGTATGAAGAAGTTTAGAAGCTGTTTTAAACATTGTTTGGAGAAAAACGATGAAACAGATACTCAACATCATTGTGATCCTAGGTACCGTGCTTTTCTTACCTGCGTTGTCGTACGCCTACGACGGCACCTGCATCGCCGACACCGACTGCGGCGGCGGTGTCAAGTGCCTTGCGGGTATGTGTGCCAATGCCCCGAACAGCATGTGTTTTTCGAATACAGACTGCGGCCCCAGCGTGACTTGCAACATGGGCAAATGTGCCACAGCCCCCGATGGCCAGTGCAATGCGGCCAGCGACTGCGGTGTCGGCATTGCGTGCAATGCCAACAAATGTGCGAACGGCGGCGGTGTGTGCTACAAGGATGAAGACTGCGGCCCGGGCGTCAAATGCAACGGCAACAAATGCGCCAATGCCCCCGGTGGTTCTTGCGCACAGGACAGCGACTGCGGCGCGGGCATCAAATGCAACACGGGCAAATGTGCCAATGCCCCCGACGGCACGTGCACCCAGGACAGCGACTGCGGCGGGAAGGCCTGCGTCAACAAGCACTGTGCCTAATCTGCATATCATTATATTATAGGATTGCATGCCTTGTTGAACACGCGTGGTCTTTGTACCCGCGATTGAACCCACGCGATCCTTTGTCATTGGCAACATATCGTTATTTTGCGCGTATTGTCTTTGACAAGGGGCATGTCCCCTTGTCAAAGACAATAGCGCAAAACGTCGGGCGTATTTACGGCACAGACAATGGGGCTCTGCCGCATTGTCTGTGTTGTAAATAGCCCGACGATAAGCAAAAAAATAACCTTACAAGGGTCTGGACAGTTACGATCTTTGTAACTGTTCAGCCATGGTGTGTTTGATATTTTTAACAAACGGATTTGTTCGCAACTAACGTTGCTCACATTTTTATTGAACGATAAGCCCGTTAGGCGTGAGCTAATTCGTCTATAAAACAATCAGCAGAGCTGAATCGTAGTCGTTTTTTTTTCACAACTGTTTCGTTCTTTTTGACATAGTCCTCATTCTTCTTTATAGAATTACATTGGTGTGTAAGGTATGTAATCTGAATAAGGAGAACGACTATGCCAGAATCGACATCAGCCAGTAAAAGCGGAAGCAAAGTTTCGGGGGACTGGAGCCAGAATTTATGCCCCAGCTCCAAGTACAGTATCAAGGCTCCCTATTCGATGGAACCGATTGGGATCTGTATGCACAATACGGCCAATTCGGCACCGGCTTCGAACGAAATCAGCTACATGAATTCGAACAACAACCAGGTGTCGTTCCATCTATGTGTAGACGAAAAGGAAGCCATTCAGGGATTGCCGTTTAATCGCAATGGCTGGCATGCGGGCGACGGCGGCAGTGGCCAGGGCAACCGCAAGCACATCGGCATCGAAATTGCGCGCAGTACTTCGAGCGATGCGAACCAGTTTGCGATGGCCGAAAAGCGAGCAGCCGCAGTCGTTGCCAAATTGCTGCAGCAATATGGCTGGGGTATCAGCAATATCAAGGCGCACCGGGATTTTGCCAGTAAAGACTGCCCACATCGTACCAACATGACAGCCTTTAAAGAGATGGTCAAAGAGGCGCTCGACGGCAAACTGACGACGACTTCGACCACGGGTGCCGCCACGACAGAAACCGTCAAGGAATCTGCAGCATCCGGCACAGCCAAAGTCACCTGTGATGTACTCAACGTGCGCCAGGGGCCGGGCACCAACTACTCTATTCTCGGCACACTGACTAACGGCAAAACAGCCACCATCCAGGCTCAGAGCGGCAACTGGTACAAGATTTCTTACGGCGGCGGCAGCGGCTGGATTTCGAAAGACTACGTCACCGTCAGTTCGGCATCCTCATCATCGACCAGCAAACCGAGCTCATCCAGCGGTTCGAGCACATCTTCCTCAGGCGGCTCCATCACTGAGGGTTCAAAAGTCAAGATTACGGGTTCCAATTACGCCACAGGACAGGCCATCCCCGGCTGGGTCAAGAGCAACACCTATACCGTCAAGCAAATCAGCGGCAACCGTGCGCTGATCGCAGAAATCATCTCGTGGGTGTACCTCAGTGATCTCCAGCTCGTAGGCGGCAGTTCTTCATCCAGCACCACGAGCAAACCGAGTTCATCCAGCAAACCGAGCACATCCGGCACCTCTTCCTCTGGCAGCAAGCTCGATCAGCTCCTGGCCGCCAATCCCGGCGTAAAAACGAACCAGGATCTCATCAATCTTTTCTATAAACTCGGCGGCAATACCTTCGATGGTGCAGCAAACAAAGCCAAGGAATATGGCGTCGACATCAACGCCCTTATCTCCAACCGCAGTGGCAAAGTCTCATCCTCTTCGGGCGGTTCCACATCGTCCGGCGGTTCAAGTACATCCTCTACCTCGACGGCTTATGTTACCTGCGACGTGCTCAACGTCCGTTCGGGTGCCGGTACAGGCAATTCCAAAATTGGCAGCGTAACTTACGGCACGAAACTTACCGTCTTGGGCGAGAGCAGCGGATGGTATAAAATCCAATACGGTTCGGGCACAGGGTGGGTATGTGCAAGTTATACTTCGAAAAATAACCCCTCCTCGGGCGGCGGCGGTTCGACGACAACCGTCGGCGGCATCAAGAGCGACTCGGGGTTTGCCAAAGCTTCGTATAATGTCGCCATGAGCATGGGTGGTTACAAGTCGCAGGGGCTTTGCGCCACAGGTGTCAGCAGAGCTATCAAAAACTATTATGGTTATACGGTTTGGGGCAACGGCAACCAAATTGACGACAATCTGCCCAAAGACAAGTTCAAACGAATCGATATCTCACTGTCCGAAGCCCTTAAAATTGCGGGTCTCATTCTGACCTGGGAAGCGACCTCGACAAAACTCGGTGCCATCTATGGTCATACGGCCATCACGCAAGGCAACGGCATGTCATCGAGCTGCGATTTCTACGAAAACAATACCCGCGATTACAGCGGTGGCCGCTCTGGATTTAAATGCTTCGTACATAAATAATATTGATTCTAATGAGCCGCGTCACGACGCGGCTCTGCTCGCTATGGGCTTTTCGCCCATACGCTCGCTCAACGACGCTATGCCTATGGCATACGCGTCGTTTTTTTTTTACCTCCGTGGATATGACTTGTTCCGATTGCTAAATCATTTTATTGCTTTGAGCTTTGAGCTTTGAGTGGTTAATCCATCCTCTAAGCTCCAAGCTCTAAGCTAGTGATCAGACCTTCGATAAGCTCCAAGCTCGAAGCCAGAATGGCTTTTTTCAATGCGTCCACGTCGATTAAACGAGTTCAATTGCAGCCGTAAAAAATTTGTTTGAATAAAAAAAAAACAATTGCACTCAAAAACATAAATATATATATGTTAGAATTAAGACAATTTACGGCACAATAGCCGCAAAAACGGCTATGCCGTTTAATGGTGTTTTTAGTCACATGAATTCAATTCGATTTTGGATTTGTGTGCAGAACTTACGAACCATCGGAGCATCGAACGCATTCGATTCGGTTTTAACCGGAGACGTGTGTTTAATGTGCCTGATTGTGTAATTTTTTGGAGGAAAAATGAAGAAATCCTTATTTATCTGCTCATTTACAGCGCTTGCGCTCGCTCTGGGTGCCTGCTCGGACGACAACGACAACAAAAAAGACGAACCTTGTACGGGCGAAGGCTGCGAACAACAGCTTTGCGGTGACATTGCCATGCCCGATGGGAAAGTGGACTGTGTCTGTGTCGAGGGCGAATGGACCGAATGCAAAGACGCCGGTGAAAAAACATGCCAGGCCAACATGCCCGAAGGCAAAACCGGATGCGTCTGCAAAGACGGCGAATGGACCGAATGCAGTGACATTGGCGACGGCAGCTGCGAAGGCGATATGCCCGAAGGCAAGAAAGAATGCGTCTGTGTCGAGGGCGAATGGACCGAATGCAAAGACGCCGAAACACCGTGCGAAGGTGATGAGTGCGACAAGCCCTCTGTTGCAACGAATCCGATTTTTCGTTCGATTCAGTCGCAGAATGGCTGTGCATTGGACAATGACTGTTCGGATGGATCATTCTGCTTTGAGGGTCAGTGCGTCATCCAGTGTTCCCCAGACAAATCGCTCAAGCTCAATTGCGAAAAGAATTATTTCTGCGATGAATCACGTGGCCGCTGCGTGACACAGGATTACATCACGGAGCTCGGCAAAGTCGAGGATCAGATCAAAGCCGCCGGCGATTCGATGAGCGACGAAGAGAAAGCACTTCTGCGTGCGAGCGTCGAGATCAAAGCCGCGACGATGAGCAACGTGCGGCGCAGCGTTCTGGGGCAGGAGAATGCCGAAGGCAAAGCCGTCGAGAACATTACCTTTACCGAGCGCATGCCGCTCGCCAAAATATTTAATGAAAAAGACAAGGTACAGAAAGTCAGCTTTTCTACAAAGGAATCGATTGGCGACGTTCAGTATGTCGTCAAGATGAAAGGCGTCGATCTGCCGGTGCTCAAGACGAGCAAGGGTGTGAAGAATAAATCTGGCGATTACACCTACACTTTCGAGATTGACACTGCGCAAATCCAGAAGAATCGCCGCAATCACCTGCTGCGTTCGGGCGGAACCATCGAACCCGAAACCGAGAATGTCGAAATCATTTCGAATGCCGGTGATTTCCCGGTCATCATCGCCGATCCGGTCGATGCCAGTGGTATTTACAAAGGCTATGCAAATCCCGAATCGGTGCTCTCCGGCATTGAGCTGCCGTTCCGCATGGGCGTCCAGATCAAGCCCGAAAAGGTCAGCAGCTTTGCCGATATTACCGAGATCACGATTCTCTTGCCGGTGAGCGACGTCGATCTCTTCTCGCCCGA
>OCTW011335070.1_pt1 | contig 10369 bp, 15 predicted proteins | sample 1539671 | NCBI WGS metagenome assembly OCTW01 (sample SAMN02144230, study PRJEB22623) | gut metagenome | biome: sheep rumen | host: Ovis aries | place: New Zealand
TTCCATTATCTTTATTTACTTCTACGTAACCATATTTATCATCATTTTTTAGTTTACTAGATAAATAAGCTTTTTTATTAACTTTATATTTATTTTCTATCTTATAATAATAACTAACAACATCTGCATATAAATAATATTTTTCATTATTAGATATTAATACTTCGTTAAATTCATTTGATTCTATTTTAGTTACTCCTGTAGGTAATTTATATTGATAACCTATTGCATTTTCACTTGTATATTTATTATCTCTTTTCAAAATATTATTTATATTTTTCAAATAATCATTTGTATTAATATTTACTATAGAACAACCAGTAAATAAAAAAATTAATAAAAATAGAATTATCTTTTTATATTTCATTTCGCACCTACTTTTATCTCTTTTAATTATATCAAAAAAAAGGACTTATTTAAAGTACTTTTTATTAAATTAATCTTTATAGGCTTCTAACCTATTTATTCTAATTCCCTTTTCACTAAATTTCTTTTCATATTCAGTCATAAAGTTTTCTTCTATATTACTATTATGTAAGTCTAAAGATATATTTTTTAATTTATATCCATATTCACTTAAACTTTCTATAGAAAATTCAAATAAATGAACATTATCTGTTTTCATAAATATAGTTTTATTATTTTTAAATATAGAATCATATAACTTTAAGAATCTTTCATGTGTCAATCTTCTTTTAGCATGTCTATCTTTTGGCCATGGATCAGAAAAGTTTAAATATATTAAATCTATTTCTTTATCAAAAACATCATTTATTTCTAATGCATCCATTCTAATAAATCTAAGATTAGGAATATCTTTTTCTATCTTTTTAACTGCATACATTAATACAGTATCATATTTTTCAATAGCAATATAATTGTTCTCTGGATGATTAATTGCATTAGCAATAATAAAATCGCCTTTTCCACAGCCTATTTCTATATATATTTTGTTCTTATTATTAAATACTGTATTCCATTTACCTTTATATTCTTTAGGGTTATTAATTACATATTCAGAACTTGTAATTATACCCTTAGCATCTTTATTATTTCTAAGTCTCATTTTTTCACCTTTTTCTTACTTAACATTATTATTGAAATAATATTTGTTATAATTGTTAATACTTCAAAAACAAATGTTACATATGATTGTATATAAAAATTATATATACTCCACATTACCGTTGTAACTATAATTAACAATTTAAACTTTTTGACATCTTTAACTGTCATAAACCATATAAAACTTATCCCTGCGATTAATGGTAATAATCCAATTAAACCACGATTATTAAAATATATGGTAACCGGAATTGATATCAATGTTAGTATTATTTTTAATACTAAATTCAATTTATCTTTATAACATAGAAGATTTCTAACAAAACTAATAGTATTAACTATAGCACCTGATATACCATTTAGTAAAATATTACTAATAACTAATAATACTTTTTCTATACACTGTATAAATAGCATTGTCTTTTTATTCTTAAATATACCAGAATATGCCATTACTATTGAAGCTAATAATCCTACAATGTTACCAATAATTACTAGCACGCTACCACCTCTATTTATCCATTTGAGGAAATTCATTTAGTTTTAAATTATAAATAATAGAGCTTAATTTTGTTTTTCTACCCCAAATATTGTTAGTATAATATATTCTTTTATTCATAATCTTCCCTCTTAGGTGATTATATCACAATATAAGGATATTTGCCTATACAAAAAAATAGGTAAATACATATATTAAATTAGAAAGTGAGGTAATTAATATGGATAGACCAGGTTTTGAAACATATAGTATGATGAATATGGGGATGCCTATGTATCCAATGCCAATGAATACGATGGGATCTTGCCAAAACAACTCCGTTAATCAAACTCAAAACAACCAAATACAATATTTAGAAAATGAAATAAATAATTTAAAAGCTAGAGTATCTAGATTAGAAAACTCTATGTATCCAGAAGCAGTAGATTATAATAAAAACTATTCACCATATCAAAATTCATTAAACATGATGTAATTCTTTATATATAATACACGCTGAATAACAATATATTTGTTCTTCACCATAAATAGAATTACTTACTGAAAACTTAATATCAATTAATGTTTTATCTTTTATAAATTCATTAATACTGTCTTCTAAATCTTTTTCATGTTCAAAATCAAATATTTTAACTTTCATTTTATTCACCAAAATAAAAATAACATATTAAATGTTATTTTTTTGTCACATAATGTATTTTATATTCTTTATTATTAATCTTGTATTTTACTAATACTTTCATAGTAATATGAAAGTTATTTATATCTTTTTTGTATGGAATGTATCCTACTAAAATAAGACCACTAGGTTTCTTATCTTTAAATAATGATTCTTTTTCATCAAATATACCCATACTAGGATATATATCAGAAGTCTTTTTATCATGATAACAAATCATTTCTATATCGGTAATATCTTCTTTTACATTATCAAGTATTACTTGATATCTAACTTCCCTATCAATTATTTTATCATATTTAACTTCTATATCAAATGGATATGTTTTAGAAGAAGTTTTAACTTCTTTTAATTCATTAATATAATCTAAATATATATTCTTTTCACTAGAACTACATCCACATAATAATATTAATAGTAAAATTATTAATATCTTTTTCATAATACCTCATTTAAATAATTACGAGTAATATTATCAATAATTTTAGGAGCAGTTTCTTCATATGTTTCTGTCTGCGCAGCATAATCTCCATCTTCTGAAACTCTATCACTGATACCTTTTATAATAACAATATCTATATTATTTAATTTACATACTCTAGCTACTGCCGCAGCTTCTGTATCAGATGCTACCATATCTGTTTCTCTAACCATTAAATAATCTTTTTTAGTTATTAAAGGTTTATCACTAGTACCAAGCAATCCATCATAATATTTCATTGATACATTTACTTTATCAAGTTTAATAATATTATTATCTTTAATTAAAGGTTCTATTTCTCTAATAGATAAATCATATTCTGATACCATATTAGGTATAACTATATCACCATAATCAAGATAATCACATACTAAAGTACAAGTACCTATTAAAATTACTTTTTTAAGATTAAATTTATCTATCATATATTGAAGAGAAGCTACTGCTAAAGACTTTCTTCCAAGTCCTCTAAAAAGCAATACTTCTTTATTATAGATACGAGTTTTATAATATTCTCCATAAGTATATCTATCAGTTAAATTTTTATCTATTTCATATACCTCAAGTAAAGCATCCCACTCTATTTTAGAGGTAACCATTACTCCTATCATAATATCTCTTCTTCCTTATATCTTGAATTATATAAATCATCATCTTCAAGTACTTCAGTTTGTTCTTCTATCTCAGGTAATTCACTAATATTAGATAAATTAAAATAATCTAAGAATACATCTGTAGTCTTATATAAATTAGGTCTTCCAGGACTATTTTCATCTTTACCAGATACTTCAATTAATCCTTTAGCAATTAGATTTCTAAGCATTTGAGAACTATTAATACCTCTTATTTCATCTATTTGAAATCTAGTAACTGGTTCATTATATGCAATAATAGCAAGTGTCTCTAATGCGGCATCACTTAAATTATTACTTACTTCAAGTGCAAGTGATTTTAAATATTCATTTTCTTTTTCTTTAGTAACTAACTTATAGTTATTTCCAAGTACTTTAAGTTCTATGCCTGAATCATCTTTAGAATATTTTTCATTCATTTTAGTAATAGTATTATCTAATTCTTCTTCACTTATATTTAATATATCAAGTAATTCTTCTTTAGATAATCCTTCACTACCTACTGCAAATAATAATGCTTCTACTGAACTAATCATTATTTTCACCATCCCTACTGCTTACATATATTTCATTAAAATTATTTTCTTGTGTAATAATTATTTCTTTATTCTTAGCCATTTCAAGTACTGTTAAGAATGTAACTACTACATACTCTCTAGTTCTTTCTTTAAATAATTCAAAGAAAGATACTTTCTTTTTAGATTTAAGTATTTTTTTAATATCTCTACTTCTTTCCTCAATAGATATTTCTCTAGTAGTTATTTTTGTTTCTATTGGTTTTTCTAATTCTTTTCTTTCTAAGAATTTTGCAAGAGCCATAGCTAAATCATCAACTGATATTGATCCATCATTTTCAATATGTTTATCACTTAAACTATAGAAATTAATTGGATCTTTAGTATAAAATTCTTTTCTTTCTTCCTCTAATCCTTTAAATGATGAAATCATATCTTTATATTTTTGATACTCTACTAATCTATTAACAAGATCTTCTCTAGGATCTTCTTCCTCTTCTTCATCATAACTAGGCAATAGCATTTTAGATTTAATTTCTAATAACTCACTAGCCATAACTAAATATGAAGATGCTACTGTTAAATTCATTTCTTCCATTTTATTTATAAAATCTAAGTATTCTTCAGTTATTTTAGAAATAGATATATCATATATATCCATTTTATTAGTTTTAATTAAATGAAGTAATAAATCTAATGGACCTTCAAAGTCGTTAATAACAAAGTTTGTTTCCATATGCTTCACCTACCTTAATCATTATATCATTATTTCTTGATAAATACAAAGGAATAATATATAATTAAAGCATGAAAAGATTTAATATGATTGATGAAAATTTTATTTGTGAACATTGTCATAAAGAAGTAGAAAAATTAGGATACACTGCTAGAGATCACTGCCCTTACTGCCTTTACTCTAAACATGTTGATATTAATCCTGGCGATAGATTAAATCCTTGCAAAGGATTATTAAAACCAATTGATATAGAAAAGTTTAAAGATACATATAAGATTATATATAAATGTGAAAAATGTAATCAAATACACAAGAATATTATGGCTAATGATGATGACTTTGATTTAATAATTGAACTATCAAAAAAATAATGGGATAACCCATTATTTTTTCTTTGCTTTTTTAGTTTCTTTTTTTACTTCTTTTTTCTCTTCTTTTTTTGGTTCTTCTTTAGATACTTTAGTTCTTGATACATATATTACAAATGCTAGTAATACTACTATAGCAGCCATAAATATAATTGTTGAAGAACTAAATCCTTTTAAGAATACAGCAATTACTAATAAATATGCAAGTAATAATACTAAGAAGTATTTACCAATATATTTAATCCAATCAATATATCTAGTATCTGTCTTATATAATGCAAATAATAGTAATATACTTGTTGGAGATATTAATAAGAATAAACTATAAATTGCTTGGAAAGTTATGGCAAATAATCCTTCATAATTAGATGCTGCTGTTCCCATAAGAGATGTTAGAGTAAATTGAGCTGCATATCCATAATCTGGATATGTAATAGATGCAAGCATGCTTGTAATTGAACTAGTAAATAAGTCAACAGTTTTACCAGTTAATCCCATAGCTATAGTATAGAATATTCCAGAAGAATAAACATTAACTAAAACTAAGTTTGCAAGAGTAATAATAACTGCATAAGGGAATGCTTTTTTAAGACCACTTCCAACAGCTTCAAAGAAATCATTTATTTTTAATCTATAAATTAAAGCTAATACTATAGATGTAAACATTACTAATACACCTAAATTATAAGTTTGCCATTCACCAAATGGAGCAATTGTTGATCCAAATATTGCATCAAATACTCCTACTTTTGCTACTTTAGCTTCTCTTAGATTTTCTAAGAATTCTGTAAATCCTTTAAATCCAAAATAACCATTCCAATTAACAAAACCTAATATTACAAATACTAATAATAAGATAAATGTTACATATAATGGAATCATTTTCTTCATTGTAGATTTTCTTACTTCATTATTTAACTTTTTATTTTTATTAAATACTAAGATAAATGCTACTATTGATACTAATCCTACTAATCCTAATGTTATTTTAGCAGCTAAATTATCCTTAACTGTTAAAGACATATATTGATTAATATAATAAGTATAAGTAGATCCACTAAAACCAATTATAATTGATCCTAGAGTAGCTAATATACTACTTAATTTACCAAAGTTTAATTTTTGTAATACATCAAATAAGAATGGTACAAAAATTAACATTGGTAATATATCCCCACTAAATAGTGTTACTAATCCAAGAACAAATACAGTAATAACTATAAATAATCCTCTATTAGTATCAAAAACTGATGCTGTATTTTCAACAAGAGTTTCATATCTACCTGTTTTCTTTAAAACAAAGTAGAATACACCAATTACAAGTATCCAAATTATTGTAGTAATTAAAGCACTTACTGTAGTAATACCATTACTAAATAAATTAGCAAATGTAACAGGCATAATTGTTCCTTTTTCTATTCCAGAATAACCCATACTAGATCCAGGAATAAAATAAGATAAAACCATTGATAATAAAATTACAATAGTTAATATTTTAAAAATATTATATTTTTTCATATTATCCTCCTTTTAATATTTTTAAATATTGTTGACTTTCTTATGCTCACCTCTAATCTCCTATATAAATTATAGCATAAAATAAAAATAAAAGAATAAAAAAATATGCATTAAGCATATTTTTAATATTCTATTTCAAATTTACAATCCTTTGTGCCAATAAATAAGTCTTCATAATAATCTACTGCACTTCTTCTTAAATCTTTATTAGGAATCATTTTATGATACTTAGTAACTTCATATTTCCCTTTAGAAAATATTTCAGTACCTCCATCATCAAGTGAATCAATTTGTCTCCAATAGATACTTATACCAAATACTATGTTATCCGGATCTATTAATTTTTTATCAAATGCTTCTTTTAAAGTCATTGTCTTACCATCAATTACTACATTAGCATCTACTCCGCATAAATATACATCATAGTAATCATCATAGACCTTAACTTTATCTACTTCTTTATTTTCTTTAATAATTAAATAAGTATAATTATCTATTTTTGTTTCTAATCCTCTATCTTTAATAAAGATAAATAATAAAATCATTAATCCTAATAATAATGTTATTAATATAATTATTCCTATATTTCTTTTATTCATAAATATCCTATTTATTTGGTTTCATAGTTGGGAATAGTATAACATCTCTTACTGATGCTTGATCAAATGCAAGCATCATTAATCTATCTATACCACATCCAAGTCCACTTATTGGTGGCATACCTTGTTCCATAGATAATAGATAATCTTCATCTAGATCCATAGTTTCATCATCTCCAGCTTCTTTAGCTCTTAATTGATCTTCAAAAGTACTTCTTTGAATTGCTGGATCAACAAGTTCTGAATATGCATTACATACTTCTGCACCACATACTACTACTTGGAAACAATCAACTATATTTTTATCATTATCATTTCTTCTTGCAAGTGGTTTTAAACTAGCTGGATAATTATACATAACAACTGGTCCAACTATATTAGCACGTAGTAATTTCTTATATAAGAAATCAGTTAACTGACTAATAGACTTATATTCAGCCATATCTTTTAAAGTAAAGAATCCTTTTTCTACTACTTTATCTTTATATTCATCTATATCAGTTTCATTTAAGAAATCAAATCCTAAGATTTCTCTCATTTTTTCTACATAATTAATTCTTTCAAATGGTTTACTAAAATCAAGAGTATTACCTTGATAAGTAATTATTGGAGAACCTGTTAAATAAGTAAATGCTTCTTTTAAGAAATCTTCAAAGAATACTATATTATCTTCATAATCCCAATAACTAGCATACCATTCTACTTGAGTAAATTCTGGATTATGTTGTGGATCCATTCCTTCATTTCTAAAACATTTTGCTACTTCATATACTCTATCATAACCACCAGCGATTAATTCCTTCAAATAACATTCTGGTGCTATTCTTAAATTACAATCTAAATCAAGTGCATTATAATGAGTAAAGAATGGTTTAGCAGTTGCTCCACTAACACTAGTTTGTATAATTGGAGTTTCTACTTCCATAAATCCATGTTTATCTAGATAATTTCTTAAGAATAAATAAAATTTACTTCTACCAGTGAATACTTTTCTAGATTCTTCATTAGTAATTAAATCTACATATCTTTCTCTATATTTAAGTTCAGTATCTTGAAGTCCATGGAACTTTTCTGGAAGCGGTCTAAGTGCTTTACCTAAGAAAGTAAATTCTTCTACTCTTAAAGTTTTTTCTCCAGTTTGAGTAGTAAATATTTCTCCTTTAGCTCCAATAAAATCCCCTGAATCTATCAATCTTTTAAAGAAATCATATTTTTCTTCACCAATTACATCTTCTCTAAATTCTAATTGAAAATTTGCTTCTAAATCTTTTATTTTAACAAAAGATAATTTACCCATTTTTCTAGCAAATCCTACTCTACCACAAAGTTTAACATCTTTAGTACCATCTTCTAATTCTTTTGCTTCTTTTAAAGTGTTAGTTCTTTCATATTTAGCAGGATAAGGATTACAAACTTTACTTATTTCTTCAAGCTTATTTCTTCTTATTACCTCTTGTTCACTTAATTCTCTCATAATTTCACCTCAAATTTATTAAATTATATCATATTTCTATAATTTTTTCTTGTATTCTTCTAATATTTTAATTAATTCAGCTTTATTTTGACACTTAAATATTTCTCTTTTTATTTCTGCACTACCATTTAATCCTTTTATATACCATGCAGCATGTGTTCTCATTTCAAGTACTGCTGTTTTTTCTGGTTTTATTTCTGATAAATATTCTAAATGTTTTAATGCTAAATCTATCTTCTCTATAGGAGTTAAATCTGGTAATTTTTCCCCTGTCTCCAGATAAGTAATTATTTGTTCAAATAAATATGGATTACCAAGTGATGCTCTACCTATCATTACTCCATCACAGTTAGTTTCCTCGATCATTTTTTTTGCATCTTCTGGTGATTTAATATCTCCATTACCTATAACTGGAATACTTACATTTTCTTTAACTTGTTTAATTATATTCCAATCAGATAATCCTTCATAACCTTGTGCTCTAGTTCTAGGATGAACTGTAATTGCAGAAGCTCCAGCTTCTTCAATTATTTTAGCTACCTCTACTGCATTAATAGAATTTTTATCCCATCCACTTCTAATTTTAACTGTTACTGGACATGGTACTGCTTCTACCACTGCTTTAACTATTTCTTTAATTTTTTCTGGATGTTTAAGTAATCCTGCACCTGCTTGTGATTTAACTGCTACTTTAGGAACTGGACAACCCATATTTATATCAATTATATCTGGTTTCATTAATTCATATACTTTTTTAGCAGCGATTACAAAACTTTCTTTATCACTACCAAATATTTGCTGTGATATAGGTCTTTCATAATCTGTCATATAAAGCATTTTTTTAGTCTTTTCACTATCATAGACTAATGCTTTATCTGATACCATTTCAGCTTCTATTAAGCCTACTCCATATTCTTTTACTATTCTTCTAAAAGCACTATTACATACTCCTGCCATAGGAGCTAAAGCAACATTGTTTTTAAGTTCTATATTACCTATTTTAAGTTTTCTTCCACATTTTCTACAAAACATAAAATCACCAAAAATATTATATCATAGTAACATTTTATATCAAAATTTAATATTATATTTTAGAGGCATTTATGTTCGAAGTTATTATATCTGTTTTATGTGTAAGTATAGATGGTTTCTTTACTGGAAGTGCTATTGGATTAAAAAATACTAAAATAAAATTAAGCAAGCTCATAATAATAGGATTAATACCTGTATTAATGGCATATCCAATTATGTTTTTTGGATATAAATTATCTAATATAATTAATAATGATATTATAAAAATAATTGGTTTTACTCTTTTTCTTTTAATTTCTATTAATTCACTTATAGAAATTGAAAAAGAAAAAGAAATAAATGAATTAAATCTAATAACAAGTATATCAATAGGTCTAAGTGTAGGTCTTGATTCATCAGTATGTGCATTTACTTTAGCATTAGAAAAATATAATCCTTTTGTTACTCCAATATATTTTGGAATATCACATTTTATTCTTATTTGGTTAGGTAACATTTTATTTAATAAAAGAATTAATAATAAATATATTAAGTATTTAAGTCCAATTACTTTTCTTATACTTGCAATTTTAAGATTATTTTAAAAAGAGAGTTATAACTCTCTTTTTGCTTTTATAATAAATCTTTCTTGATTATTAAGAGTACAAGTCATTAAATATAATCCATCTTCATCAAAATATGAAAAATCATCTACTTTAATAATATTTTTATCAATTACTTTATAACTATAATCTACTAAAAAATCACTAATAATAATTTGATCATTTATAT
>OCTW013405375.1_pt1 | contig 10369 bp, 3 predicted proteins | sample 1539671 | NCBI WGS metagenome assembly OCTW01 (sample SAMN02144230, study PRJEB22623) | gut metagenome | biome: sheep rumen | host: Ovis aries | place: New Zealand
CAAATCCAATGGAATTGCCAAACAAATCCATTGAAATCGTTGAACAAATCCATTGAAATTGTTGAACGAAATCAATGGATTCGTTTCTTGGAAACGGCGGTTTCGTTTGCTGAAACTGGCAGAATGACGACGCAAAGACAGCAGAATACACAGGGGAAGGTTTTGAGGTGCCTGCGGCGCTACACGAATATGCACGAATAGACATGTAATTGGCTATAGCTTTAGGGAGTTGAATGAATGAACACAGAGACTCAGAGGCACAGAGTTTTTTTCTTTATTCAAGTTTCGCAAGTTAAAAATTTGTTGAGATAAGGTCGCAAAAAAGAGCACAGGGATTTCCGTATGTCGCGGAAATTTTGTAATTCAAGTTTCGCATGTTTCACATTGCTCCACTTTTTAGAGGTGAGAGGTAAGTGGTGAGAGGTAAGAGAACACTTCTTCCGCTTCTCTTTTATGAATGTATTCTGGGCTTGCCCGCATTCCTCTCACCTCTTACCTCTCACCACTCACCTCTAAAACTGAAGCAAGCAGAGCTTGCGAAAGTTGAGTAAAAAATCTATATATTTTTGCGCAAGAACGGCACTTCAGGCACGGAGAAACAAAATAATTGCCGCCCGAATACAAAAAAATGACTGCGCAGCGCTACAACTTTGCATTTTTTTTCGTATCTTCGCACCCGAACACCTATTGAAACTTTTCATCAAACAAATACAAGTCATGGCAAAAGGAAAGAACAAGGGAGGCATGAAACGCCTTACGAAAAGGAAGCTGAGCGAGATGCTTCAGACCATGTTTCAGCAGAATCCCAATGAGACATACAGCTACAAGCAGATTTTCAGGCAGTTGAACCTGACCACGCATCCGGCCAAGATGCTCGCCGTAGACCTGCTCGAGGAGATGACCTGGGACGACTATCTGCAGAAGGTGGCCGACAACCAGTATCGGCTGAACACACAGGGACAGGTGCTCGAGGGGACGTTCATCCGCAAGACCAACGGCAAGAACTCGTTCCTGGCCGACGGAACCGACAAGCCGGTGTTCGTGGCTGAGCGCAACTCGATGTTCGCTCTCAACGGTGACCGCGTGAAGGTTACCATGATGGCACGGCGCGAAAACCACATCAAAGAGGCCATGGTGACCGAGATTCTGAAGCGGGCACACGACCAGGTGGTGGGACGACTGCAGGTGGAACGCGACTTCGCCTTCCTCATTCCCGACGGAAATCTCTTCGTGCACGACATTTTCATCCCCAAGAAAAAGCTGAAAGGGGGAAAGAACAACGAGAAGGCGGTGGTGAAGATCACACAGTGGCCGTCGAAAGACTCGAAGAACATCGTGGGCGAAGTGGTGGACGTGCTCGGCAAGATGGGCGACAACAACACCGAGATGCACGCCATCCTCGCGCAGTATGGACTGCCCTACAAATACCCGAAGAACGTGGAGGAGGCCGCCAACAAGCTCGATGCCACCATCACGGCAGAGGAAATTGCTCGCCGAGAGGACTTCCGCGACGTCGTCACCTTCACCATCGACCCGCACGATGCAAAGGACTTCGACGACGCTCTGAGCATCAGGGTGATGGGTGATGGCGGAAAGGTGATGGGTGATGGCGGAAAGGTGATGGGTGATGGCGGAAAGATGAAGAGCGCCAACCAGCCCACCACCACCCACCACCCAGCACCCTCCAACCAGCTCTACGAAGTAGGCGTCCACATTGCCGACGTGTCTCACTACGTGAAAGAAGGCTCTGTCATCGACAAGGAAGCGCAGAAACGCGCCACCAGTGTGTACCTCGTGGACCGCACCATTCCCATGCTGCCCGAGCGGCTCTGCAACTTCATCTGCTCGCTCAGGCCCGATGAGGAGAAGCTCTGCTACAGTGTCATCTTCGTACTCGACGGAGAAGCCAACATCAAAGACTGGCATCTGGCCCACACCGTCATCCGTTCCAACCGCCGTTTTGCCTACGAGGAGGCGCAGGCCATACTCGAGATGAACGGCGTGAAAGACGGAACGGGAGAGCCGGCTCCGCTGAAAAAGCACTACGAAGGTGAGTTTGGGATGGAGCTGTGTCTGCTCGACGCACTGGCCAAGAAGCTGCGCGCAAACCGCTTCAAGAACGGCGCCATGAAGTTCGACCGCGAGGAACTCCACTTCGATGTGGACGAAAAGGGCAAGCCAACGAAGGCTTACTTCAAGAAATCGAAGGACGCCAACAAGCTCATTGAGGAATTCATGCTGCTCGCCAACCGCACCGTAGCCGAGTCGATAGGAAAGGTGAAGAAAGGGCAGAAGGCAAAGACGCTGCCCTATCGCATCCACGACCAGCCCGATCCGCAGAAACTGGAGAGGCTCAAGGAGTTTATCGTGAAGTTCGGATACCGCGTGAAGACCAGCGGAACCAAGGGCGAGATATCACGGAGCCTCAACAAACTGATGGACGACGTTCAGGGCAAGCGCGAGCAGAACGTCATAGAAAGCGTCGCACTCAGAGCCATGATGAAGGCCAAATACAGCGTGCACAACATCGGGCACTACGGACTCTCGTTCGACTACTACACACACTTCACCTCGCCCATCCGACGATATCCCGACACCATGGTGCACCGGTTGCTCACCAAATATCAGGAAGGAGGGCGGTCGGCCAACAAGGAGAAGTACGAGGAACTGTGCGAACACTCGAGCGACATGGAGCAGCTGGCTCAGAACGCCGAGCGAGACAGCATCAAGTATAAGATGGTGGAGTTCATGGGAGAGTTCATCGGAGAGGAGTTCGATGCACACATCTCGGGCGTCACCAGCTACGGCATCTATGCCGAGGTGGACGAGAACCACTGCGAGGGCATGGTGTCGATGCACGACCTCGACGACGACTACTACGACTTCGACGAGCGCAACTACCAGCTCGTGGGGCGGCGCAATCACCACAAATACCAGCTTGGCGACGCCATTCGCATACGTGTGGCTCGCGCCAATGTGGAGAAGCGGCAGCTCGACTTCGTACTCGCCGAATAGCGCGCCTGTGGCCATGGTTCGCGCAGAAAACATCTTCCGGACGGTCAACGCGCGCTGCGGCCACTCCCTCTCAGTTTTCAGTTTGAGCCAATTCCAATCCTTCATCTTTCATCCATCATCCTTCATCCATATAGCACTAATCACTTAATAACTGTCACTTTCATGAAACAATGTCCTATCTGTGGCCAGCTTATCAACGAGCGCGCCAAGTTCTGTCCCATCTGCGGACAGCCCACAGGATTCGGAGATGCTCCGCTTCCTTCTGAAGAAACACTACAGGCACCGCCTGCACAGCAACCCGCGGAACCGCAACGGCCATACGACCAGCCACAACAGCAGGCTTATGGTCAGCAACCGCAGCAACCATACGGTCAGCGCCCGATGGAGCCGCAGCAGCCATACGGTCAGCCACCCGTGGAGCCACAACAGCCATACGGCCAGCCACCCGTGGAGCCACAGCAGCCATACGGCCAGCCACCCGTGGAGCCGCAGCAGCCATACGGCCAGCCACCCGTGGAGCCGCAACAGCCTTACGGCCAGCCACCCATGGAGCCGCAACAGCCTTACGGCCAGCGTCCGATGGAACCGCAACAGCCTTACGGTCAGCCACCCATGGAGCCGCAACAGCCTTACGGCCAGCGTCCGATGGAACCGCAACAGCCATACGGCCAGCAACCCATGGAGCCGCAACAGCCTTACGGTCAGCCACCCATGGAGCCGCAGCAGCCTTACGGCCAGCGTCCGATGGAACCGCAACAGCCTTACGGTCAGCAGCCCATGGAGCCACAGCAGCCATACGGCCAGCAACCCATGGAACCGCAGCAGCCATACGGCCAGCAACCCATGGAGCCGCAGCAGCCATACGGCCCACAACCCACCAACAACTATCCGCCGACACCTCCCGCAAAATCATCGGGCGGTGGCTTGAAGTGGCTTTTCATCATCCTCGGCATACTGCTCCTGCTCGCCCTTGTTGGCGGTGCAGCTTGGTGGTTCCTGAAAAAAGGCAAGTCGAAGACACCGGAAGTCGTGGTGCCCGCCACAGAAGTCGTGAAGGACAGCATCGACAAAGACAAGGAGAATGCTGACAATAAAGACGAGAACAGCCCCAACAACGAGTCAGCAGAAAAGGAGTCGGAGGAAGACCTGCCTGAAGAGTCGGCCGTCATAGACAGGCCAGAGGATAACGAGGTGACACCGCCTGCCGACCCCGAACCTATTACCAGGCCCTCCACAACCACGCGCCGTCAGTCATCTCAGACAAACCGTCCTGGTCCGTCCATCGGCAATCCGCCGCCAAGACAGCGCAACGTGAACAACGCACCGCCGTCACAAAGGCAGAGCGGTTCTGGATACCACATCGGTTCGCAGAATAGAAACAGCAACAACCAACAGAACTCTTCCCCCTCCAACGGACAAGGCTTCCACCTGGAACCTGTGAGGTGAGGAAGTGAAGAGTGAAAAGTGAAGAGTGAAGAATTTGCTGCCGCCATTCATGTAGGTAGATATATGGCAACAGCAAATTCTTCACTCTTCCTTTATTCTTTGGCTTTAGCTTTTTACTAGACTAAACTCCCTCATAACGCCATTAAAAGGGAATTTTTATTTTTTACGAAGATGAAGAGTGAAGAATTTGCTTCCAAAGCCCGTCAACCTACATGAACGGCGGCAGCAAATTCTTCACTCTTCACTCTTCACTCTTCACTTAAATCTCTTCACTCTTCACTTAAACTCCGAGATACGAGTCCTTAAATCCAAGGAAATAGAGCACGCCGTCGAGGCCTATGGTGTTGATGCTCTGCTTCGCTGTTGCCACTACGCGCGGCTTGGCATGGAAGGCAATGCCGAGGCCAGCTGCCGAAATCATCGGCAGATCGTTGGCTCCGTCGCCCACTGCAATGGTCTGCGCCAGGTTCACTTTCTCCACCTGTGCTATCAGTTTCAGCAGCTCTGCCTTGCGGTGACCGTCAACAACGTCGCCCACATAGCGCCCTGTCAGCTTCCCCGCCTCGTCAATCTCCAGCTCGTTGGCATACACATAGTCGATGCCATAGCGGCGCTGCAGGTATTCGCCGAAATAGGTGAAGCCGCCCGAGAGTATCGCAATCTTGTAGCCACAACGCTTCAATACCGACATCAGTCTGTCGACTCCCTCGGTGATGGGCAGGTGCTCGGCAATGTCGCGCATGACGCTCACGTCGAGTCCTTTCAGCAGTGCCACCCTCCGCGTAAAACTCTCCTTGAAGTCTATCTCACCGCGCATGGCACTCTCTGTTATCGCCCTCACCTCAGCACCTACGCCGGCTCGCTCGGCCAGTTCGTCGATGCACTCCGTCTGGATGAGTGTGGAGTCCATGTCGAAACAGATGAGCCGACGGCTTCGGCGGTACATGTCGTCGCGCTGAAGCGAGAAGTCGAACGCCATCTCCGAAGACAAATGCATCAGCTCTCCTTGCATGGCGCCGCGGTCAACAGGCTCGCCTCGCAAAGAGAACTCTATACACGCGCGTACTTTTTTATTCTCTTCTCTCAGGCTCATGCGTCCCGACAGGCGCAGAATACTGTCGATGTTGAGGCCCTGCTGCGCAATCACCTTCGTGGCAGCCTCTATCTGTCGCGCCGAAAGCGAGCGGCCTATCAGCGTCAGAATGTAGCGGTTCTTGCCCTGACGCCCCACCCATGCCTCGTATTCCTCGTCGGTGATAGGCGCAAAACCGATGTTCACGCCCAGCTCTGTTGCCTTGAACAGCAACTCTTTCATCACCTGTCCGGAGTGCATTTCGTCAATTCTGATGAGGATACCCAGCGATAAAGTGGAGTGAATATCGGCCTGACCAATGTCCAGAACCTTCGCATCATACTTCGCTAATATGCCCATCACCGACGCCGTAAGTCCCGGACGGTCCTGACCAGTGATGCGCACCAGTATCTGTTCTTCAGCCCTTGGCCCTTCCTTCGTCATGTCTTTCTCCATATCATTTTGTTTTAGTTTCGGATTCACTCAGCTGAAGAAGCCGAGTCGTTTTCCTTTTTTTGTTTATATTTCCGCCGCAAAGGTACACATTTTTTCCCACACCTGCCTTATTCTCGCAAAGAATTATCCCTTGCCGAAGTCCATGTCTGCACAAATGATGCTCTTCAATGAATGAACGGCGGCAGCAAATTCTTCACTCTTCACTTTTCACTCTTCACTTTCCCTTTATGTATATGGCTATTCGGAATTTTCTTCGTACTTTTGCAAAAGAAACCCCAAAAAGGAAAGAAGCATGAGAAAAACGCTGATGACCATTGCGATGGTACTGCTGTCCGTTTGCGGCGTTCTGGCGCAGCAAGCAGACAGGGCACAGTCTGACAGGCTGTTTGCCGAGGGCGTGGAGAAATACCGTTCGGGCAAGTATGCCGACGCGCTGGCCTGCTTCGAACAGGTGCTGGCCATCGACCAGCAGACGTGCCAGGAGACCGAGGCGCGACTCTTCTACGGCCCCATGTGGATGGCTGCGTGCCACTACAAAATGGGCAACAAGGCGGCAGCCGAGGAACTCAACCCGCAACACTACATGGCTGAGCCCGTCGACAGGCGACTAACGGTCGTCTCCGACAGCCTTTCCTACGTCGCCCAGCAGCTGATGGCCGAGGGACGCTACGACGAGGCGCTGCCCTTGATGAGCCGATGTGCTGAGATGGAAAAGGCTGCGCTCGGCGAGGGCTACTGGTATGTGGGCTCGTGCACTTCGCTCGGACAGATTCACGAGAGCCTCGGACAGGTGGACGAGGCCAAGCAGTGGTACCAGAAGGCTGTGGACATCAACGCGAAGGTGTTTGGCAAGACATCGGTCGACTATCTCAGCTCGCTCTACGACCTTTCGTACTGCTACCACCGCAACGGCGACTATCAGCAGGCGTCAACGCTCATTCATGAGTGCCAGCAGGTGGTGAGAAAGACGAAGAACGACAACGACCAGCGCGTCATGGACATGCTGGTGCCCTACTTCGATGCTTGCCTGAAAAACTCGGAAGGCCACCTGCTTGAGGCCGTCAGCCTGGGCGAGGCGGCCTTGGAGAAAGCCCGGCTGGTGATTGACTTCGACTCGCTCTCGGTGGCCGGTGTGCAGCGCGACCTGGCCGGATTCTGTGCCGACGTGGGACAGACCGACCGCGCCATCGAGCTGAAGAAAGCCTGCCTGCCCGCGTTCCTCAGCGCTGAGGGCGAGGACGGAAACGATGTCATCGCCATTCGTCTGGAACTGGCCAGCCTCTATTGCAACAAGAGCGACTACGCACAGTCGCTGGCGCTGAGCGAGGAGGTGATGAACCAGCTCAGGCGTCTCGACCAACTTGGTGGCTCGCACTACATCAACTGCCTGCAAAACATGGCCGATGTGTACACCCAGCAAGGGCATTTCGACCAGGCGGCAGAACTGCTGAAGGAAGCCCTCGACGCCGTGGAGCGCGACCTGGGAAAGCAGAACTACGTCTATCTGGCACTGCTGAACCGCTACGGACAGGCCATTCTCACCAAGGGAGACCTGCCCAGCTACCGGCAGACGATAGACGAAAGCCTGAACATCAACCGCACCATCCATGGCGAACAGTCGCCTCTGTATGCCGACGCATTACTCACCCTCGCACGCTACTACAGCTATCGCGACAGCATAGACCTGGCCATCGAGACCGCCAGAGAGGCAGAGGCCATCGTGAAAAAGACCGAAGGACAGAACTCATACACATACATTACCTTGCTCGACCTGATGGCTTCGCTCCATCAAATGAAGGCCGACTACCGCCAGGCACTGCAGATGATGCAGCAGGCTGTGGCGCTGGAGGAGAAGCTCTTCGGCACCGGCGAGCACGCCTACTACACACACCTGAACCACCTGGCCAACATCTACAGCTTGATGGAAGAACACCAGCAGGCACTCAAACTGCACCTGCAGGTGCTCAGGTTCTATGAACAGAACTACGGAAAGACCCATAGCCACTGTGCCAACCAGCTGCAGACCATCGCCGACGACTACGCCCAGATGGGCAACCTGCAGCAGGCCGTCGACCTCTGTCAGCAGGCGCTCGACATTGTGGGCAACCAGTTTGGCAGGCAAAGCCTGGAATACTCCTACCCGCTGGAGAAGCTGTCCGACCTCTATGCTGGCATGGACAACTATGGCATGGGACTGAAAACCCTGCAGCAGGCGGCCGACATCAGGCGCGAGCACCTCGGAACCAGTCACCCACAATATGGCCTTATCCTGCAGCAAATGGCCCAGGCCTACAACATCTTCACCGATTATCCCAAGGCCATAGAGCTGCAACGGCAGGCCGTGGACATCTTCCAGCAGATGGACGACAAGCACAACAAATACTACCTGAACGCCCTCGTGGCCTTGTCGAACCTCTACACCACGAGCGGCGACTTTGAGAACGGAGTGCTCTGGGCCCGCAAGGCACTCAGCGAACGCGAGCAGGCCTACGGCAGCAACAGTCTGGCCTATGCCAGCAATCTCTATTCAATAGCCCTCCCTTTGATGCGAATGGAGCGCTACGACATGGCACTTCCACTCCTGGAAAAAGCCACCGAAATGCAGCGACAACTGGCAGGTGAGAACGATGCCAACTACCAGATGTGGACCAGCTTCCTGGCGCTCTGCCACCTGATGAACCGCGATTTCGATGCCAGCGAGAAGGGCCTCAACAAGGTGATTGCGCTGAACAGGCAGAAAGGTTTTCTCGACAACCTCATGCTGGGAATGGAACAGCTGTTTCTCGCCATCACTCAAATCGTGGGCGAGAAATGGGAACCGGCGGCACAGAACGCGGAGAAGGCCATGAACACGTTCAGCAATTCCATCTACCATTTCTTCGGCATTCTGTCCAAGCAACAGCGGGAAGCCTACTGGTCGCAATACCGCGCGCTCTACGAGGAATACCTGCCCAAGATTGCCTTCAACGTAGACAACGACCGCTACAACACCACGCTCTACGACGCGCAGCTGCTGTCGAAGGGACTGCTGCTCAACACCGAGATCGAGGTAAACCAGCTCATTCGCGAGAGTGGCGACACGGCCTTGGTGGCCCGTTTCGACAGGTTGCAGTCGCTCCGTCAGACCATCGACAAACTGCGACAGATGCCCGAGCTGCAGCGCGTGGCCAACGTCGACGAGCTGCAGCAGCAGTTGGTCATGGAGGAACAGCAGCTGGCGCGACTCTCGTCTGAATACGGCGACTACACGGCCCGCCTGCGCACCACCTGGCAACAGGTGAAGCAGCACCTCGGCGGCGACGCCATGGCCGTGGAGTTCATCCATGCCGACAACGCATACGCAGCGCTCTGTCTGTTCCCATGGTCGGAGAAACCGCAGCTCGTCGGTCTCTTCACCGACGACGAACTGGCCGCCATACCCGCCAAAGACTACTACACCACCACGCGCCTCTACGACCTCATCTGGCGAAAGATGAGCATCCTGCCAGTCACCAAGAACATCTACTTCGCACCGGCTGGCGAACTCCACAACATCGCCATTGAATATCTGCCCGTCAATGCCGACGGCGCCACCATGGCCAGCCAGTATGCCATGTACCGCCTGTCGTCGACGCGCGAGGTGGTGTTCCAGAAGACGCACCCCACCGAATGGCGCGCCGTGCTCTATGGCGGACTGGAATACGACGCCGACCCCGAGAGCCTTAGCGAGGAGAACCGACGCAACAATGCCACGCGCAGCATAGACGCCGTGGAGGCCTTCCGCAACCACCTGCTGGCCGACAGCCTCGGCATGCGATCGGGGGTGACCTATCTGGAGGGAACGCTCCGCGAGGTGGAGGCCATCGACAAGACCATTTCCGGGCAGACAGCATCGTGCAGGCTCTACACCGAAATGGCGGGCACCGAGGAAACCATCAAGAACCTCTCGGGAAAACCCGTCACCACGCTCCACATCGCCACCCACGGCTTCTACTGGCCCGAGAGCCAGAAGTCGTCGGAAGGCATGCTGTCGTTCATGCAGGCCTTCAGCGAAGGCTCGGCACCGCAGGAAGACAAGGCGCTCACTCGGTCGGGACTGCTCTTCGCGGGCGCCAACAACGTGTTCAACGGCATAGACATTCCGCAGTCGCAAGACGACGGCGTGCTCACCGCGCGCGAGCTTTCGCTGCTCGACCTGCGCCACACTGACCTCGTCGTTCTGTCGGCCTGCCAGACCGCTCTCGGAAAAATCACCGGCGACGGCGTGTTCGGACTGCAGCGAGGATTCAAGAAGGCGGGGGCGAAGACGCTCCTCATGAGCCTCTGGAAAGTGGACGACCACGCCACACAGCTGCTCATGACCGAGTTCTATCGCAACCTCACCGCCGGACAGTCCAAGCG
>OCTW011612813.1_pt1 | contig 10368 bp, 3 predicted proteins | sample 1539671 | NCBI WGS metagenome assembly OCTW01 (sample SAMN02144230, study PRJEB22623) | gut metagenome | biome: sheep rumen | host: Ovis aries | place: New Zealand
CCCACAGAATTTGTCATGAAAAGTGAAAAGTTAGTGAACAAGGTTGAAATTTCAGGACAGATGTGTTATAATAGAATGTAGCATGAATTCAGGCGCTCTTACGGGCGCACAGATCGAAAGGAATGTTGAGTAATGAGTTCTGTTTCAACAAGCAGAAGATCGAGCGCGGGCAAGAACGTACTTGTGTTCTTTATCGTGTTCATAATATTAGAAGTGCTGATAATCTTCGGCGTGGGCAAAGTCTTCAAGAATAAGGACGTTACCCCGAGCATAATGGGCTACAGCCTGTTCATGACCAAAGAAGATCTGGTGCAGAACGGTCCTTCGGGGACGGTGGTGGCTGTGCCTAAGAATGTACTGGTCATCGCATCGGACGGTCTGCCTGACCCTAAGAGCAAGATAGGCAGTGCGATACTTTGTGAAGAGGTGGACGGTGTAGGTTCGGGCGTGTTCTGGCTTGCTGACATGAACTCGAAAGAGGGCAAGGACGGCGTTGACTTCACTGTTACCAACGGCACACAGGGTCACGTTATCAAGAGCAGCAACATCGTTGGCGTATGCGCAAGCTATTTCGTGACTGCGGGCGCTGTCATAAACTTCGTTACACAGAAATTCGGCATGATAGTATGTGTGATAGTACCTGTGTTCCTGCTGCTGCTGATCGAACTGATAATCGCCATAGCTACACACGGCAGTGATGAAGACGATGACGATGAAGATGAAGATGATGAGGAAGAGGACGACGAAAAGAGCGTTGAACTTGACGACTTCCTGTTTGGCGGACAGAATGAGGGCGAGCAGATAGCTAAGCGCAGAAAGAAGTCTGTACCCGCCTTTGAAGAAGAGGACGAGGACGAAGAAGACTTCAAACCTGTCAGAAAGAAGCAGACACCTGCTGATGGATTTGAGTTTGAAAGACCTGCAAAGAGGCAGAACGAAGACCAGATAGATCTGAGTTTCAAGCCTGCGGACGAGGCTCCTGCGGCAGCTGAGAGTTTTGCGCCTGTTCAGCAGATGCCGATGCAGCAGGCACCTGTACAGCAGCCTGTTCAGGATAACGGTCTTGGTGTGAACGCTGCACCTCAGCAGAGCGCTGATGACAGCTTTGAGGCTCAGGCAGCGGCGGCTGACAGAGCGATAAGCAGACGCGCTGACGGCAGAAGACCTCGCAGAAGAAGACCTGTGGGCGCTGGCACAAGGAACATCAATTCGGACACTTCACTGGAAGACCTGATGAAGCTGATGGAAGAAGAGCAGAACAAACTCAAGAACCAGATAAAGTAAATTACAGAGCGCTGTCCCGATGGGGCGGCGCTTTTTTGCGGCAAAACTCCCCTGCACTGTCATATGACGGCGCGGGGAGTTTTTTTAGTGAGGGAGGGTGGGACGGAAGATGGGGTGTGGGTGGGAGAGAGGTGGATCTGTTCGGTGGGGGTTTTGAGAGTAGAAAAAGTGGTTTTTGGCGGCGTTTGGAAGAAACAGCAGTGTGGTGATAACATGGCGGCGTTGGGGTATCTGGATCATCTGTACAGTGTAGAGATGGATTTTCGGGAGTGTTTGAGGGGGCGGGCGGTCGGAAGCGGGGCATTTGGGCGATTTTCAAATATGGGGTATGCGGGGAGGTTTTTCGCGCGGCAGACCAAAGCCCCTCGCCGCAAAAACGGTGAGGGGCTTATGGTATTAGTGGTATTCTTAGGTCTTGTATAGATCTTTTTTAAGTACCCGCAAGCGTAGGACGGCTTTGCGCCGCCCTCTGCTTTGGGTCAACATGAAAGAGATAAGAGGAATGCTATCTTTCGTTCGCTATCCTGTCCCCCGCGTGGTACGGGGGCAAGATGCTTTATAGGGTGGTATGAAATTTATAATATCTTTTGTTCTTGGGGATATGAGCGCTTTTATTTATATCTCAGCGCGTCTTTTGCCGCCTTGTTTGCGGGACAGAAGCCGAATGCCATCGATATCAGCACGCTTACGACTATAGAACTTACCGATGCCGTATCGAGGGCTACAGTGAAGTTCCGCCGCTCTCTGCCGCAACACCTACCGCCGCCAGCGCGATGATATTCTTTTTTAAGTTTTTCATCTATTTTCTTTTCATTATTCTCCCTCCTCCACGAGTTACAGCTTTCGGTGCTGTTCTTTCGTTTTTCATTGACTTTATTATAATTCTTTTTCCTGAAAACACTCTTTACTTAACCTTAAACTTCCTTAATATTCACCTTAAAAATACGTAAGGGATATCTAGATCTTGTGAAGGAGAACAGCAAAAACGCCCGAAGAACTTTATCTTCGGGCGTTTTATATATGCGGTCATTCAAGACCGTCTTTTTTCATTTTAAATACAAGGTAGTCAAGGCATTCTATACACGCTTCGCCCGCATGGACTTCCTCCAAAAGCCTGCGCCGATGGTCGGCAAGAAGTTTTTCACACTTTTTCTTATCGGCTATACATTCATCGAACTTACAGATAAGTTCTTCGTCACAGCCTGCATCTATCAGATTTTGCCTTACGCTGTCATCCATAAATACTGCCCCCCATTTTCCTTACTATACATTATAGCACACATTCAGAAAAATTACCAATACTTATAATTAATACAGCACAATGCCCCGTGAGCATAAAGCAAGCCCGCAGACTTTTCAGCCTGCGGGCAAAAATGCTTATCAGAGCGCTTTACTTATTGTTTTTGCGCTTTTTCAGCACGCATATCGCCGCACCGAGAAGCACTATCTCAACGCCTGCAAGGGTCTTTCCTGCGCCCGTGCCCGGATTGGAAGTGTTCGGGGTGGTAGTTACAGATGTGGTGCTCTTGCTCTCTGTCTTTGAACTTGTGGAAGTGGTCGAAGAAGTTGAAGAGGAAGAAGACTGCGAACTGCTCGATGTATCGGAACTGCTGCTTTCGCTGCTGTCGGGAGTCGAACTGTCCTCTACAGTAGTCTGTTCTCTTGAACTGTCGCCCTCTTCGGGAGTTCTTGATGACTCCTCTTCGGAGAGAGGTGTGCTGTCTTCATCTTCGGGGACTGTTACCTCACGGTCATCGCTGTAGGTGTTGACAAATGTTATGTCTTTGACCTCAGCGCCGTTTACGGTGACTTTCCTTGCCATTACCAGCACGCCGCCCTTATCGGTAACGGTATCGGTAACGGTGTAGACAGATGGATCATAAGTGCAGTTTGAAGCACTGCCCTTTACCTCAGAAACGGTATAGCTGTAAACGCCTGCTTTGGTGTAAGTCCAGCCGCCGAAAGAAGCCTTGCCTGCACCTGTGATGGTGAGGGTCGTTTCTGCGGGCAGAGGTGCGCCCGCACCGCCTGTGATGATGAAGCTGTAGGTTTCCGCTTCTGCGGGGGCTGTGCCCTCTATCTGCTTCTCTATCTCCAGTTCGGTATCAAGGGGCTTGGGGGTGTACTTGTTTACGAATACCAGCGCATCTGAGCTTTCGCCGTTCTTGGTAAGTGTGTACTTAGCCGCCAGCTTGCCGCCGATGTCATTTACGATGACTGTCAGTGTGTAGACTGAGTTATCCTTTGAGTAGCCCACATAGCTGTCATCGAGGTCGCGCTCGAATATCTCGTAGGTGTAGGTGCCTGCCTTATCGTAGGTCACCTTGCCGAATGCTTCAGCTTCGCCCTCGCCCTTTACGGCAACGACTGCCTTTTCGGGCATCGGTGCGTTCTCGTCCTCAGCGGAGGTCAGTTCAAATGTGAACTCTCTCTCCTCTTCATCGGGAACGATACCGTCTATCTCCTTGACTGCTACAGGCAGTTCAAGGTCACAGGGTTCAGCCTTGTAGTCGTTGACGAACACCGGCTTGTCGGCAGGTTCGCCGTTTTTGGTCATAACATATGATGCAGTAAGCTGACCGTCCTTATCGGTGACGGTAACAACTACACTGTAGATGGAACCATCGCGGGTGTAGCCTGCGTGAGTATCATCGAGTTCCTGCTCGAATATCTCATAGCTGTACTCCCCTGCTTCGGTGAACTTTATCTTACCAAAAGGTGTAGCCTCGCCTGCGCCTGTTACCTTAGCGGTATTTGGGTCGGGCTTGGGCTGTTCGGCAGAAGAAGTGTCCTCTGCATCGGTGAGAACGAATGTGAACTCTCTGTCCTCACTGTCGGCGGTATCGCCGTCTATCTCCTTGACTGCAACGGGCAGTTCAAGTTCGGTGGGGAGTGGTTTGTACTCGTTGACGAACTCAGCATAGTCGAACTGTTCGCCGTCCTTAGTGAGTTCATATGATGCTGACAGCTTGCCGTCGATATCGGTGACGGTGACAGTCAGCGCGTACACAGACTCATCTCTGGTATAGCCTGTGTGGGTATCATCAAGTTCATGCTCGATGATAGAATAGTGGTATGTGCCAACATCATCGTACTTTACAGAGCCGAAAGATGTAGCTTCGCCGCTGCCTGTTACGGTGGCGGTAGTCTTATCGGGCATTGGCAGAACGATATCTGCGTTTTCCTCAGCGGAGATGATCTCAAAGGTGAATACCTTATCCTCGTTTTCACCGATGTCGCCATCTACCTTCTTGACAGCCATAGGAACATCGATATATGTGCCTTCGGGCTTATAGGTATTGGTGAACGCCAGTTCATCGGTGCGCACGCCGTTGAGGGTGAGAACGCCCTTTGCGGTGAGTCTGCCGCCGTTATCGGTAACAGTAACGGTGTAGTCATAGACTGCGTTATCCTTAGTGAAGCCTGTATAGTCGTCAGGCAGAGCCTTTTCGCTTATTTTATAGCTGTAGGTGCCTGCTTCGGTGAAGGATATCCTGCCGAAACTTCTGCCTGTACCCTCGCCCTGAACCCTTGAAATGGTGCTTGCAGGTGCGGGTGCGCCGTTTACGGGAGTCATCTCAAAGGCAAATACCTTTGGTTCATTGCCGTGAGTGTCGCCGTCTATCTTCTTGACAGGTGCGCCTGTTACGATGCTTGTGGGAATAGGTGTGTAGTCATTTACAAAGATGGCTGCATTTGCGGCATTGCCTGCATTTGTCAGCACGCCCTCAGCCTCAAGCTGACCGTCGTTGTCAACAACGGTGACGGTGTAGGTATAAACGGTGTTGTCCTTAGTATAGCCGACATAACTCAGGTCGAAGTCATCTTCGGTTATCTCATAGACATACTTGCCTGCCTTATCGTAGCTTATACCGCCAAAAGATGCCTTGCCTGCACCTACTACGGTAACAGTGGTCTTTTCGGGCAGAGGTGCGCCGTTTTTGGCAGAGAGTGTGAAATTGAACTCCTTGTCATCAAGTCTGTTCTGACCTGAGAACTGCTTATAAACTTCGGGGAAAGTCACAGCACTGCTGGGGTTGGGAGTATAGGTGTTCTCGAATACTATCTCTTCGGCTGTTTCTGAAACTTCTGTTTCGGGGTCTGACCTTGTAAGCTCTGAAACTTCGGCTTTCAGCTTGCCGCCAACATCGGTTACATTAACTATCAGAAGGTAGCCGTGACCGTCATAGGTGTAGCCCTTCTGTCCTGCGGCTATCTCTTTTATAATGTATCTGTACTTACCTGCTTTGGTGTACAGCACCTTGCCGAAACTTGCCTTGCCCTCGCCCTTGATAGTTACAATGGGCTTTTCGGGCATGGGTATGATGACACCAACGTAAGTGTTGAGTATACCGAAAGTGAACTCCTTCTCCTCAGGTCTTTCAGCACCATTTATCTTCTTGATGACAGTGGGTATCTCAAACTCAGCGGGAGCGGGTTCGTAGTTGTTTTCAAACTCGATGCTCTTGACCTCGATGGGTGTTTCAAGGGCATTGCCCTCAGCATCGGCGGTCTTGTAGATGTGCATCTCGACATTCAGCAGGGTGTTGTCATCATACTGAACATCTTTTCTTTCATCGGTGACATCGTAGGTCACCAGATATTTTTCCTTGCTGTAGGTAACGCCGTCCTTTGCGCCTGCTTTCTCGGTTATCTCGTAGGACTGAGTGCAGGGTTCGGTGAACAGCAGACTGCCGTTTTCATCAGCGACAGCAGTAGCGTTTTCGGCATTGACCTTTACGTTGACTGCGCTTATCGCCTTGCCCCATACGCCGTTATTATAAGCGCGGGGTGCCTGTGAACCGTTCACGGGCTTGATGTTAAAGGTGCAGGTATCCTCAAAATCAGCGGGCAATTCCGCGCCTGTTACCTTCTTGGTCACAGCGGGGATATCTGCGGTGGCAGATTTAAGACCTATTGTTACCACATTTGCGATGGTGGTATCCTTCGACCAGTCGGTAAGACCCATCTTCTTTTCGCTGTAGTAAGCGGGTGCATTATATGCAAGCACCTGACTTGTGGGAGTCTGGTCGGGGTGGATAGTATCGGGTGCAGTCATTTTCAGGTAAACGCTGACCGACTTGGGCAGGTCATCTGCCTGACCGAAAGTTACATCTTCACCGATGCTGAATGCTATTGTCTTGACATCAGCCCAGCCATCGTAATTATCGGGGTCTATCAGCTGCCAGCCGTTGGCAGCAGTCAGGTCTGCGGGAGTAAGACCCTCATAGCCTGCATCGTAGTTTGTAGCTATCTCTCCATCTGAATAGAAGTGAGATGTGTTGACATAGACCTTTATCTTATCAAAGCCTGCGTCCTTAGCTTCACTGAGGTCAACACCGTAGAGGGTGCCTTTCCAGTAAGGAAGACCCTGATACTTCGACTCGTTATACGCCTCTTCGATAGAGTCGTAGATAACGACATTCTTGGCAGTACCTACATTTGTGAAGAACTGTATCCTGTAGGTATAGTTATGACCTGCGTAGGTCTGGGTGAAGTCCTTGAAATAGGTATCAAAGTCATCAGCCTTTATCTTCTTTTCAAGCTGTGTGCCCGAATAGTACATAACTACTGTATCGGAGGCATCTGCGGCAACGATGGAAGTAGTAGTGGTATCGCCGTCTTCATCGACATCGTTGAGTGCGGCATTGCCTTCCCTGTCTTTGATATCGGAGTAAACGCCGCCGTCATCGGGCTTTGCCATAACGCCGCCCAGTTTGACAGGCTTGCCCTCATCATCAAGGTACTGTGCTACCATGTAGTTATCCAGCTTTGAAGTTCTGAGGTCTGCATACTCGCCGCGTGTCTTTACCTTTATAACAGATGCCAGCACGTAACAGCTGTTGTTGTACTCGCCCAGTTTAGCTATAGGCAGTTCGGGGTAAGTCACGGTGATGGTCGCCATCTGGCGTAAAGTACCCTTGTAGTTATCTGTTACTTCATAGGATATCTTGGGTTCAAGTGCAGATACGGGGTGGATATGACCGCTGTACTGCGTCCACAGTTTAGCCCAGTTATACTGCTTAGGGTTGTCTTCAAAATTGGTTGACTCTCCAACAACAGGCTCGACCGATTCAAGACTCATGCCGACAGGCAGAAGTTCATGGAAGACCACTGTATTGCTTCCGCCGACAACGCCCAGTTCTATCAGCTGTGCAAGTTCTTCGGGGGTAGCTGCCTTACCTGACATTGCTGCCAGTGTGTAGTTACAGTAGATGCGCTGGTCTTCCTGCTCAATGCCCTCGCTAACCTTTGCAGCGCCGCAGATAGCATCTGCGCCGATTATGTTGTTGCTGGCAGAAAGTCTGTTGGCTATCTTTACATTGCCGTCTTCGTTGACATGACCCTCATAATTCTGAGCATCAAATTCAAGAAGATCCTGTCTTACCCATTTATCGGAAGAGTAAACAGTAGCGCCGTCAGAGGGGTTCTCCCATCTGCCGTTTCCGTCATAGCCCATCTGACCGTCCCAGTTGAACAGCTGGAAGTTCTTGAGGTTTATCTTATCCATATTGGCGATGACCTGCTTAACGGTGCTGCCTGTGCCCTTGAGGACACCTGTAACATTGGAGTCAAGTTCGATATCGCCGTTTGCATCGGGATAGGTGAACTTTATCCTGTAGACCTTATCATGCTTGAAATTGAAGACCTTGCTGCCGTTCTCATCGGCATATTCAAAGTCGCTGGAACCCTTTGGCAGTGAAACTGTCTGGTCAAGCTGCCAAACATCGGGCTTGTCGGCGGTCATTACATAGACCTCGACAGGCTTTCTGTCTTTGATGGGGCGCATGGTATATGCGTTTACATCAAGGTTCAGTTTTACGGAAGTAACATCCTTATGGCTTACTGCCATAGTGAAGGTCTTGAAATGGAAATCATCGGGACCGAGTCTGGCGCTGGATTTGCCGTTTTCGCCAAGACCGTTGACATACAGTGCATCGTCCACAACTTCCATAGAATATGGACCGTTCTTGTAGGTGAAGCCGTCTGCCGCGCCGTACTTATAGGTCAGACCGATACCTGTTACGGTATAGCTGAAAGTAGCGTCCCTGCCTGCGCGGAGGAGGTCAAGTGCGCCCGATGGGTCGGAACCCGACTCTTTCCTTACGCTCCAGATATCGCCGTGATAGAGTGCGCCCATGCCCTGCCATATCGAACGGCAGGTGTCGCTGTTTGAGGTGATATCTTTGGTATCGCCGTCAACGCCCACATATGTGACGGTGACATTATTTTTGATGTAAGGGTTATTCTCGCCGTCTGCGCTTTCTGCCACAGACTTAGGATATCTTACAAGACAGAGGAACTCGGCATCATTGCCGTTGTAGAGCCACTCGCCTGCGTGCTCACCCTCTGTTACCTTATCGAGGGGGGTACAGTTCTTATAGTTGTACAGCTGTGACATTGCCACAGCTTCACCGCCCTCAGGGTCTTCCTTGAAGTACATCTGCACTGTCTGGTTGCAGTCAACACTGCACATGAAGCGGTAACCCACGTAGTCATATTCTTTGCAAAGCTCGTTGAATGCGGCTTCGTCGATGCCGTATTTGCTGGTGAGCTTATATCTTTCCTCCAGCATATCGTCCCAAGCGTAATAACAGCCCTCGTCAATGCCTTCGTTCTCGGTATACTTATAGATCTTCGCATTTCTGACATGTGTGCGGAAAGTCGCAGTCAGCTTTTCGGGCGAACGATCCTCACCTGTCTTGGTGTCGATGATCTTTATACCGTAGTCCTGCACGCTGTTATCCTCAACAGTGACAGCATTGACCAGATAGCTGATATCCAGTTCGATCTGAGGTGCGCTTGCGGTCTTGTTAGTAAGTTCGATGACCGAATCTTCACCGGGACGACCCGATCTGTCCTGAACGACTTTCAGCAGAGATGCCTCAGCGTTGATCTGGTTGAGGAAAGCGATCTTGTTCGTCATACGGAAATATTCGCCATCACGGTTTTTGAACGCATTGTAAGGTATGATGATACTCAGCTGACCTTCCTCATACTTCTTGTTAAGGCTTATGCGAAGCCTTATATCGACCTGCTGACCGGAATCCGGTATGTTGAAATCCGCGCTTCGCTCATCTTCCGAGATGATTATATTATCATTCGGCTTATTGAGAAACAGCAGTTCGATATTTTCGGGATACTCAGCCGATGCTGCAAAGGCAGCGGGCGCAGTTCCCATCAGCAGCGAAAACAGGCACACCAGCGAGAGCATTCCCGCCAGCACCCTGTAACACAGCCTGTGAGTGCTTTTTTGCATGTAAAGCATTCCCCCTTAAACTATTCTGTATAAACGCATCAGATCATCGGCTCAGCTGTGTCACAGCATACAGCAGATCTTCGTGCGCGGTACAAGATCGCGCAGAACTGCTGTTTCAAGCATTTTCCGTGACACAACTAAAGCTATCCCCTTATCACACCACGAAAGATCCACTTCTGACAAGGGCATGTGATGTTATCTTTTCCTCTCCTTAAGCGACATTTACCGCAGGTACATGATCTGAGGGCGTTTATTGTTCATACTCTTTCAAAACAGCCGACGCACTGCATCGAAAAAGTAAACACAATATGACCATACTTTAGCCATATATATTAATATAGTATCATCAAATCAGTCTGCTGTCAACAATTATTAACAGCCACAATACAATTTTGTCAATTAATTCAAAAGTAAGCGGTTAATATTAAAAACTTTATATCTTTATTAATAAAAGTAACTTTTGGCTAAATCTGCAAAAAATCCCCCGCTGTGAAATAACACAGTGGGGGAAAATAAATAATTACAGTAAACGAATATTCATACATACTGCGCCGAATGCGTGTATCTGTGAGGGAGCTTTATGCTATCTGCAATAGGTTCAAAGTTCCAGCGGGTCAAAATGCTCATTGAGGACATTGACGGAACTTTTGAACTTTTCCTTTTCCTCTTCGTTGAGGTCAAGTTCGATTATCTCCTTGACACCGTTGCGCCCGATTATCGAGGGCACGCCGATAAACACATCGCGGTAGCCATACTCGCCGCAGAGTTTCGCGGAAACTGTCAGCACGCTGTTCTCGTCGCCCAATATAGCCTTGACGATGCGG